>Ga0302306_10000927_pt1 | contig 16767 bp, 20 predicted proteins | sample III_Palsa_E3_1_FD_198761 | JGI IMG/M metagenome (GOLD analysis project Ga0302306, IMG submission 198761) | Peat permafrost microbial communities from Stordalen Mire near Abisko, Sweden - III_Palsa_E3_1 | ecosystem: Environmental > Terrestrial > Soil > Palsa > Peat permafrost | place: Sweden...
CGATCGTTTCGCCCAGTTCCAGCATTCCGCCGGGAATGGACCACTGGCCTTCGAGCGGCGGCCCTCCGCGGCGAATCAATAGCGTGCGCCCGCCCGCGATGATCACCCCACCCACGCCGACCAGCGGACGTTCCGGATATTCACGCGGACTCGGCACGGTCTCCCGTCACTTTTCCCATCCTCGCATCAGAACCAAAAATCCCATTGCGCGAAAGCCTACCACTCGCGGTATATAATAACCCCCGATCAGTCCTACTCCCAGGAAGGAGAGAACAGCCGTGACCCGATGTCCCAAATGTGACACTGAACTCGATCTCGACGAAGACGAAGTGGAAGAAGGCGAAATTGTGGCATGCACCGAGTGCGACGCGGAACTCGAAGTCACCCAGACGCATCCAATTCACCTCATCGTGATCTCCGACGACGAAGATGAAGACGAGGATGACGACGAAGCGGATTCTGTTGTCGGCAAAGAAGTCGAAGAAGATGACGAGGACGATGAAGACGAAGCGCTAGACGAGGAATCGGAAGAAGACGAGGAATAGCGCGATCCAGGTTGCGGTCGGAGTGGTGCGGGTCCGAACTTCGCGGACGCAACCGGTATCAAAAGGAAATGATGAAGAGCCCAGGGGTTGTTCGATTTTTCGTTTTGCTAATGTGGGCGTTGGTGATCGCTGTGCCCTCCCGCGCCCAGGAACAGACTAAAGAGCAGAAAAGAGCGGAAGCTCAACTGCGCGTCTTGCACGGCAGTGTGATTGACAAGGCCGAAAACCCCGTCGCTTCCAGTGTGGTGTATCTGAAGAACGTAAAATCGCAGGCGGTAAAAACCTATATCGCGGACGATTCCGGAAACTATCGCTTTAGTGGCCTGGATCCCAACGTGGACTACGAAATCCACGCCGAGCACGACGACCTCAGTTCACCCGTGCGCACCATCTCCAGCTTTGACAGCCGCCGCGACATCGAAGTGACCCTGAAACTTTCGCGTAAAAAAGGCGCCAGCTAGCTCGGCGCGACTCTTCCTTCCGGCGGCAATGATTTCGAGACGACTCTTCCACCACTAATCCATCATCAATTCGTCCACGTAGCACCACTTCCAGCTTTCTCCCGGCTCGATCGAACGCATGATCGGATGTTTGGTCCCGTGAAAATGTTTGGTGGCGTGTTTATTCTTCGACGAATCGCAACAGCCGACGTGCCCGCATTCCAGGCACATCCGCAAATGCACCCAGGTGTCGCCCATTTTCAAACATTCCTCACAGCCCTTCGCGCCCGGCTTTACGTTTCTGATCTGATTCAGGTGTGTGCAAGCTGAAGCCATGACTCCTCCGTTTCGCGATGACCCTACACTCGGCCTTTAGGCTCCGCCAACTTTCGATTCCCGTCAACGCCCTTCCGTCGCGTCCTATTTTCGGCGTTTGACGTGCGTCTGCGTTCGCCTTGAAGATTCGTCCGTGAAGTGTCATCCTACTCGCCGTTTCCATCGAGGAGAACGAGTTGCCCACCTGCCTCGCCAAGTTCGCCGTTGCGGTAGCTGTACTTTCTGGCGCGATCCTGGGCGTCCGTTCCACTGCGGCGCAAAAGGAAACGCCCGCCCCTTGGAATTATTCCGGTGCCGCCGGTCCCGGACACTGGAGCGATCTCGAACCGGACTTTAAGGGCTGCGCCGTTGGCCAGCATCAATCACCCATCGATATCCGGAGCGCGGAAGAACAGCCCGACCTCGCGGCCATTCGTTTTGACTACAAGCTTTCCCCGCTGAAAATCATTAACAACGGCCACACCGTGCAAGTGAATTACGAACCGGGCAGCAGCATCACCGTGAACGGAGTGTCCCTGGCCCTGAAACAGTTTCATTTCCACCATCCCAGTGAAACCGCGATCGATGGCCAGCACTACGATATGGAATTGCACTTGGTACACGTCGATCCGGCGGCGAACCGCACCGCCGTGGTCTCCGTCTTGATCAAAAGTGGCGCGGAAAATCCCTTGCTCCACGTGCTGCTCGGAAATGTTCCGCAGACGATAGGCGAAGAAGTCACCCGCAAGAAGATTGTGATCAACGCCGCCAGCTTTTTGCCCGCCGATCAGAATTATTATATGTACGACGGTTCGCTAACCACTCCGCCTTGCACCGAGCCGGTGCGCTGGTATGTCATGAAAACTGTAATCGAGGCTTCGCCGACGCAAATAGCGGCCTTCGCCAAACTGTATCCTGACAATGCGCGTCCCGTGCAGCCTCTCGACGGCCGTACCATCGCCGTCAGCAATTTTCAGAAATAGCCAGCGCAGCATTTCAAAGGGAAGCGAGAATTTACCCAATGACCGCCACTAAAATTTCGTTCGATGCCGGAGCGCCCACCGCTTCCATCGAGCTGATGCTCACCAAGCCGCAGCCCGATTACGATTTACTCGAAGTCGAAGCCCCCATTCCTCGCGACGTTGATCCCATGCTCGCGTCGCAGGGTTTTCTCGACCTGCTGGACGAAGTTCGCGCCGTTCTTCGCCGCGACGCCGACAAACATCATCTCGAGGTTGTGCAACTCACCGGCGCGATCTGCCATGACGGCCCTATTCATCGTCCCGGCATCTGGATTGTCCTGCGGGAAAAAGGTCAAACCAAAGAAATGTCGCCGCAAGCTCGCGAGGCCGTTGCCCTCATCGCCGAGGACATCGTCTGCACTTTCTTTCTGTCCTAATCGCCGGCCCGCCGTTCTTACTTCGCGCCTTCCGCGATGTCCACGGACGCGCGCGTCGTTTCCCAATCCATGTGCAGCGTGCAGCCGCTCGCCGTCTTGTCCAAGCCAATCGTGAAATTTTCGAGCGGTGAAGGCAGTGGGGAAACCTTCATGTCCGTGCGCAGTAGTTCGCTCGCTTCTCCGGGATACGGCACGCCCCACTCACCCGTCTTCTTCTGGATAATCAGCGTCCACTTGTCCTTGTTGGGAATGACAAAGATCGTATAGCTCCCCGCCGGAACCGCTTTACCCCCGACCATCAGATCAGTGTTGGTGACGAAGGTCGTCGCTTCATTTGCTCCTGCGCGCCAGATCTGTCCGTAGGGCACCAGTCCGCCGTACACCGTGCGCCCCTTCGCGCGTGGACTCGAATAATCCACGATCAGCGTTTTGCCATCGCCAAACTGATATTCAGCGTGCGCCGCCGGACTGGGACGCTTCGATTTGTCCGTCGCTTGTACCGGCGAGGTCTTCAATCCCTCGTGCGAATACACGATCCCCGCACTCGCCAAAACCAACGTAACCGCCGCGAAAAATTTCCTCATTCTCATGATTTCTCCTCGCCTCATCCGGAAACTCAAAACCGCAACATAGTAACTGACTTTTCGACCCTCGGTTGCACGCGAAATGCGCAAAAAACTCGACCCGATTCTGGGCCGTTGCTGAGAGTCTCATTGTGAGACTGTCGCGCCACCCATTGTCGGTCATCCCACTGATTCGCAACGTCTTGTCGACGGCAAACTCGGGGCCGGTAACTCATTCGGGTACAGGATTTACGGTATTACAAATCTATTACAAAGCACGTTCGCGCCCGCTGCTAATCTGGTTGGGCTATGAGCGCCATAACTATCCAGACTGAGGGCCCCATGAACCCAGTGGCTAATCCTATTGCGGATCAAGCGACCGCAGAGCGCGTGATTCCGTCTCTCGAAATACTGAAGAAGAAGCAAAAAGCAAAAACGGAAGTGAACTGGGTCACCGCTATTTTCATGGGACTGTTTCATATCGGCGCGATCGCCGCGCTGTTTTTCTTTTCGTGGAAAGCGCTCATCGTCGCCACCGTTCTTTGGTGGGTTGCCACCAGCTTGGGAATCGGCATGTGCTATCACCGCCTGCTGACCCACCGTGGCTACAAAGTTCCGCGCTGGCTGGAATACACGCTCACCGTTTTTGCCACGCTGGCTCTCGAAGGCGGTCCGATTTTTTGGGTAGCGACGCACCGCATCCATCACAAGTTCTCCGATCGCGAAGGCGATCCCCATTCTCCTATCGACGGTACGTGGTGGTCGCACATGGGCTGGATCCTTACCGGAAAGTCGATGCATCACGACACCTCAACTCTTTCGCGCTACGTTCCGGATCTCGCCCAGGATAAGTTTTATGTTTGGATCACCAAGTATCACTACGTGCCGATGATCGTCGTCGGCCTGGCTCTTCTCGCCGTCGGGGGCATCCCGCTGGTTTTGTGGGGAATTTTCCTGCGCACGGTTGTCGGCTTGCACGCCACCTGGTTGGTCAATTCTGCCACCCATTCCTGGGGTTCGCGGCGCTTCAAGACTCGCGATCTTTCTACCAACAGCTGGTGGGTCGCGCTGCTCACCTGGGGCGAAGGCTGGCACAACAATCATCACGCCCATCCGGTTTCCGCGCGCCACGGTTTAACTTGGTATGAAATTGATACCAACTGGTACGTGATTTGGACGCTGCAGAAATTCGGTCTCGCCAAGAAGGTCTACACTGCCAAGATTGAGGCCAAGCAATCCACCGAATCCTCGATCGTCGGCCGCACGCTGACTCCGGAAGTGCAACGAGATCTCGCCGCCGTAGAAATGTAAATTCGAACTCGACCTAATTTCATCACGAGTGAGCCGGCCATTTCGCCGGCTCTTTTTTTGTTCCGTACCATCTGCCATGGCCACATCGGCCACCTTCGAACCCGCCCACTTCCGTGGCTTCGCGGTACAATCCCCGATAGGCCGAGCCGTGGCAAAAATCACAAGTCGCCGAGGTACTATCGCTTTCTTCGTGGTGTTGGGCTGCTCGCTGGTGGCCCTCGCCGTCGCCCTAAACGTCGGCTGGATCATTCTCAGCTGGCGGGAAGGCGTAAAACTCTTTTTCGGCGTGATCTTTTTCGCCGCGATCATCGCCGGAATGATCTTGAACACCATTTTCCTGGTCCGCGAAATTCGCCGCAACGAACAGCACGACAGTTTTATCAACGCCGTCACTCACGAGCTGAAAACTCCGATTACCTCGATCCGCCTATACCTCGAAACCATGCAGCGCCGCGACGTCGGCGAAGCCCAGCGCCAGCAGTTTTTCACCCTGATGCTTTCCGACACCGACCGCCTCCTGGCCACCGTCGATCAGGTGCTGACCGCCGGCGAGAGCGGCTACAAACGCGGCAAACGCCATCACGTCGACCTCGATTACGAAGCCCTGGTCCGGGAATGTATCGAACTGGCGCGCACCCGCCATCACCTCGAGCCGGCCGCGCTCGAGTTTCAATCCAGCCTGAAAGATGGCCAGATGAACATCAATGCCGATCCGGTCGGCCTGCGCACCGCCGTTTCCAATCTTCTCGATAACGCCATCAAATATTCTGGAGACAAAATCGAAATCTCCGTGGGCCTCGACACCGCCGATGAAGATCAGCTGATCTTGCTGCGCGTCACTGATCGCGGCGTGGGCATTCCCCCCGAAGAACTCAAGCGAATCTTCAAACGCTTCTACCGCGTTCCGGGTCGCAACAGCTTCAAAGTGAAGGGAACCGGCCTCGGTCTCTTCATCGTTCGCGCCATCGCCAAGGCCCACGGCGGAAAAGCGTACGCCGCGAGCGAAGGCGTCGGCCACGGCACCACCATTACTCTCGCGCTGCCCAGGAAAACCGCATGAGCCGCGTCCTCGTCGTCGAAGACGAAGCGCATCTGGCCAAAGGTTTGCGTTTTAATCTAGAAGCGGAAGGCCACGCAGTGGAAGTTTGCGGCGATGGCGAGACCGCCATCGAGCGCCTGCTCGACGACCATCAGGCCTTCGACGCCGTAGTGCTCGACGTCATGCTCCCTGGCAAAGATGGCTTTGCCGTCGCTACCGCGCTGCGCAAAGCCAAAAATTACGTTCCGGTTCTGATGCTTACCGCTCGCGGCCGCCCAGAAGATGTGCTGCAGGGTTTCGCCGCCGGCGCCGACGACTATTTGCCTAAGCCGTTCCAGTTGCCAATTTTTCTGGCTCGCCTCCAGGGATTGCTGCGTCGCAGCGAGTGGCTGCGCCCCGAAAAATCAGAAGGCAAAACTCGCGCCCCGGGAGTTTCCCAAGAACCGCGTTTGAGAGCAGCGGAAAAGACCGATGGCAACGTCATCTCGGATTCCGAACGAGACGTCTTCGCCTTCGATGGCCAGACCATCGACTTCAACAATCTCGAACTTCACGCCAACGGTGCAACGATTCAACTCACGCTGATGGAAGCGAAACTCCTGCGCCATCTGATCCGCAGCAAAGGCAATCCCGTCTCGCGCAAATCGATCCTGGAAGATGTCTGGGGGCTGCACGAAGACACTGACACTCGCGCCATCGACAACTTCATCGTCCGCCTCCGCCGCTACATCGAAAAAGATCCGTCCAAGCCGCGACACCTGACGACCGTCCGCGGCGTCGGCTACCGCTTCATTCCTTGAATTTAATTTATAATTTTCCGCCGCCGGCTCTCGCGCGATGCTTGACGTTTCCTGTCATGCGACTCAATATTCTCCCTGCATTCCGAAGGGAAATAAACGATGCCCGAAGGTAAAGGATTGCTGATCGTCTACACCGGGCCCGGCAAGGGTAAAACGACCTGTGCCTTGGGCACCGCTTTTCGCGCTGTGGGTCAGGGTTTGCGCGTGATGATGGTCCAGTTCATCAAAGGTTCGTGGCACTACGGCGAACTCGACGCCGCCAAAATGCTGGGCGACGACAAATTCGAAATTCGGCCCATGGGCCGCGGCTTCGTCAAAGTCGGCGGCGCCGACACCGACCCCGAAGACATCAAGATGTGCGAGCAAGCCTGGGAATTCGGCCGCGAGCAGATTTACAGCGAAAAATACGATCTGGTCATTCTCGACGAAATCAATTACGTCATCGGCTACAAAATGCTCGACCCCGATCGCGTGGTCGAAGCCCTGACCCAGCGCCCCGAGCGCGTGCATGTGATCTGCACCGGACGCAGCGCGCATCCGAAACTTGTCGAAGCCGCCGACCTGGTCACCGAAATGCGCGAAGTGAAGCATCCTTATACCAAGGGAATTCTGGCCCAACGCGGAATCGACTACTAAGAAGCCAAAAGCAACGAGCAGAGCCGGCGCGGACCGTTGCCGCCCCTTGCGATGTACAATAGAAGCTGATATTTCTCGCTGTGCGAGGATTCGCTTTAATCCATGGCTTGGTTCAAGCGCGAAAAAAAACCAATCGAGAACCCCACGCCCATCGCCGAACGCCGCGTGGTCACTGAGGGCATGTGGATCAAATGTGATTCCTGTCGGGCCATCATCTGGAAAAAGGATCTAGAAGCGAATTGGGAAGTCTGCCCCAAGTGCGAACACCATTTCCGACTCGACGCGCGCCGCCGTCTCGAACTTCTTCTCGACGAAGAGCCATACGTCGAACTCGACGCCGACCTCGCCTCTAGCGATCCGCTAGTCTTCACCGACACCAAGCCTTACGCCCAACGCCTGAAAGACGCTCAACGTAAACTCGGCCTGAAGGACGCGATCATCACCGCCGAGGGGCATCTCAACGGCCGCGCGGTAATTTGTTGCTCCATGGAATTTCGCTTCATCGGCGGCTCCATGGGCGCCGTGGTCGGCGAAAAGGTGGCGCGCGCCATCGAGCGCTGCATCGAAAAAAGAGAGCCTTTGATTGTCGTCTCTTGTTCCGGCGGCGCACGCATGATGGAAGGCACCGTCAGCCTGATGCAACTGGCCAAGGTTGCCGCGGCGCTGGCCCGTCTCGACGACGCCAAGTTACCCTTCATTTCGCTGCTCACCGATCCCACGACTGGCGGCGTTACCGCCAGTTACGCCATGCTCGGCGACCTCAACATTGCCGAACCTGGCGCGCTCATCGGTTTCGCCGGTCCCCGCGTCATCGAGCAAACCATCCGCCAGAAACTCCCCGAAGGTTTTCAAACCTCCGAATTTCTGCTCGAGCACGGCTTCCTCGACGCCGTCGTTCCGCGCAAGGAACTCAAGCCCTACATCAGCCAGGCCCTCGATTTCTTCGTCGGCTAGCCATGATGCCCGCAGTGACGCGCTCATGAATTACGACCAGGCCGTTCACGCCCTTTTTTCCTTGGGCAAAGAACTCGCCTCTCCGCGCCAGCCTGCCCTCAGTTCCGCGCAAGGCGCCCGCGTTCAGAAATTCGGCCTGGAAAATATCTGCGCGCTCGCCGAAGCCCTCGGCAATCCGCATCTCGCCGTCCCTTGCGTCCACATCGCCGGAACCAACGGAAAGGGTTCGACCGCGGCCATGCTCGAATCCATTGCCCGCGCGGCTGGCCTGCGCACCGGGCTTTACACCTCGCCGCATCTTGAAAGCATCAATGAACGCATCCGTATCAACGGCGAAAACATTTCAGATGACGATTTCGCCGCCGCCTGGACCACGGTGCATTCCGCCATCGAATTGCTGTTAGCGGCGGGAAAATTGGCCGCCCATCCCACATTTTTCGAGTGCATCACCGCCATGGCGTTCGTAGCGTTCCAATCAAGCGGCGTGCAATTCGCTATCTACGAGGTCGGCCTCGGCGGCCGTTTCGACGCCACCAACATCGTTCAACCTGATCTTGCGGTCATCACCGCCATCGACTTCGATCACGAAAATTATCTCGGCCATTCCATCGAGCTAATCGCGGCGGAAAAAGCCGGAATTATCAAACCACACGTCCCGGCAATCAGCGCCAGCGAGCGGCCCGAGGCGCGCGCCGTGATTGCCAGCCAGGCCGTGAAGATGAACGCACCCTTGACCGAAATTGATGCGGCGTTCCATTTGGAAAACATTCAAAACTCCGCCGGCCTGTACTGCGCCACCGCGATCGGCTCAGAATCAGCAAAGAAGCGCGCTCTCCGTTTGGCTCCGTCACTGCCCGGCGCATTTCAAATCCGCAATGCACTCACCGCGGCAACCGCTGCCACCCTGCTGGCCGGGAAAGGATTTCCTGCGATTAACACCGACGCAATCGAACGCGGCATCGCAAACACGAAATGGCCAGGCCGCCTCGAAAGCCTTGCCGAGCACCCGGCACTCTACGTCGATGGAACCCACAACCCATCCGGCGCGCGCGAACTGCAAAAATTCTGGCAGGAAAATTTTGCAAACAAAAAGATTTACCTCGTCTATGGCGCGATGCGCGACAAATCCGTGGACGAAATCGCCGGGGTTCTTTTTTCCCACGCCGACACGGTAATTCTCACCGAGCCGCGCCAGCCCCGCGCCATTTCCGCCACACTGCTCGCCGAAATGACCGGCCACCACGCGCGCAAAATCGAAATCGTTGCCGATCCCTCCGCCGCGCTCGAACGCGCCCTCGCCCTCGCTCAGCCAGACGACGCCGTTTTCGCCACCGGCTCGCTGTACCTCGTCGGCGATCTGCTTACCTACTGGCATCATCGAGCCCAAAATTCGCAACCCGCGTGATTTTCGTCGCTCTTTCTCCCAGTTGCTCGCTCTCGTGGCGGATGATAGGATGGGCTTTCCATGCCCCCCGAAACCAACTCAAAGCCTCGCGTCGGCATCCCGTATCGCACACGAAAAGAAGAACTTAAGAGCGAGCGTGAGTCTTACGAAAAGTACCTCGCCGCGGCCTCAGCCGCCGGAGCGCAGCCGGTGGAAATTTCCCTGGGTCTTACGCCGAACCAACTCGCCGAAGAAATTCGCGATCTTGACGCCTTCATTCTTCCGGGCAGCCCGGCTGACGTTCACCCATCCTTGTTCAAGGCCGCTGTCCACCCCAATAGTTCGATTTCCGATCCCTGTCGTGAATCCACCGATTTTGCGATTCTCGCTCACGCCTTCAAAGAGCAGAAGCCGGTCCTCGCCATCTGCTACGGCACCCAGAGTCTGAATGTTTTTCTCGGCGGCACGTTGGTTCAGGACATCCCCTCCGAAATCGCCACCAAAATTCAGCATCCTTGGACCGGCCATGCCGGTCCCGAACCGCATCATCCGATCTCGCTCGAACCAAGTTCGCGCCTTGCGCAGTTGGCCGGCGCCAATGAAATTCGCGTCAACAGTTCGCATCACCAGTCCGTCCTCGCTGCCGGAAAAAATCTTCGCGTCGTGGCGCATGCGCCCGATGGCGTGGTCGAAGCGCTCGAATGGACCGGCGATTCCAACTGGGTCACCGGCGCGCAGTGGCACCCGGAGCGCATGGTCGCCGATGACCGCTTCGCGCGGGCGCTCTTTGCCGAGTTCGTCACCGCCGCGCGTAAAGCCGCGGTTCATTCATAAAAAGCAGCCAGGCAAATAAATCGTCTCGCTTTCGCTTCGCACAAATTTCTAATAATCGATTTGCCCTTGGGGGAAATATGATCTCGCTGGCAGGCAAGGCGGCACTCATCACCGGCGGCTCGCGCGGCATTGGCGCGGCCACCGTGAAACTTTTCGCGCAGGCCGGGGCCGACGTCGTTTTCAACTACCACCGCAGTAAAGAGGCCGCCGCGCAGGTCGAGCAGGAATCCCGCAAGCACGGAACCCGCATCGAATCATTGAAAGCCGATCTCGGCAAAATGACCGACGCCAAAAAACTGGTCGACTTTACCCGCGAACGCCTGGGCCGCATCGACATCTTGGTGGCCAACGCCGGAATCTGGAACGAGAAGGACGCGCCCATCGACAAGTTGACTGAGCGCGAATGGGACGAAATGATTCGCGTCAATCTAAAGAGCGTCTACTCCGTGATTCACTACACCACCCCGCACATGCTCGCCCAAAAAAGTGGCCGTATCGTAGCCATCAGCTCCACCGCCGGCCAGCGCGGCGAAGCCAATCACACCCACTACGGCGCCACCAAAGGCGCGATCATCAGTTTCGTCAAGGGCCTGGCCTCCGAGCTTGGGCCTCACAACATCATCGTAAATTGTGTCGCGCCCGGTTGGGTGGATACCGATATGTCCGCCTCCGTCCTGCGCACCAAGGCCGGGCTGAAAGGCGCGCTCGTGCCCATCCCGCTGAAACGCGTCGGAACCGCCGAGGAAATCGCCGGGCCAATTCTTTTTGCCGCGTCCGATTTGGCAACCTTTATTACCGGAGAAGTAATCAATGTTAACGGCGGCTCGGTGCTCTGCGGATGAAGTCGTCTGAAAGGTTTGCCATTCCCACGTCATTCATGACTAGGATTTTCGCCGCGTTCGCTTTGGCCGCGATGGTCGCACTTGCGGCGCCTGTTCGCACCGTCGCGCAAGAAGATGTTCTGACTCCGGATCAAAGCTCGGCCAAAGCCAAGCAGATATTGCAGCAGGCCATCGCCGGTCTGGGCGGTCCCGCTTACCTCAACGTAAAGGACATCACGGTCGAAGCCAAACTCGGCCAGTTTGACCATTCCGGCCAACTCCGCGGATACGCCAAGATTATCGACATCGCCATTCCGCCGGACAAGGATCGCACCGAAAATCTGCCCAAGCGCAACATCATCGAAGTCCGCAACGGCGACAAGGGCTGGGATCTGGACCGGGGCGGCGTCTCCGAAGCGACCATCACGGACGTGGCCACGTCTCAGGAGGACACCAAGAAGGACATCGACAACATACTGCGCCACCGCATTCATGAACCCGGAATGATTTTTCGCTACGGCGGCCTCGATGTCGTCGACTACGAGGAAAGTGATTGGGTCGAATTGGTCGACAGCGAAAATCGCACTTTCCGCATCGCGATTTCGCGCAGCTCGCATTTGCCCATTCGCAAAGTCGTCGACACCCGCGACGCAAATACCCGCATGCGCAGCGAAGAAATCGAATACTACTCCAATTACCATCCGATCAATGGCATCCAGTCGCCGTTCCAAATCACCCGCGAGCGCAACGGCATCAAAATCTATCAGGTGTTCTTTGACAAATTCGAGTACAACACCGGCGTGTCGCCCGAGCTCTTCACCAAAGAATCCCTCGATGAACGCTGGGAAAAAGTAGGCAAGAAAGAAAAGAAACCCAAAGAAAAGCCTGCTGACAAGAACAACGACAAGAACTAAACCTCTTTCTCACTTCCGACGTGGTCGCCAAAGGCCACTGCTTGCGCCGTGCTTGATTTCACTTCCACCGGAGTATAATTGCTGGATGTCCATGACCCACAAGAACGACCAGATGCATGGCACTACGGTGCTGTGCGTCCGCAAAGACAATAAAGTCGTGCTCACCGCCGATGGCCAGGTGACCATGGGCGATGGCGTGGTCAAGCACAGTGCCAAGAAAACCCGCCGCCTCTACAACGAAAAAGTAATCGCCGGTTTTGCCGGCAGCACCGCGGACGCGCTGTCCCTCTTTACCCGTTTCGAAGCCAAGCTGCAGGAGTTTCACGGCAATCTCGCGCGCGCGGCGGTCGAACTCGCCAAGGAATGGCGAACCGAGCGTTCTCTCCGTCACCTCGACGCGTTGCTGGTCGTAGCCGACACTAAGGGAACATTTTTGATTTCGGGCAATGGCGATGTGATCGAGCCCGATGACGGCATTTGCGCCATCGGTTCCGGCGGTTCTTACGCCCTGGCCGCCGCGCGCGCTCTTTCCAAGTTCACCAAAATGAGCGCGAAGGAAATCGCTTCGGAAGCGATGCGCATCGCTAGCGAAATCTGCATCTACACCAATTCCAATTTCACGGTTGAAGAGCTATGACCGAAAAAACGGAGAAAGAAATGGTCATCTATCTTCCCGGCGGCGAGCCTCGCCCGCCCGAGCCGGAACCTCTCCCGTCCTTTGACGAGCTTACCCCGCGCGAAATCGTGGTCGAACTCGACAAATACATTGTCGGCCAGAATCTCGCCAAGAAGGCGGTCGCGATCGCTCTGCGCAATCGCGTGCGCCGCCAAAAACTCACACCCGAACTTGCCGAAGATATTCTTCCCAAAAATATTCTGATGATTGGTCCCACTGGCGTGGGCAAGACCGAAATCGCGCGCCGCCTGGCGCGGCTCGCCGGCTGCCCGTTCGTAAAAGTGGAAGCCTCGAAATACACCGAAGTCGGCTACGTTGGCCGCGACGTCGAATCCATGGTTCGCGACTTGGTGGAAACCGCGATCGATATGGTGCGCGAAGAAAAACTCGACGAAGTCGCCGAACGCGCCGAACAATCCGCGGAAGACCGTCTGCTCGATTTGCTTTTGCCTCCGTCTCCGTCGCCCATGCCTTCGTCGTCAGCTCTCGGGGGCGCAAACGCCGACGCCAGCCACGCTGCCGACGCGCATCAACGCGAGCAGAACGCGCGCAGCCGCGACAAGCTTCGTGCCCAACTCCGCGAAGGCAAACTCGACCAGCGCATGGTCGAAGTGGAAGTGCGCGAGCGCTCCATGCCCTCCTTTGAAATCATCAGCAATCAGGGCGTGGAGGAAATGGACATCAACGTCAAGGACATGCTTTCCGGCATGTTCGGCCAGCAGAAGAAAAAGCGCAAAATGTCCGTGGCCGAAGCCTTCGATTACATGATCCAGGAAGAAGAAAATCGCCTGATCGATATGGACCAAGTCACGCGCATCGCCGTAGACCGCGTCGAGCAGATGGGCATTCTCTTCATCGACGAAATCGACAAGATCGCCGGCCGCGAATCCGGGCACGGCCCCGACGTCTCGCGCGAAGGCGTGCAGCGCGACATTTTGCCCATCGTCGAAGGCACCACGGTGAACACCCGCTACGGCATGGTACGTACCGATCACATACTATTCATCGCGGCTGGCGCGTTTCACACCACCAAGCCGTCCGACCTGATCCCTGAATTGCAGGGCCGGTTTCCGATTCGCGTCGAACTCACTTCGCTTTCCGAAGCCGACTTCATCCGCATCCTTACCGAACCTAAAAACGCGCTGATCAAGCAGTACATCGCCCTGCTCGATACCGAACCGTTCAAACTTTCCTTCACCGAGGACGCCATCGCGGCCATCGCCCGTTTCGCCGCCAAAGTAAACGAGCACACTGAAAACATCGGCGCGCGCCGCCTGCATACGATCTTGGAAAAAGTGCTTGAGGAGATTTCGTTCGAAGCGCCCGAAATGAAAAAGAAATCCTTCAAGGTCGACGCGGCCTACGTGCAGAAGCAGCTGGCCAACATCGTCAAAGACCAGGATCTCAGCCGCTACATCCTATAAGTCGGACCCAAGCCTTGAAACTCGAAAGTCGCTGATGCAAACTGCACCTCGCGCCAAATGAACTTTGACTCCACTGTATTTCAAGACGAGCCCGCGTGCTGACCACCCGGCGAGCACCCGCCATTTTCGAATTTCTAGTTTTCATTTTCGCCTTCTGTTTCTTGGTCGGCTGCGGCGCGCCCGGCGAACCCGCTGAGCGCAAATCGCCGATCCCCGTTGCCGTTACCGACCTTGCCGCCGCGCAACAGGGCGATGACGTGGTTTTAACCTTCACGCTGCCCAAAGAAAGTGTCGAACACAAACCGCTGAAACAATCGCCCGCCGTCGAAATTTTCCGCGCTTTCGAGCCAGCTGCGGCCGTCGCGAATCCTGTGGCGCCCACTGCCCGCCCTTCGAGCGCCGAGTTGGTTGTCACCATTCCTCCGGAAATGGTCGAACACTATGCCAACCGCGGCCAGTTCCGCTACGTCGACACGCTCACCGCCGAAAACTTCTCGCAGAATCCGAACAGCGCAGCCATCTACCTTGTGCGCACTCGCACTTCGTCCAAGAAAGTTTCAGCCGATTCCAATCTTGTATCCTCGGCAATTCAGCCCGCGCCCGATCCGATCACGGATCTGAAAGCCGAAATTACCCGCGAGGCCATCGTCCTCACCTGGACGCCGCCGCAGAAAACTCTCATCGGTCCCGCACCCGCGATTTCCGCCTACGCCATTTACCGTGCAGAATCCGATGAGTCCCAACCTAACTCTGCAGCGCCAGCATCCGCACCAAACGCGACCCCACCAACCGGGCCAGCTCCAGCACCGCTCTTCACCCACATTTCCGATGTGCCCAACCCGCCCTTCCGCGATACCCAAATTCAATTCGGCAAGCGGTACATGTATTCGGTCCGCAGTGTCGCCCAGTACGGCCAGGCCCACCTCGATTCCGCTGACTCCAACTTAGCCTCGGTCACGCGCTTGGACACCTTCCTACCGTCGCCGCCCGAAGGCCTCATTGCCGCGATAATTCCCGCACAAGGCTCGACTCCTGCCAATATCGACCTCTCCTGGTCTATCAGCCCGGATAACGATATCGCCGGTTACAACATCTATAGAAGTGAGGGCGCGGGTACCGCCAGGCTTAAGCTGAACGATGCGCTGTTGCTTACACCCGCATTTAGAGATATGAATGTCCTCCCTGGGCGCCATTACCTCTACACCGTTGTGGCGGTGAATCGCGCCGGAAATGAAAGTCCCGAGAGCGCTCCGGCTTCCGCGAATTTGCCGGAAGCGAATGCTCCCGCAAGTATTCAGGAATGAATGATGGCAACGCAGTTTGCCATTAACAAAATGCCATCAACAAAAATGATCGACACTCCGCATCCCGCTCCCGGCCCCACGGCTCCGGCCGTCGTCGAATCCGTGCGCGCGCTCGAAAAATCAGCGAGCCCCGCCGTGCGCGCCGGCCTTTACACCGGTGCCCTGCTCGTCCTGGTCATGATCATTTCGCTCATCGTCGCCAACCGCATGCCCTGGCTGGAAAGTCGTGCGCTCGAACGCAACGCCGCCTGCTACAGCCTCTTCGTCGTGTTCATGCTCATCCCAGTCGCGCGCTTCTGGAATCGCCCGGTGCGCATGTTCTCGTCCGGCGTCTTGGCCTGGACCATGTTTGTGGTTGCTTACGACATCGCCGGGTTTTTCTTCCGCAACCTGTTTCAGATTCTCCGTTCGCCGTTCGAAGCTCTGATCGAAGGAATTCTCGCCTACGGCGTGTTAGCCGTCGTCGCCTGGGTTGGTGGCATGGCTCTGCTCGCGCGGCTGACGCCCATCGCCCCGCGTCGCCGCAAATCAGATGTCTTTCAGGCCCACGAGCAATAACTCCCCGCGATGAAACTTTGCCGCTTTCAACCACTCGAGTTTTCCGCCACCAGCCTCACCCGCTCGTCGCACGAAACTCGTCCCCAGCCGCGCGCCGGGATCATCACCGAAAACCTAATCTCCGAAATTCATGGTGAACTATGGGGCCCGCGCGAACTCACCAGCCGAACTTGGCCGCTCGACCGCGTCAAATTGCTTCCGCCTTCGGTCCCCACCAAGATTGTTTGCGTCGGTCGCAATTATCTCGATCACGCCAAAGAACTGAATAGCGAAATTCCCAAACAGCCGCTGATTTTCCTCAAGCCGCCCTCCGCCGTCATCGCGCCCGAAGAACCCATCGTCATGCCGCCAACTTCGCAGCGAGTCGACTACGAAGGCGAGCTCGCCATGATCATCGGCCGGCGCTGCTCGCGACTGCGCGATTCTGACGACGTGGGCCCCTATATTCTCGGCTACACCTGCTTGAACGATGTCACCGCCCGCGACCTGCAAAAACTCGACGTCCAGTTCACTCGCGCCAAGGGCTTCGATACCTTTTGCCCCTTCGGCCCGCTGCTGGAAACTACCATCGACCCGGCCGGCGTTTTCGTCGAGACCTTCGTCAACGGGGTTCGTAAACAATCAGGACACACCTCCCAAATGATTTTTTCCCTTGATGCTATAATCCGCTTCATCGCTCAGGTCATGACCCTGGAACCCGGCGATGTCATCGCCACCGGCACCCCCGCGGGCGTTTCCGCGTTGGCCTCGGGAGACGTAGTCGAAGTCAGCGTCGGCGGCATCGGCACTCTGCGGAATCCGGTCATTGCCGCCGAAGCTTAAATCGCTTCAAATTTTGCGCGAAGGCAAC
>Ga0302306_10000932_pt1 | contig 16714 bp, 16 predicted proteins | sample III_Palsa_E3_1_FD_198761 | JGI IMG/M metagenome (GOLD analysis project Ga0302306, IMG submission 198761) | Peat permafrost microbial communities from Stordalen Mire near Abisko, Sweden - III_Palsa_E3_1 | ecosystem: Environmental > Terrestrial > Soil > Palsa > Peat permafrost | place: Sweden...
CATCCCGAACCTCAAATCAACAAATTGCTGTTGCAGTTGCTGTAATGTTTGGGTTGATTGCGCTTGTGAAGTGCTTGATAATATGAGTGCGCACAAGAGCGCATAGAAAAGCTTTTTCATAAATAATGAGGCAATGAAAGGCTAAGATAGGAAACAGATTTAGGATTATACTTACTTAAATATCATTGCGAGGAATGAAGCAATCGCAAGTAAACAAGTTATCATACAAAGTTCGAGATTACTTCGTGCCACCCGCAATGGCAATTTATATTTAAAACGCACAAAGCCCTTTTGCAAATGCAAAAGGGCTTTGTGCTATTCTTAATTTAAAATGATCTTACATGTAACCACGTTGGTTTTTGCCTTCCATCCAGTTGGCAAAGGCACGGTTAACTACTTTATTACCGCCTGGGGTTGGGAAATCACCGCTGAAATACCAGTCGCCGGTATGATCCGGGCATGCGATATGCAGGTTATCTAATGTTTGATATAAAACTTTAACTTCTGCTTTTATTTCTTTTGGTGTAATGATCTTGGCGATACGATCAGATATTTCCTGATCGGTAAAAGGCTCATAAATGGCTTTTACATAGTTTACCACTTCCTCTTTAGGTAACGAAGCGCTGTCTTTACATTGCTGGTAAACTTTCAGTATGATATCATCCTTACCGGCATCTTTTAACAAGCTGATTGCTGCCTCAAAAGCAACAAACTCACCCATGCGCGACATATCGATCCCATAACAATCAGGGTATCTTATTTGCGGAGCAGATGAAACTACCACAATCTTTTTAGGGCCTAAACGGTCCAGGATTTTCAGGATGCTTTGTTTAAGCGTAGTACCACGAACAATCGAATCATCCAGAACAACCAGTGTATCCGTTCCTTTGTTTATCAAACCATAAGTGGTATCATAAACGTGGGCAACCATTTCGCTGCGGTCGGCATCCTGGGTAATGAATGTACGAAGTTTAACATCCTTAATCGCGATCTTCTCTACGCGTGGCGCAAGTGCTAAAACTTCAGTCAGTTCTTCGTCGGTAATTTTATCTTCACGATTCAGTAAAGTATCGCGCTGGTATTTTTTGATGTATTTATGCACGCCCTCAACCATACCATAAAATGCCACCTCGGCAGTATTAGGTATATAAGAGAAAACGGTATTTTTTACATCATGATTGATCTCGGTTAATATCTGCGAGCAAAGCAAGCGGCCTAATTGTTTACGCTCACGGTAAATAGAGGCATCGCTGCCGCGCGAAAAATAGATCCGTTCAAATGAACAGGCCTTTTTCTCTCTTGGCTCACTAATCATATCCTCGGTTATCTTACCATTCTTTTTAACGATAAGCGCATGACCCGGCTTTATCTCCTTAACATCCTCAATCGGGATATTGAAAGCAGTTTGCAAGGCTGGGCGTTCTGAAGCAGCCACTACGATCTCATCATTCGCATAATAATAAGCAGGGCGGATACCGTTTGGATCGCGCATTACAAATGCGTCTCCATGGCCTAATATACCTGCAATGGTGTAACCACCATCCCAGTTTTTGGCCGATTTACGCAATATCTTGGCTACGTCCATATCATTGGCTATCAGTTTACTGATCTCCATATTATCATCGTGGCCTTCGCGTTTGTATTGGTCAAATAAACCTTGATTTTCGGTATCAATAAAGTGGCCTATCTTTTCCAGCACTGTAACCGTATCAGCTTTTTCCTTCGGATGCTGGCCCAGATCATACAGTTGTTGCAGCAGCTCATCAACATTAGTCATGTTAAAGTTACCGGCAATAACCAGGTTTCGGGTCATCCAGTTGTTTTGGCGCAGGAATGGGTGACAGTTTTCGATACTGTTTTTGCCGTGGGTACCATAACGCAAATGACCCAATAACACTTCGCCGGTAAAGCTTACATGTTCTTTGAGCCAGTCAGCATCCAGCATACGTTCAGGGGTTTCCTTCTGTATGTCGGCAAACTTCTTCTGTATATATTCGAAGATATCTGCAACGGCATTCGAGGCCATCGATCGGTGCCTGCTGATATAGCGCTTACCCGGCTCAACATCTAATTTAATGGTTGCAACACCTGCGCCATCCTGGCCCCGGTTATGTTGTTTCTCCATTAAAAGATAAAGCTTGTTAAGGCCGTACAGTGCAGTACCGTACTTTTTTTGATAGAAAGAAAGTGGCTTTAAAAGGCGGATAAATGCCACACCGCATTCATGTTTAATCTGATCGCTCATGATTGAGAATGAGGTGGCAAAGGTAGAAGTTTATTTAGATATCAGGCAAAAGAGTTTGTCATAAATTCGTACTAATATGAAGTAATTATAAACAATTTGTTAAGTATTGATAACGAGCTGATTGGAGCTGAGAATGTAAACTTTGATGTTTAATAACAGTTGATTTATAAATCAGCCTTATAAATATCTAAATATCACGTCCGGAAAAATTCCCAATAAAACAATTAGCAATGATATTATCACTCCCAAAAAAAGTAAATTATAGGATTTACTAACCGGTTCTTTTACAATTTCCAATCGTTTTATAAAAAGATTGAGTGGTATTTTAAGGTAATAAAATAGCGATACCACCGTGGTTAAAGCACCGGTTATCATCAGCAGCAAAAGCCACAGATCGTGGTTTTGCTGGTAAACACCATAAACTGCTGAAAATATAAGCACTTTACCCGTGAATCCGGCTGTTATTGGCAAGCCGGTTAAGGAAATCAATATAATTACAAAACATACCGAAGCTGTAGTATAGCGTAAACCAAGGCCTCTATAGCCTTCCATATTTTCGGCACCTGTTACATTGGCAAAATAGCTGGCGAGTACCAGCGCACCAATATTAGCTATGCTATACACCAATAAGTACCAGGTAAGCGCCGTAATGCCTTGCTGGTTAAAGGTAACTATCCCCATTAGTACAAAACCGGTATGCCCTATGCTCGAATAAGCCAGCATGCGTTTTACATTAGTTTGTAATATCGCTGCGAAGTTACCGGCAATCATGGTGGCAATACCTACAAATGAAAGAAACAGTTTAAAATCAAAACCAGTCCATTTGGTGAAGAATATAAATGGTGTAAGAAAATTGATCAACAACGCAAAGCCTGCTATTTTAGGTAAGGTTGACAGGTATGCGGTAACAGGTGTAGAAGCGCCTTCGTAAACATCGGGCACCCAAAAATGCATCGGGATAAATGATAATTTAAAGCCGATGCCTAACAACACTAATATTAAAGCAAAGGATACTGCCGCACCGTTTGCATGCCTTAAACCCATCTCAAAATTATTATCGATTAAGGATAACGACCCGCTAAAACCGTATAGTAATGATATACCGTACAGCATTATGGCAGATGCGGCGGCACCAAAAAGTATGTATTTTAAACCAGCCTCGGTACTCACGGCATTTTCGGAGCGGTAAGCGACAAGCAGGTAAGATGCCAGGGAAACCATCTCGATAGAGAGGTAAATGGATAGCAGATTGAAAGCCATCACCATTAAATGCAGACCGAATACGGATGCAATGATGATGGCGTACATATCCGACAAACCTTTTTTGTGTGCCCTGAGTTTATGATCCCAATCCGCAAAAAGCAGCAGTATAAATGCCAGCAAATCAATGATAAGCTTAAAATTGACGGCCATGTGGGTAAGCACCAGCATATCATTAAAAAAAAGATGTTGAACCGATTCGCCGTTTGTTATTACGAAGGTTAATTGTACTAGATCTTTTAACAGAATTACCAGCATACCCACACAAGCCACAGCTTTACATAGCTTTTGTGAGTCTTTACCAATAATAAGGTCGGTTACAAAAACGAGGATAAACAATGCGCTGAGATAAATCTCGGGCATAAAATAAGGTACGCTGGCAAAAATGCCTGATAAGTAACCGGGGATATAGGGTAACAGTTCGTGCATTGGGTTAGCGGATGAAAGTTTTGGTGAAGCTAACGAGCGCCAATACCGAATCGTTTATTTTATCGAACACCAACGACGGCATAATACCCAAAGCCAAAGCTGCCACAGCTAATGGCACAAGGGCGATGATCTCGCGGGGTTTTAAATCGACTAATGCTTTGCGCCATATTTCGCCGCCTTTGAGGGATGTGGACCCAAAGAATATGCGTTGTAAAGTCCAAAGGAAATAGCAGGCGCTGAACAGGATGCCAACGGCACCCAATATAGCCATCCATTGTGGCAATACTGTTGATTTAAATGCGCCGGTTAGTGAGAATGCTTCCGCGATAAAAGTTGAAAATCCAGGCAAACCTAACGACGCGAAAAACGCGATCATGATAAAGATCATGTATTTAGGCATCAAAACACCTAACCCACGGAAGTTATAGATATCGCGATCATGAACGCGATTATAAACTACACCAACCAGGAAGAACAACATGGCCGATAAAAAGCCATGACTCACCATTTGGAATACTGCCCCGCTGATACCTTCGGCAGTTTGCGAAGCGATACCTAACAACACAAAGCCCATTTGTGATACGGATGAATAAGCGATGATGCGTTTAAAATCGCGCTGGGCTAAAGCGTTAAACGCACCATACAGTATCGAGATAACACCTAATAACCCCAGCCAGAAAGCACCGGATACAGATGAAGCTACTTCAGGGAAAATGCCTACACAAATGCGGATAATTCCGTAACCGCCTATTTTCAACAGGATACCGGCAAGGATGATAGATACCGGAGTTGGTGCTTCTACGTGTGCATCGGGCAGCCAGGTGTGCAATGGCACAACGGGTACTTTGATGGCGAATGCGACAAACAGCACGATAAAGCCAACAGTACGAGCCGGGAAACCGAATATAGTTTGATGGCTCAGCACATTAAATATAGAACCGGGCGTATAGTTTGCCGGGTTCATCATTTGGATCATGTTGAAAGTATGATTACCGGTTGCGGGGTCTTTTACCGAAAGGTACAGCCCGATCATCACCAGCAACATAAACACCGATCCGAACAGTGTGTACAGGAAGAATTTAATAGCCGCATACTCGCGCCTTGCGCCGCCCCACATACCGATAAGAAAGTATAGCGGCAACAACATCAGTTCGTAAAAAATGTAGAACAGGAAGAAATCGAGCGAGCAAAAAACGCCCATCAGCGCCATATCCAGCAATAAAAATAAGGCGAAAAAACCTTTGAGGTTACTGGTGATTTCCCAGGAAGAAAGTGCTGCTACGACCATCACCAAAGATGTCATAACAAGTAATGTTACCGATATGCCGTCTATCCCCACAAAATAATCAACCTGCATGGTACCGAGATTGCCGAGGTTGAGGTGGATCCACGGAATTTTTTGCAGAAACTGGAATTGCGTTTCATGATCGATACCACCAAAAGCAGCGCCCGTTTTAAAGTTGAGGTAGATGTAAATGCTGATAGCCAGCTGCAACAATGTAGCCAACAGTGTTATGTATTTAAAGCTTGCACGCATGCCCGATGGCAGCACTACAATTATAAATCCAAACAGTATGGGTAAAAATATGAGCAGGGTTAGCATTGGCAGATTTTAGATTTTAGATTTACGATTTTAGATTTTTCGGTATAGAAACACACCCCTGCAACTGCAATGGCTGCCGCTCCCCCTCTCAAGAGGGAAATTTGGTTGGCGTATATTTCTATTTTCAATTTCATTACTAAACCAATGTTTTTAAAATAAACAGCGCCAGTATTACGGCCAGCATGCTGAACAAATAATACTGAATTTTACCGCTTTGAAAATTACGTGCAAAGTTGCCAATTTGCTGCACTATTGCCGTTAATAAATGTAAGAAACCGTCGATAATATATTTATCTGTCCAGGCGGTAATTTTTGAAATTATCAGGACAATGTTTTTTAACAGGTTGATAAAGCCATCGATGATGTTTTTATCAACCCATGATGCCGCATTGCTTAACGCCAATATTGGCTTAACAATAGCGATATGATAAAAGCGATCGATATACCATTCGTGGTAAGAAAAGCGGAACAGGAAGCTTTTTTGATCGAAGGTAAACGAATTGCGTTTTACATAAATGCTGTACGCCATATAAATCACCAACACATTTAACAGCAGCGCGAATGCAGGGATAATGGTGTGGTAGATATTCAAACGCTCCAAAGTATCCGCTTGCGAAAAGCCGTTGAACAACCAGGCATGTTCATAAACTAATGGATTTAATGAAAAGATCGGGAACAGGCAAAAAATCGTTAAAAACACAAGCGGCAATTTAAACTGCCAGTTACCATCGTTACAATGGATTTTGATATGAGGATTGATTTTCTGCAACCGAAATTCGCCGAAAAATACTTTAACAATCAAACGCGCAATATAAAATGCCGTTAACAAACTGCTAATAATTGCCCCGATCGGGATAAATTTATAATACCAGGCTTTACCATCCGACCACTCGAAAGCCTGGATCAGGATACCATCTTTTGATAGATAACCGGAAGTTAGCGGTAAGCCAATCAGCGCCAGCGAAGCAACAACCGCGGCAATAAAGGTAAGCGGCAGCTTTTTGCGCAGCCCGCCCATGTACAGGATATTTTGCGGGTCGATATCTAAATTATTTTCTTCTTTAATGTGCTGCATTTGATGGATGACGATACCGGCAACCAAAAATAGCAAGCATTTAAAAAAAGCATGTGTAGCCAAGTGGAATAACGACGAAGCATACGCGCCAATGCCCATTGCCATAATCATAAAACCTAATTGCGATATGGTGGAATAAGCTAAAATCCGTTTCAGATCATTTTGAGTGAGCGCTATAGTTGCCGCCATAAACGCGGTAATGCAACCGATAATCGCTAAAATGTTTAACTCAGCAGTATTGAATATCGGGTAAACTCTGCCTAACAAAAACACGCCGGCAGCTACCATGGTAGCCGCGTGGATTAATGCTGATACTGATGTTGGCCCTTCCATCGCATCCGGCAACCAGGTATGCAACGGGAATTGTGCCGATTTCGCCGCTACAGCCAGCATAATACCAGCACAGGCTATATATTGGTAAATAGCTGGTAATTGCCCGTACTGACTGAACCACGTTCCGTTTACTATTGTGGATTGAGCAACGAGGCCATCATTGCCAAAAAGCTGCGCGATATCAGCGGTATGGAATTGGGTAAACAGGATAATGATAGCTACCAGCAAACCGATATCACCAATACGGTTCATGATAAAGGCTTTTTTATTGGCGAATACTGCTTTATCCCGCGTAAACCAAAAACCGATCAACAGGTATGACGAAAAGCCAACCAGCTCCCAAAATGCATAAAACAGGAACATACTGTCAACCACAACCAGCGCCAACATGCTAAAGCAAAACAGACTTAAATAAGTAAAGTACCGCTTGTAACTTGCATCATGAGCCATGTAAGCCGTGGAATAAATATGCACCGGCAGCGCCACTAAACTAACCAACAGCAGTAATAATGCAGACAGGTTGTTCAGCAAAACACCCGCATACATTTTACTTGCGCCAATTGTAAACCATAGTTTTTGTATGTGCAAAGGCTGTTGCCCCCAGGTTTTGGCAAATACCGTTACAGCCAATACCCCGCTTACTAAAATAGCCGTAGTTGATACCCAACCACTCGCTTTATTCTGCTTACCGGGCAGGCATACATTCACCAAAAACGCAAGCAGCGGCAGTAATACTGCTGCAAGTGCATAGTAAATGGCGGTTATATCCTGGTATGGTGTGCTTAAGTTCAATTATTAGTCGTTATCTGGTGTGATAATGGTGGTGGTTATTACTACGGTCGCGTCGGTTTTAAAGCGACGGTCGGTTTTAAAATCTATTTTCCTGATGTCGGATGGGGCCAGATCGGATAATTCTCTTACAGTCTTTTTAGTCATGTTGAGCAGCATGGTATTATCTATCACGTATGACAGATTGCTGTCATCACCATTTTTCTTAGCAATGTATTCCTTGTACTTTTTCGAGAATTCCATTAGCTTTTTCTGGTAGATAAGCTCAGCACCATGCATGGTGGTTACAATCATAGCGCCATTCGCGCCTTGCGAACCATAATTGATTTTGGCTACCGAATCAGACAATAAAGCCGTTTCATAAATATCATGCGGCTTAAGCTCTTTTATTGAAGGCACTACTTTACCATCAACTATATATAATGGTTCGTTACCGGTTTGCGCTAAGGCATTTACCGATATGAATAAGCAAAATATGATGATTAAGATTCTCATTATTCGTCCCTCAATTTATCGACTTTATTGGGGTCGATGGTTTTATAGCGGCGGTATACGTTTAGTATGATGGCTAATGCCACAGCGGTTGTCGCGGCAGCCAATACTATAGCAAACAATGCGAATATCTGCCCGCCATTGTTAAAGCGGTCATATTTACCGAAGGCTACCAGGTTTAAAATGGCGGCATTCAGCATCAATTCGATACCGATCAATATTTGGATAGCATTATTCTTCGATACCACCATAAACAGACCGATGCAAAACAGGGCTGCGCTTACCACCAAAAAATCAGTTAGCGTGATCATACGGTTTGCTCCTTTCTTGATAAATGGGCTGCGCCAATGAGTGCCATCATCAATAAAATAGATATCGCCTCGAAAGGTAGCAGGTAGCGTGTCATTAAATTAATACCGATGTTATCGGTATTAATGTTGTTTGGTGTAATTACATTATGAGTTTTGATGGCATTAGTGATCCACGGTAAATGATCGGCATCTACTTTTAAAACCATATTCAGCAAAACCACAAAAAACAATCCGGCTAAAAAGAACGCGGCTATTTTATTGGCGCTGATGAATTGCTTTTTCTGCTTTTGCAGGGCATCTAAAGTTTCTCTACCGGATAGCATAAATGCAAACAGGATCAACACCAAAATACCACCGACGTATATTACCACCTGTGTTATCGCCACAAAATCGGCCAAAGCCAAAACGTATAATCCTGCTAACGCAAACAACGTGATAAAGAACATAAAAATAGAGCGCACCAGATTTTTACTCGCCGCCACAAATATGGCTGAGCCTAATGTGATGAATGCCATCAGGTAAAAAAGCACTTGAACTAAATTCATGCGCCTCCCTCCTTTTGTTTCATGGCAGCTAATTTAGCGGCTTGCTTTTCGGCTAATTGTTTATCTAATAAAGCTTGCTTTTCGGCAGCTTCTTCAGCAGTCATATCTGAAAACTTATAAGTAAGATCACTTAGCTCGAATACCGTGCGATCGTATTGATTGGTCATGACAATGCATTCGGTTGGGCATACGATGGTGCATAAACCACAATACATACACTTCGCCATGTCGATATCAAACTTGGCGGCATACAGCATTTTTTTAGAGCCGTCAGAAGTTTGGCCGATAACCTCGGTTGCTTTGATAGATTCAATTTCGATACAGCTTACCGGGCATATCTTGGCGCAAAGGTCGCATACAATGCAATCATCCATCTCTACATCCAGCTGGTAGCGGCCAACTTCGGGTATAGGTAAAGATTGTTTGGGGTATTGGATGGTATTTGTGCCTTCGAGCTGTTTAAAGTAATTGTTATCGCTTGCCGGAATTACCGCTCTCTTCGCGTTTGAGGCAAAAAGGTGGCCGAAGGTAAGGCTAAGGCCTTTCCATGCAGTTGTAAATCCGTTGATTACTTTATTTTTGCTCATTTATTGTCTGAACCTTGATTTATGGGGATTCAAGGATTCCCTGATTTATTCTTACTTTTTTATTCAATACCATACCCCTAACACTTTTAGAGAGGGGAACTTGTTCCGTCACATTAAAAATACTCGCCATACGCCTGATATCAGCATACATGCGAAAGCCAATGGCGTTAGCACCTTCCAGCATAGGTTCATTAGCTGATCTACGCGCAGGCGGGGTAATGTCCATCTAATCCACATTTGTACGCCTACCAGGGTTAAACTTTTTATCAGCACCCAAAGTATGCCCCAGGCTGTGCCGGTTGTCCAGCTTGCCAATTGTACGGCTCCTATATTGGGTAACGGTGTGTTCCAGGCGCCTAAAAAAAGCACAACTGCAATCATCGATACCAAAAACATCATCGAGTACTCTGAGAAAAATACCAGCGCGAAACGCATCCCGGTGTATTCGGTATGGAAACCGGCAACCAGTTCCGATTCTGCTTCGGGGATATCAAACGGGGCGCGGTTACTTTCGGCCAGTGAGGCTATAAAATAGATCACGAATGCTACCAGTAAATGCGGCGCACGGAAAATGTTCCAAGCGAAGATGCCACCTATCTTAGATACATCCCAAAAGCCAAAAAATTTTACGCCTTCGGCAGATAGTATCCCTTGCTGCGCTGCTATGGTTTGCATATTGAGCGATTGCGCTATCATTACTACGGAGATAATGGCGAAACCTGCCGGGATCTCGTAAGAAATGATTTGCGCTACCGAACGCATCGAGCCTAAAATGGAATATTTATTGTTTGATCCCCAACCGGCCATCAGGATGCCTAATGTTTCGATAGAAATGATGGCGAAGATGTAGTACAAGCCCAAATTCAAGCTTGTGGGCACTAAACCTGGCCCCCATGGTAATGCCGCGAAGCCCATATAAACCGCTATAAATATGATAGCCGGGGCCATCATAAATAAGATCTTATCTGCAGCCGTTGGTACGATCAGTTCTTTTTGGATAAGCTTGATACCATCGGCCAGCGTTTGCAGCATACCGAATTTACCGGTTTCGGTTGGGCCGAGCCTGTCTTGTATAAACGCGGAGATCTTACGCTCGGCATATACGCCAACTAAGGCAAATACGGCCGAAAAACCGAATAACCCAAGTGCGATAGCGATATATGTAAGGTAAAAACTCAATGTATTTTTATGGTAGCTGCAAACTTAATAAATTATGTTGAAGCGAGGTTTAAATCTCTGTTGAAAGGGTAGACTTTTTTGAATTGCCATTGTGAATTCCTTTTCAAATTTCGGGATTTAGGTTGAGAAAAGTGCTGACATAAATGTGTCAGTGAATTTTGATTAACATTAACAGGCGTAGCGATGCAAATTTATCACATATTTATTGAGTCGCTTGAAGCCGCTCATTGCCGCGGAGGCTACTACTTTTCTCTTGATAGAAAAGTAGCAAAAGATCAAGACGGAAAAAACCTTCTTTGCTCGAGGCCAGCTCCCGGCCCGGTTTTCCGTCGGGCCACTGCGCTTTTTTTTAATTATTATTGGAACGAAGCTATCTCGTGATATCTTCCGACGCGATTGCTTCGTGCCTCGCAATGTCAAGAAAATAATAAAGGTAAAATCTGTTACCCTTTTGTAGATACAAACTTCGATTGCACCGGCGCACCAAAAAATATGGAAGCATGCTGATCAAAATCTGCCGTATCATCGGTAGTGGTAAAAAACTGCTGGGTACCATTTTGGGTGATGGATTGCTCCATATCCGGGTGGCGTTGCAGGTAATCAACCAGGCTTTTAGCTACAATATCGCCCTGGGCTATAACCTTGATATTTTGGGGTAGATAGGCTTCTATTTTATCCTGGATGATGGGATAATGGGTACATGCCAACAACACCGTATCAATATCCGGCGATTGCTGCATGGTTTTATCCAGGTACTCTTTGATAAAATAGTCGGCACCTGCATTATCGTATTCGCCGTTTTCAATAAGTGGTACCCAAAGCGGGCAGGCTTGCTGATGAACATTCAGATCTGGAAAGTAATGACCGATCTCGATAGGATAAGAACCTGACTGTACCGTGCCTTTTGTGCCGAGCACGGCTATATCATTTGTTTTAGAGTAATTACCAATTACCTCGGCTGTTGGGCGGATAACGCCTAGCACACGTTTGGCAGGGTCTTCGTTTTTAAGATTTTGCTGCTGGATGGTGCGTAAGGCTTTGGCCGATGCGGTGTTGCAGGCCAATATCACCAGCGGGCAGCCCATTTTAAAAAGCTGTTGAACGCATTCCCAGGTATATTGGTGGATAGCGCTAAAAGAACGGTTACCATAGGGGGCACGGGCAGTATCGCCTAAATAGGCATAATCATACTGCGGCAGTTGTTTAATGATAGACCGGAATACGGTTAATCCACCGTAGCCCGAATCAAAAATACCTATGGGTTTATTATTTAGCACTGATACAAAAATAAAAAAAGCGTTCCGGATTAAGGGAACGCTTTTTATAAAATGATTTTATAATGTTGATTATTGTAAGCCTAATTTAGCTTTAACACCTGGGCCTAAATCGTCTCCCGGAGGCGATACGATCAATTCAGTTTGTGATGAATCCAATACGTAAGTGTAACCTTTAGCAGCAGCAACCTCTTGTATAGCTGCGCGAAGTTTATCAGTAAGTGGTTTTAACAATTCGTTGCTTTTAGCTTCGATTTGTTTTTGCGCGTTACTTTGGAAAGTAGTAATACGAGTTTGCATATCTTGTAATTCAGACTCAGCAGCGGTACGAGAAGCATCAGTCATAGTAGCTCTTTTTGCTTCGTAAGCCTGGCCTTTTGCCTGATATTCGCTGCTCATTGTAGCTAACTGATCAGAAAAAGTTTTCTGATATGCTTGCATCTGTACTTGCAAAGTTTTCATTTCAGGAAGCATTTCCATCATTTGGTTAGTGTTTATGTAACCAATTTTAGTTTGCGCTTTGGCAAAGCTGCTCACCACTACCATGCATACTGCGACTAAAGCAACTTTTAATAGTTTTTTCATTGTTTTTGTTCTGTGTTTAATTAAGTGCGATTATATATATAAATAATTTATTTAGCAAGGGCTCCGGGCTTTAAACCCAATTTTGTTATCACTTCGGCGCTTTTATCGTATCGCGGGTTGGCATAAAGCATAATAACCTCGCTGTTTTTATCAAAAATCATGTCGAGGTCATCACCTTCGGCTACAGCCTCAACAGCCTTAGCTATTCTTTCCTGTATGGGTTTTATCAGCGCATTGCTGCGTTGAACAAGGTCGCCATCGGGGCCAAATTTCTGGCGTTGAAAATCTTTCGCGGCTTTTTCTTTCTCATCAATTTCCTGCTCGCGTTTCTTTTTCATATCAGGGGTCATTAAAACCTGGTCGGCCTGATAGGCTTTATACAGGCGGTCAACTTCCTGAAACTTGTTATCAACATCCTTTTGCCATTCATCCGATAAGGCATTGAGTTGTTTTTGTACCGAGATATAATCCGGCATGTGTTTTAGTATGTAATCCGAGTCAACAAAAGCAAAGCGTTGTGCAAATGCGCCTGAGCAAGCAAATAACGTAAAAAACAGTGCTAAAATTATTCTCTTCATAAAATATGTTACACAGATTATTCGAACCCGCCGCTTAAGCTTTGCGAGATTGAGAAACTAAACTGGCCTTTATTAGCATCAGGTATGCCTGGTATCTTATCAAAGCCATAACCGTAGTCAAGTCCCAATAAACCAAATATAGGTAAAAATACACGAGCACCAACACCAACCGAACGTCTAATATCAAATGGATCGTATGAGCTAAAGCTATCCCAAACGTTACCACCTTCGGCAAATGCCAGCATAAATATAGTTGCTGATTCGCTGGTGATGATCGGGTGGCGAAGCTCCAGTGTGTATTTAGTATATATCGGACTACCTACGTTGTTATCAACCGTGTAGTTATCACCGGCAGGTATAATGGCGAAGTTTTGGTAACCACGTAAACCTATGATATCACTACCTTGTAAATACTGGTAACTCTGCATACCGTCACCGCCTAATTTAAACCTTTCAAATGGTGATTGCGGAACTTCAGAGTTGTATTCACCCAGGAAGCCGAAACGAACCTGGGACATCAATACAAACTTACCTGTAAGTTTGGTGAACCATTGCGCATCAAATTTAACTTTATAATACTCCACAAAGTGGTAGATCTGCTCAGGTGTTGCAATGGCGTAATCAATATTATTAAATAATGAATATGGTGGCGTTCCTTGTGCTGTTAACTTAATGTTTGAACCTGTTGTTGGATAAATAGGTGCATCTATTGAGTTACGGCTAAGTTCCTGTGTTAACTTGATATTGTATGATGTACCATTTTGGAATATATAGCCTGTATAGTTATCCAGGTTATAGTGGTCCATGTTTAAGGAGTAGTTCAACTGGAAATAGTTATCGGGCCAGTTTAAGCGTTTACCTAAAGTAATACCAACACCATTGATACGCAATTTATCATAACCCGGTTGGTCAGAAGCAATTAAACCTTCGGTTGAGCTTAACTGTGTGTAAGCAGATACCGCGAAGTAAATTGGTTTTTTACCACCTAACCAAGGCTCGGAGAAGGTAAGCGAGTAGTTTTGATATGTTTTACCACTTGACTGCCCCCTGATGCTTAATTTTTCACCATCACCTTTTGGCAAAGGTTTGTAATCCTTTAAGTGGAATATATTTTTGATGGAGAAGTTATTAAACGTTAAGCCTAATGTACCTACTAACTGGCCACCACCAAAACCACCTGATAACTCGATCTGATCGGAAGGTTTTTCAACTACGTTGTATACGATATCAACAGTACCATCCTGCGGATTGATATTTGTTGGCCTTGGTTCGGTTTTTTGCTCATCAAAGTTACCCAATTGCGATATCTCACGTGTACTGCGGATCAGGAGGTCTTTGTTAAATTTTTGTCCCGGTTTGGTACGTATTTCACGCATAACCACCTTATCGTTGGTTACATCGTTACCTTTTAGTATAACGCGGTTAATGGTGTATTGCGGGCCTTCGTAAACACGCAGGTCAAGGTCTACCGTATCATTATAAATTCTTGTTTGAACCGGATCTGGGCTAAAAGTAAGGTAACCATCATTTAAATATAATGATGAAACGTCGTCGCTGTTAGGCGTTGGGCCTGATAACCTTTTGGTAAGCTCGTCCTCACTAAATACATCACCTTTTTTAATACGTAATATCCTGTTTAATATATCACTTGAGTATTTGGCATTGCCAGACCATTTGATGTTACCAAAATAATATTTGGGGCCTTCGTGTACTTTGATTTTAACGTTTACAGTTTGGTAATCGTTCTTCCATACCGAATCACTGATGATCGCCGCGTCGCGGTAACCTTTATCCTGCATTTGTTCAACCAGGTTGTCTTTATCATCACTGTATTGATCTTGTTTGAATTTTTTGGAACCAAACAGGTTATACCATTTCCTTTGGCGGGTTTTGGATAAATATTTGCGTAATTTTTTTGTGGAAAAAGCTTTATTGCCTTCAAAGGTTACGCTGTTGATCATCACCTTTGTTTTCTTATCAATAACAACATCCACAATAATACTATTAGCGTCGCCCGGATCGGTACGCTGCGTCATCACTACCGAAGTATTTAAAAAGCCTTTATCATTAAAGTGCTTTTTAATAATAGCTGTACTGGTGCTTATTAAGTTTTGGTTTACAATTTTACCTGTTTTATCACTTAAGCTTTTTTGTACATCTTCAGCTTCGCCTTTGCGGATACCGGTGATATGGAATTTTGATAAACGGGGTAATTCGTGTACCGCAATCTCCAAATAAATAGTATCACCAATCATTTTGGTGATGTTTAACTGCACATCATCAAACAGGCCCTGGTTGTACAGGTTTTTAACAACACTCGCGTTAGCTTCGCCCGGAAGATTGATACGATCGCCTTTGGTTAGTTTTGAGATAGTTATTAATACATCTTTATCAAGGTTTTTAGTACCGTTAACGGTAATACCCCCAATAATATAATCTTTAGGATTAAGATAACTTAAACTATCAGCCGGTACTGAGTTTTTAAACAACGACTGCCTGGCTTGGGGAACCTGCGCCATAGCAGCAGTACTCACAACAGAAAAAAGAATAGCAAAAAGGTATTTATTCATTCGAATATTTAAGTGGGCTAAAAGTAATTTATACAGTTGTTAAAAAGTGTTAAAAGCAAAAATTTAATTAACCTGCTCACTGATCAGGCCGAAACGGCGTTCGCGTTTCTGAAAATCAAAAATGGCTTCAAATAAATCCTCCTTGCGGAAGTCGGGCCATAATTTTGTTGTAAAATATAATTCGGCATAAGCTATTTGCCAAAGCAAATAATTACTGATGCGGTTTTCACCGCTTGTTCTGATCAATAACTCAGGGTCGGGCATACCGCTGGTATATAAGTTACTGTCAAAAACACCTTCATTAATATCATCAATATTTAATTCGCCTGCCTGTACTTTGCCTGCAATTTGTTTAACTGCATTTAAAATTTCCCGGCGCGAACTGTAACTTAACGCTAACGTAAGTACAAGCCCGGTATTGCCCGAGGTTTTATCAATGGCATTATTTAATTCCCTAAAAGCTCTATCGGGCAGCATGGTTAAATCGCCAATGGCATTAAGGCGTACATTTTTTTTCATAAAGTTGTCAATCTCTTTATGAATTGTACTTACCATTAGCTCCATAATGGCCATAACTTCCAGTTTAGGGCGGTTCCAGTTTTCGGATGAGAAGGTGTATAATGTAAGATATTTTAAACCCACATCGCAGCTCCCCTCCACTACATCCCTTACCGACAGTACGCCGTTATGATGGCCGAATATTCTTAATTTGCCTTTTTCTTTTGCCCAACGGCCATTACCATCCATAATGATAGCAATGTGCTGCGGCAATTTTGACAAATCAATCTGATCCTGATATCCCATTTTTATATGTCAATTATTAAAAGCCGCAGTTGGATGTACAAAAACCTGCTTTTAG
>Ga0302306_10000938_pt1 | contig 16640 bp, 17 predicted proteins | sample III_Palsa_E3_1_FD_198761 | JGI IMG/M metagenome (GOLD analysis project Ga0302306, IMG submission 198761) | Peat permafrost microbial communities from Stordalen Mire near Abisko, Sweden - III_Palsa_E3_1 | ecosystem: Environmental > Terrestrial > Soil > Palsa > Peat permafrost | place: Sweden...
AATTTAGCCTTATCACCATTTTGTGTACACGATGTAATGACGAAAACGAGAACAAATGTGGTACAAATAATAAGGTGCTTAGACTGTTTAAACGTCATCATAATTGCCTATGCCCCAACTATCGGCTCGCTCTTCACAAATCGCGACAGTATAAAAGCAAACAATCCTTGTATTAATCCGGATAACACACCGCTTATCGGCCCTACAATCAATATCCATAATCTCGGGTGAGTAGCCAGCGCGCCCGGACCAGCCATATCCGCGTGATGTATAGTATATGTTTTATAAAAAAGCAAGTGCGCCAAAGTAACCCATACGCAATTTACCAGGCTCAGTAAAAAACCATGCAAAAAGTATTTGCCCGTGCAACGTTTGGCAATAACAAACGCGCAAAAAATAAAAACCACCAGCCAATATATCCATTCAAACTTTTCGGGTATCAGCGCTATTGTGCCAAAGGCCATTATCAGCCCAAAAACTGATAATTGAAAAATGAGTTTCCAGTTCATATGATAATTAGGTTTATTTATATAAATGTAACAAATATTTACATAAACAAATAAGCAGGGGCATTAAAAAAAAAGCCTGCCAAACAATATGCTTAGCAGGCCGAATTATAAAAATTAACTATTACTTTTTGTCCTGTGCTGCTTTGGTAGTAATAACAATTACGCCATTAGCACCTGCTGCACCGTAAAGATCCATATCCTTTTTATCTTTATATAACATAATGCTATAAATATCTTCCGGCTTTATTTTTGTTTTAAAATCACCTTCCTTAATTATTTTCCCATCAAGTACGTAAAGCGGCTTGTTTACCTCGTTGCCTTTATCAAGCACGATAACCGATACTTTTGAGCTGTCGCTGCTGGTATGTATAGGCACCACTTCTGTATTTTGGGTTTGTCCGTCCAAAGTAAATGCAATGGGTACGGTATATTGCACACGCACTTTCCTACCGTTTTGTATGCCCGGGTCCCATGGTGGCGATAGCGCCAACACCCTGGCAGCCTCGGTCCCTGCATCATCACACGGCCCCCTTAACACTTTTATACCTGATAATGAGCCATCTTTTTCCACAATAAATTGGACTATTACCTTGCCGCTGATATGATTTTTACGCATCGACTCAGGATATTTAATATTCTTGGCCAAAAATTCATAAAAAGCATTAATACCTCCGTGGAAAGTTGGTTCCTGTTCAACCGCGGAAAATACCTCATTACCGCTTGTTGTATCCGTTGGGATAACGGTTAAGGTTTCTTGTACGGGTTTATTAGCCGCTGTAGTACTGGTTAATGTTTCCGATTTGGTTTTACTAGTGGTTACGGTAGTTTCAGTTTTTGTGTTATCCGCGGCCGGTGTGGCAACCTGGGCAACGGTTGTGTTAGCGGGTATTGCCGGTATTAACAACACCTGGGCTGCCTTTTTATTAATGCGTGTAATAGCCTTGCTTGCATTTACCGTTGCTGATGATAGTATCAGCATCAAAATAAATAATGGTGCCGATAGCCCGTATTTTATAAGCGCTATGCGCTGCGATTTATTTTTGTGTAACATCATGATGCGTTGTTTTAATAAACTATGGTTAAAAAAGTGATTAGCTAACTGGTGCGATGGCGTATTAAAGGTTTGGGTTAGTAGCAACAGGGCATAATCGGCCTTATTATCGGCAATTTTAAGCGCGTGGCTATCAGCAATAAACTCGTGGATGTGTTTAATGGCGCGGCGGTAAAAATACACCACCGGGTTAAGCCAGTTAACAATCATCACAGCCTCAATAATCAGCACATCGGCGCTGTGCCATTGTTTGGCGTGTATTTGCTCATGCGCGGTTATAATGTTGCTGTTATCAATGGTTTCATCCAGCTTTATTTTTTTGAAGAAGGAAAATGCAGCCGACTGCCCCGGTTGTTTTATTATTTTATTAAGGCTGATGAGCTGCCAAACAAACCTCAGCGTTAAAAACAACACACCCGATAAGTATAGGTAAGCCAGCACCTCGCCAATGCTTACCGGCGTGGCCACAGGTTTATACCCGTAAATGGTAACCCCGCTGCCATAAAAGGTATAATGCACCTGCTGTGTAATAAACAGGTTTTTTACCCAATTGGACTGTATAAGCGGAATGATAAACGATAGTACAGCAGCGCTAACCAGGTACACCCGGTTAAGCTGAAAAAATGTTTCCCGGCGAAGCAGTAAAGCGTAAAAAGCGTAAAATAATACCAGGTAAACATTTGCCAGTAATAAATATTGCCACCAGTTCATAATGCTTATTTATTTTTAAGTTTTTCAATCAGTTTCATAATCTCATCAGCTTCCTTCAGGTCAATTTTTTCCTTTTTCACAAAGTAGCTGAACATGTGCTGCACCGAGTTATCAAAATAACCGCTCATCAGTTTATCGGTAGCAAAATTTTGGTATTGCTCTTTGCTGATGATGGGGAAGTATTCGTGGCTTTTGCCATAAGCAATATGATCTACAAAGCCCTTTGTTTCCAGTATCCTGATAATGGTTGATACTGTATTGTAAGCCGGTTTGGGCTCGGGCAGCTGTTCAATAACATCCTTAACGTAGCCTTTTTCTAATTGCCATAAAACCTGCATCAGCTGTTCTTCGGCGCGTGTTAATTCTTTTATTTCCATATCGTAAAACTTTAATAATCCTAATTATAAACTAAGGTATTAGTTATAAATGATAATTGCAACTAAAAACTTAGTTTATTTTAAAATATTTTTTGAGGATGATAATTTAGGTATAAAAATACTTTTAAAGTATATTTGGATAAATGAGCTCATACCCGTTAGACCGCACAGCCTTTAAAGCCCAAACCGCCGAAGAGGCAACAAAAAGCCAGGCTGCCTATTACCAAACGCTAACCTGGCAGGAACGCCTGCGCATTGCCAACTATTTAAACAGCGTTGCTTATAACTACCCGGAAAATGAGCCGCCAAAAATGGATAAAACCGCTTTTAGCTGCAGGGGGCGTAAATAATATGGGAGGATCATAATATAGTTGAGTGAAATTATTATGCCAACAGAATTTAAGACTACTATATCGGGGATTGAACTAACGATGATAAATTCCCGGCAGATTATGAATATGGGAGGGCCCTATATATGCTCTGTTTATCTGGGAGACAAATTCATCGCCAATAAATGTATCTTCGGTAATTTTATCTATTCTGAAGCGCTTGATGCAATATTTTTTGTAAGAGCCCGCATTAAATGGGTTTTTACCATATGCTTTTATTCTATTAAGAACGATCAGTTATATGAATTTGCAAAGGGATTCGATATAGTTTTATAAAGCAATTCACACATACCCACCTACTTGAAATTTATCATGCTTTTCACGATAAACTTCCCGAAAGAAAAGATGTTTTTGATATTGACGAAGAGCCGTTTATTGATATCAATATTTCGGATTATGAAAAATCTAATGATTAAAGGGAATAAGTTCTCTGCTAATTTATCAGCAATTTATATCCTCTGCCATGCACGTTAATAATTTCCACACTAGGGTCATCCTTTAAATACTTGCGTATTTTGCTCAGGAACACATCCATACTGCGGCCGTTAAAGTAATTATCATCATGCCAGATATTCAGCAGGGCTTCTTCACGGGTAAGTACTTCGTTTTTACGCAGACAAAGCAGGCGCAGCAGTTCAGCCTCTTTGGTTGATAGCTTTTGATGCTGGTCGCCAATAACAATTACCTGGGTGGTATAATCAAACTCATATCGGCCTATGCTAAAATGCGATTGCTTTTCCTCTTCCCTCTTTTCCGAATTTTCGGTGCGTTTCAGCAAAGCGTTTATACGCAGCAGTAATTCCTCAATCCGGAAGGGTTTGGTTATATAATCATCGCCGCCAAGGTTAAAGGCCTGCATTTTATCTTCAATCATACCCTTCGCGGTAGCAAAAATAATAGGTACGTGGGCGTTTATTTTCCGTATTTCCTTACCAAGCGTAAAGCCGTCTTTTTTGGGCATCATCACATCCAGTATCAGCAGGTCGTAACCTTGTTTGGTAAAGGCCCGCAAGCCTTCATCGCCATCCTTGCATAAAACAACATCAAACTTCCCTTTTAGCTGCAGGTAATCCTGTAACAGTAAGCCCAGGTTAGGGTCGTCTTCAACCAGTAATATTTTTTTCATATTGTTTTATTTAGTCCGGAAGACGGTAAGACCGAAAGTCCGAAAGATATTATTATACAGGGCCATAAATGTTTCTGCTTCCGGACTTCCCGTCTTTCAGACTTTCCGGTCTTTATTTATGCAAGCGGGAATATCAGCTCAAAATCAGAACCCTTATCTTTTTCCGACCGCACGCTTATTACACCATTAAGCCTTTTTACAATGGTGTTAACATAACTTAAGCCCAGGCCAAATCCTTTAACATCGTGCAGGTTGCCGGTAGGTATGCGGTAAAACTGTTCAAATATTTTGGTCTGCTGGTCGCGGCTCATGCCTATGCCTTTATCCGCTACACGTATCACTATCTGGTAGCCTTTGTTGGCCGTACTGATAGTAATTTCGGGTACACCTTCACTATATTTTATGGCATTGTCGACAAGGTTATATATCAGGTTCGAAAAATGAAGTTCATCAGCCAGTACAACGGCATTTTTAGCATCTAATTGCAGGTTTAAAATGGCCTGGTGTTTTTGCAGCTTAAGCGCCATACTATCCAGTACAATAGTAACCATTTCGTTTACATCCAGCGGCTTTTTATCCAGCTTAAAGTCGTTCTTCTCAATGCGGGCAACATTAAGTACGCGTTCTATATGGCTGCCCAGGCGCGCGTTTTCTTCATAAATTATATTGGCCAGCCTGGTTACGCGGCTTTTATCGGCGGTAATTTCATCATCACGCAAAGCCTCGCTGGCAATCATAATGGTTGATACCGGCGTTTTAAACTCATGGGTCATGTTATTAATAAAATCGGTTTTCATTTCAGATACCTTCTTTTGCCTGATGATAGAGAAAATGGTATACCCAAAACAAAATACCAGCACAAACAGCAAGCCGCCGGTTGTGGCCATGGTAGCTGTCATACGGTTCAATATCAACGAGCTTTTTTGAGGAAAGGATATGCGTATTTTGCCAGGGTCGCGGATTACATCCCTGCTAAAAATGGACATTTCGTAAGTATTGGCGGGTATAAAAGCGGGTTTTGCGCCGGTAGTATCCAGCGCTTTCGAAAAAATAAGCGAATCGTTATTGGCGGTTGATATTTCAAAACTGAATGGCAGGTTAATGCCCTGGTTGTGCAATTCAAATTGCATTAGCGTATCTATAATCAGGGGGTTTAACCTTGCGCTAAGCGGCTCTGCAAAATTTTGATACTCAACAGCAATGTTTTGTATCATGGCAGTGGTGCGTACATGCCCCGGGGTCACGTTTTGCCCAGAGTCCGACTCTGCCTCCAGCACTTTTTTAATCTCCCGCACCTGCCTCTCTTTTGCAATGCGGTCCTGCTCCTGCTGCCAAAGCGGGTTTATTTCGGGCACCGAAATTACCTGTTTGCCAAATTGCGGGTCGCTGTATGAATAGTGCAGGGTATCGTATTTATGCAGTTTGGTGCGCGTATTTTTGGTTGAGGTTGCATTGCCGTGTACAATTTGCGGGGTAAACTGAATTTCGTCTGTACTGGCATCAATGCGCACCTTAAATTGTATCGATCCGTTTTGCATCATCCCTTCCAGCTCGCTATTGGCCAGCATACGCTTCAAACTATCGCGCAGCAAGGCAATCCTCCGCTCACGCATGGTAGGGCGCTTTTTAGGGTGGTTAGGGATGGCAGGAAACATATTATCGGTACCGCCGAGGCTTTTTGTAACGCTATAACTAAGCTGCTGTGTACGCAGCGCTTTTCCGTTAAAAAAATTTACCGCGTCCTGCTTGCTTATCTTTGATACTACATTGCTTAAAGCTGCGTTAACAGAACGGTCGAACAGTTCTGACTGCATCAGGTATGATTGGCGCAGGAAATACAACTGCATAGCCACAACGCCTATAAGCGCCAGGCTCATGAGGCCAATAATTAATGCTATGCTCCGTTTTTTCATTTGCTAAACAAAAATATTTTAAATAAGCCGATTAGTATTGCATTTAACAAATTTTAACAAATAATAATTACCTATTAACAACTTGAAATATAACCATTTGCTAACTTTGATTCACAAAAAATATCCCGCAACATGAAAACGCATTTTTTTAAACCCGGATTTGAATTTATTTTCTCATTAAGCCTTCTGGCAATTTTAGGTTTGCCCCCCTTAGTGTTTGCACAAAATACCCATGATGTACAAATAAGTATCCAAAACGGCGATACTACCGTTAACGGCAAAAACATTAAAGATTTATCGCCCAAAGCGCGCAGGGAAGCTCTCAAAGAAATTGGCACTATTACTACCATTCAAACTACTACCAGGGTGCGAATTACCCCGTCTGACCCAAATCATTTTGATGCCGATATAGTGCCTGACAGTGCTGGTGGCCCTGCAATGGCAAACAATGCAAGGGTATTTAAACTCCGCAAAAGAAAGGGGTGGGATACGGTACGTAGCTTTAACTATCGTTTTACGAAACCCGGCGATGGCCCGCGCAGAACAGAAACCCGTACGTTCCATTTCCAGCAGGATGGAGGCCCTATGCTTGGCTTTGACCGCCCCAACACCCAAAACTTTAATTACACCAATACAGATAAAGAAGGCGTAAGCACCCATATTACCTACCATGTATCCGAACCATCATCAGAAAACCTAAAACACATTGGCCATTTTGAAGGCGGGATGCTTGATGTACAGGACCTTAACCTGGTACCACAGTTTACCACCGGCAAAACCCTGCTGCTGTTCAGCCTGCCATCAAAAGCAACCGCCGAAGTACAGCTTAAAGATAACGAAGGCAATGTACTGTGGATCGCCAAAGCAGTTAACGGCGATTTTAGCAAATCATTTCCCCTGGGCCTAAACGGCACTTATTACCTGCAGGTAAAACAAGGTGGTAAAATTGCAGTGAAAAAGATATTCAAGGAATAGTTTTTCAGTTGGCAGTTGCCAGTAGGCAGTTATCGGTTGGCAGTTTGCAGCAGATAGTTTTGCAATAACAGCTATTACTAATCCACAAAAAAGGCCTTTAAAGTAAAGGCCTTTTTTATTTTATATGCAAACTGCCAACCGGCAACTGCCAACTGAACACTGAATTAAAACGGCAAATCGTCGTCGTCAGCAGCGGGGCTAATATCAGCCGGAGCAGCATATTCGGGTGCAGTGCTGTTGCTTGCGCCAGCCAATACGTTTATTTTCCAAAGCTGCATTGAGTTAAAGTAGCTTTTTTTGCCGGTTTTGTCCGTCCAGGGGCGGCCGCGCAGGTTAAAGAAAACTTCAACATCATCGCCTACCTTAACATTATCCAATAAATTGCAACGGTCTTGTATCGCTTCAAACTTTAAATATTCAGGATATTGTGGGTTCTCAATGTATTCAACTATCAATTCTCTTTTTTTAAGCGCCTCAGTAACTTGTACTGTTGGGGCCACTTCATGTACCTTACCTTTAATTTCCATAGTTTTAAAACAATTAAAATGTAAAGTTAATGGTTAAGAAGTAAAATGGGCGGTTTTTAATTCATAAATTCGCAAAAATATCATGCAAGTTTTCCACACTGAAAGTAAAATAATAATAACCTGTAACAAAAGGCTCTCCCCATATCTTCAACAGGAAGTTGAAGCATTAGGTTTTAAGCCCGACCGCGTTTTTCAAACCGGCATTGAGCTCACAGGCACAGTTAACGATACCATACCGCTTAACTTAAACCTGCGCTGCGCAAGCCAGGTGCTATACTCGTTAAAAAGCTTCACCGCTGCCGACCCGACAGAACTGTACGATAACCTGGTGCAAATTGAATGGGAAAAGCTGATTGATTTTTCGGGCTACTTTTCTGTAACCTCAAATGTTAATAACGAACATATTTTAACCCCGCTTTTTGCCAACGTAAAGGTTAAGGATGCTATTGTTGATAGGATTAAGTCGGTAAAGGGTGTACGCCCCAATTCCGGTTCCGATGGCAATAAAACCGTGGTACACCTGTACTGGCAGGATGATAAGGCCGAAATATTTTTAGATACATCCGGCGAAACGCTGGCCAAGCACAGCTACCGTAAAATACCGGGCAAAGCGCCTATGCTGGAAGCCCTGGCAGCATCAACCATAATGGCTACTCATTGGGACCGTAAAAGTACTTTTGTTAATCCCATGTGCGGCTCGGGTACGCTGGCTATTGAAGCGGCTTTACTGGCTACCGATAAATGCCCCGGCCTGTTTAGGATGAATTATGGCTTTATGCACATAATGGGTTATGATGAGCAGGTATTTTTTGTTGAGCGCCGCAAGCTAAAAGATAAATCAAAAAAGGAAACCGGCTTTAAAATTATAGCTACCGATATATCTGACGATGCCATTGATATAGCCCGTAAAAACGCCAATACGGCAGGCGTAGAACATTTAATTGATTTTGCTGTTTGTGATTTTGCGGACACGGAAGTACCGGCCGAGGCGGGCATTGTAATGTTTAACCCCGAATACGGCGAACGCTTGGGTATACATACCAAGCTGGAGATAACTTACAAGCGCATTGGTGATTTCCTGAAAAAGGATTGCCTGGGATACAGGGGATATGTTTTTACCGGCAACCCCGACCTTGCAAAAAAAATAGGTTTGCGTGCCGCGCGTAAAATTGAATTTTATAATGGCAAATTAGATTGCCGATTGTTTGAATATGAGTTGTATGAAGGCAGTAAGCGTGAGGATTTGCGGGAAGTTAAATAACATGAAAAAAGTACTGATAGTTGTAGCGATATTATTAACCTCTGTATGCTGTAAAGCGCAGGAAACAATTACTTTCCCTTTCCAGGGTGGCGATGCCATATTCACCAGGTTTTTTAAGGATAGCCTGGTGGTATCACCAGAGATTGTACAGAAACGCGCTACAGGTACCGTGATTATTAAGTTTACTGCCAATTATAAAGGTACCGTCACCAAAATGATTATTTATTATACGGATGATTATATATTAACCATACCCATAATTGAGGCCTTAAAAAAATCGAATCATAAGTGGATTATCCCCGATGAAGAACAGGTGCACGATTTTATAATCACCTTTTCCATTAATTACAACCCACCGGCAAACCCCGATGCCAAATTAGCCCGACAAGTTGCCGACTATTACGCCAACCGCAAGCCCATCCTCTCCAACAACCAGGTGCCTATTGATGATGCCACCCTGCTGCCAACGGTGGTTGTTAATTATGATTTGCAGTAATTTTATGCAGAGACGCAAATTAATTAGTTCTTTATGGTGAGTTTTGTTCACTTAACGCTTTGATCTCGTCATTATAACTATCTAAATTTATCCTTTTATCAAGTTCAACTGCCTTTTCAAAACATTCATTAGCCATATCAGCATTTTTTAACTTTAAATAATACACCCCCAGTGCCTTATAGGTGTATGCATTATTCCCATCAAATTCTGTCGATTTATCAATAAGTGACTTGCCTGTTTCCAAATCACCTTGTAAAACTTTCAAATAACCCAAATTGCCATAAGTATAATAAAATTGAGGGTCTATATTTTCGGCTTTCTTCAGTAACTGCTGTGCTTCCTCATATTCGCCCCTTTCTACTAGCGAATAAGCTAAATTATTTAAAGCGGTTAAATTTTCAGCATCATATTTTAAAACCAGGCGATAATTCGGCAAGCTTTCCTCATAATGCCCTGTTAACGATTGCATGCAGGCTTTATTCAAAATATCCTTTGTCGAAAACTCTGATTTTTCCTCCAACTGTATTAAATAAAAAAGTGCCTTCTCGTAATGCTTGGCATACATGGTATATGAAATAAGCTGCCTTAATATTTTTTCCTCTCCTGGGAGCTTCTTTAAAATAACTTCTAACTTAAGTATCGCTAATTCCAGCTCGCCAATGGATGCACATTGCAGCGCCGTTATATAATCGGCATATGATTTTTTTAATTTGAGGGTAAAAAGCAACTGTTTCCCGTCATTATCTATGTATTCATCTTTACCATTTCTTATTGTGCGTGGCCTTAGATTAACATACAAGCTCACAATAGAAAAAAACATAAAAGCAAAGCAGTATAGTTTTATAAGGCCGTGCGCATTAGTATTAAATATTATTGCGCCTATGCCAATTGCTGCAACTACCGTAAATACAGGCCCGGCTAATAATATAACAATGCGTTTTATGTAATCGGTCCCGGTTTTATCGCTTTTACATAAGCCTATCCCTTTAACAAAGGGGAACGTCCGCTTTATATGGAAATAAAGCTTCCCAATTCTAAAATCTATCGTTTTTTTACCCTCGCCATATGAACCGATATAAATATCGATTTTGCCCGGTTTTGTTAAAATTAAATGAGCTAAAGCATGCCCCAACTCGTGAAATATGGCAATAAGTGGGCTGGTCACGAATAAAGCGATGTATACGCCAACGATTATTGCTAATAAGATCATATACTAACATACAGTTTTTAAGAAACATTGCCAATATTGGTGTCTTGCAACAATTATTAATATTATTTTGCGATTGCATCGCGCGCATCACCCTTAATAACCCAATAAAATTTCCATTTTTTCTTCAAGCCGGCTTTTGGCCAAAAACTGGTCTTCCAGATCCTTGCTCATGGGGATGGCCGTATCCAGGCTGGCGCAGCGCATTACCGGGGCGTCGAGGTTAAAAAAGCAATGCTCGGCAATGTACGCGGCAAGTTCGCCGCCGAAACCGCTGGTAAGCGTGTCTTCGTGCAAAATTAAAACCCGGCCTGTTTTTTTAACGCTGGTTTCAACCGCTTCCTTGTCCCATGGTTGCAGGCTGCGCAGGTCAATAATCTCTACCGATATTTCGGGGTGTTTGTTCGCGTACTCAATAGCCCAATGCACGCCCAAACCGTAGGTAATAATACTGGCCCTGGTTCCTTCTTTAATTACTTTGGCTTTGCCTATCTCCACATAATAATCGCCCTCGGGCACATCGCCGCTTATGCTGCGGTATAAATATTTATGCTCAAAATACATTACGGGGTTAGGATCATCAATAGCCGCCATCAGCAGGCCCTTGGCATCCGCCGGGAAGGCCGGGAAAACCACCTTTAAGCCCGGTGTTTTGGTAAACCATGCCTCGTTGCTTTGCGAATGGAACGGTCCCGCCCCGGTGCCCGCGCCCGTAGGCATGCGTATAACCACATCAACATTTTGCCCCCAGCGGTAATAAGTTTTTGCAAGATTATTTACCACCTGGTTAAAGCCCGAGGTAACAAAATCGGCAAACTGCATTTCAACCACAGCCTTGCCACCGTTTATGGCCAAACCCATCCCCGCCCCAACAATTGCCGATTCGCATATCGGCGTGTTGCGCACGCGGCCTTTGCCAAATTCGTTTACAAAGCCCTGGGTTATTTTAAAAGCGCCGCCATATTCGGCAATATCCTGGCCCATAATTACCAGGTTAAAATGCTTAATCATGCTTTGCTTTAAAGCATCGCTTATGGCATCAATATATCGTTTTTTTGCAATGTTGCCGCTTAGTTTAGCCGGTTTAAAAGCATGCGGCTTGTACATATCGGCCAGTTCGGTATCGGTGTTTGGTATAATATCCGGCTCGCTAAAAACCTTTTCAATTTCCGAGTCTATCAGCGCGTTAAGCTCCTTTTTTATATATGGCGGCCATTCGGGCCTCAGCACAAATTCATCCACCAAAAATTTTTCAAAATTTGCTATCGGGTCTTTTGAGCGCCATTCTTCAAACAAATGCTCGGGCACATATTTAGTCCCCGATGCCTCCTCGTGCCCCCGCATCCTGAAAGTCATGCACTCAATTAATACCGGGCGGGGATGGTTGCGTATTTCATTGGCGACTTCGGTTATGGTATGGAACACATCCAGCACGTTATTACCGTCAATACGGCGGCCTTCCATGCCGTAGCCAATGGCTTTATCTACCAGGCGCTTGCATTTATATTGTTCATTAGTTGGGGTGCTTAAGCCGTAGCCGTTATTTTCGATGATAAAAATAACCGGCAGGTTCCATACTGCTGCCACATTAAGCGCTTCATGAAAATCACCTTCGCTGGTTGCGCCCTCGCCGGTAAACACCATGGTTACTTTTTTTCTTTTGGCTAATACATCTGCCAAAGCTATCCCATCGGCCAAAGCCAGTTGCGGCCCAAGGTGCGATATCATCCCCACAATTTTATAGCGTTGTGTACCGAAATGAAAGGAGCGATCGCGCCCCTTGGTAAAGCCTGATGCCTTGCCCTGCCACTGCGCCATTAATTTTGATAGCGGTATATCGCGCGTGGTAAAAACGCCCAGGTTGCGGTGCATGGGCAATATGTATTCATCGGTTTGCATGGCCAGCGTGCAGCCTACGGAAATAGCTTCCTGGCCAATACCTGAAAACCATTTGCCGATACGCCCCTGCCGCAATAGTATCAGCATTTTCTCCTCGATTAACCGCGGAAACACCAATTTTTTGTAAAAAGCGATTAAAACCTCGTTACTAAGGCCTTTTCTATCAAAAATCATACACATCAAAACTACTGAAGTTTTTAAAACTTTGTATGTTTACAGATCAATTCTTATACTATGAAAAATGTACGCCTTTTTGTATTGATTTTGTTTGTGCTGCCGGCATTTAAAACAAGCGCGCAAAGTTATTTTTTACTGCCCGAAAACTTCTACCTGCAAAAAGATTCGATCCTTAATTTGCACCTGTTGCAAAGCACCGATTTCAGCAAAGAGACCGGCGCGCCTTATCAATCGGTTAAAACACAAAAATTTGCCTTTTACCAGGGCAATAAAACTACCGACTTAACCGGCAAAGCCCAGGATAGCATATTAAATTATAAAACCCCCGAGGAGGGTTTGGCATTGATAGATATTGTAAGTGAAACAGGATCAAATGAAATGAGCCGCAATAAGTTTTTAAGGTATTTGAATGATGATGCCCAGGATAAGGTTACCGAAAAAGTAAAAAACAGCAACCAACTGTATTTTAAAGAGAAATACACCATCTACATGAAATCGCTTATTGAGGTTGGAAAACCTACAGGCAAAATATTCAATAAGGAAATAGGCGAACAATACGAAATTATACTACAGCAAAACCCTTATAAAATGAATTATGGCGATGATGTAAGCGCTATTGTAAAATTTAAAGGCCAGCCGGTTACCGATGCCACGGTAATGCTTTACGTAAAAACAGTTGGCGGCAGCATCTTTCCCCAAAAATTAGTTACCGATGCCGGCGGCAATATTTATTTTAAGCTGAGCCGCGAGGGTATATATATCCTGTACAGCAAACACCTGGAGGCCTCGACAGATAAAACCGCCGATTTTGAAAGCTGGCGCAGCACCTACACCTTTGCCTTTAGCAGCAATAACGATTTGCCCAATAGCTATAAGGAATTTGGTTTTGGGGATGTACATTGAGGGAAATAATATCGAATATTAAACACCCAATGTCGAATATCGAAGGGTTTTAACTTCGTTATTCGACATTCAGAATTCGGTGTTCGATATTATAACTATTCTCCCTGCTTCTCCTGCCAAAGTTTAGCAAACGATTTATCAGCCACCACAGGCATTTCCCTATAGTGTCCCCATGTTTTTTTGAAGAATTTTCGCAGCAGGTAGTTTTTTGTTTTGCCGCTAAAGTAATCGGTAAGCTTACGGCTAAGCATACCCTTTTTCCAGGCCGTCCAGCCCCATTTTTCTTTACGGGTTACCAGGTTTTCGTTCACCGCGTCGCGACGGTTAAGCAGCAGCATTTTGTGGATATCAATTTTTACCGGGCATACCTCGGTGCATTTGCCGCACAGGCTGCTGGCATAGCTCAGGTGCTTAAAATCTTCCATGCCGCGCATGTGCGGCGTTATAATAGAGCCGATAGGGCCGCTGTATTCGGTTTTATAAGTATGGCCGCCAATGTTTTTATACACCGGGCAGGCGTTTAAACAGGCGCCGCAGCGTATGCAGTACAAACCCTGGCGCTGGTCTTTTTGGGCCAGCAGGTTGGTACGGCCATTATCCAGCAATATCACATACATCTCTTCGGGGCCGTCGCTTTCGTTGGCCTGGCGCGGGCCGCTGAGTATGGTATTATATACTGTAACATTTTGCCCCGTGCCGTGTGTAGCCAGCATGGGCCAAAACAGGTCAAGGTCGGCTATCGAAGGTATTATCTTTTCAATACCCACTACCGCTATATGTATTTTAGGAAAGGTGGTACTCAAACGCGCGTTACCCTCGTTCTCGCTAATGGCGATGCTGCCGGTATCGGCAATTAAAAAATTAGCGCCGGTAATGCCCGCATCAGCGCGAACATATTTTTCGCGCAGCAATTCGCGGGCTTTCAGGGTAAGCTGTTCGGGCGTTGCGTCTATCGGTGTGCCGAAACGCTCGTTAAATAGTTTTGCAATATCCTCCTTGCTCAGGTGCATGGCAGGGGTAACAATATGGTAAGGCGGCTGCCCCAGCAATTGTACAATATATTCGCCCAGGTCGGTTTCTAACGATTCGATGTGGTTATGCTCTAAAAATTCATTCAAATGAATTTCCTCAGTAACCATCGATTTTGATTTTACAACAGTTTTGGCGCCGGCTTTTTGTAAAATATTCAGTATTTCGCGGTTAGCTTCATCCGCGTCATTGGCCCAGATAACCTTGCCGCCGCGTTTCTGAAAATTGGCTTCAAACTCGGGCAAAAACTTGTCCAGGTTTTCCATCACCTTCCACTTCAGCACATGGCCTTTGCGCTTGGCATTATCAAGGTTAATAATTTTAGACAGGCCCCTTTGCACGGCAGCATCGTACCTGCCAATATTAAAATTAATAATCTGGCGGTGCCTGCTGTCAAATGCCTTATCCTCAGCAGCAACCAAAAAATCCTCGGCAATGCTTCCCATGCTTGCTAATTTAGGGTTTTTGGGATAGAATCAAGAGGTAAGAGTCAAGAATCAGGATTTAGGCGTTAAAAAGAACCTCTTGATTCCTGACTCTCAAATCTTGATGCTCACCTCTATTTCTTATCCATTTTCTCCAGCAGGGCCAAAATCTTGTCCAGCTTATCAATCTCTATATTATTCAGGCGAAGCTGCAATTCTTCAATTTCCTTTTTCGCCTCAACGTTGGTCCTGAAATCCTCATCAGCCTGGGCACGGTCGCGCTGGTTTTGGCGGTTTTGCGCCATCATGATAATAGGCGCGGCATAAGCGGCCTGGGTAGAGAAAACAAGGTTCAACAATATATATGGATAAACATCCCAGTGATATACAAAGCCTATTACATTAAGCGCCATCCATGCTATAACGATCACTGTTTGGATAATTATAAATCGCCACGACCCCATGCCGGTGGCTACAGAATCAGCTAATCGTTGGGCAAACGTCATTTCTTCTGTGTGCCTTTGGTGCCAATTTTTACCATGTATCGAAATTTTTGCCATATAATTCAAGATTTAATTTTTTTTCACAGCTAAACATACCAAAATTAAAGCTTAACAATTATTATGCTGCTTTAAAATTTACTAACAATGTGTGATTTCTTACCCTCTTTCCGCCGCAGGCGAAGAGAGGGACGACCAGCGAAGCATAGTCGGGGTGAGTAAATGGAGCGCGTTGCCTGCGGCCCGTGCTATCCGCTCATACGCCTGCAGGCCTTACTCACAGGCCGGTATCCTCTTCTATCACTAACGCAATTCGCCCATCACGTCAAAAACCTATCATTTTTATGCAACATCCTTGTTAACAACCTAATAATTAAAGGGCTTTTTTTAAATTGCGGTATATAAAATCCCCCTCATGAAACACGTTTCAAAAATCCACTTAATAATCATCCTCCCTTTATTGATATTTAGCTGCTCGGCACGTAAATCGGCTATGAGCACATCAACCAAAACCTATAAAGCGCCTGCCAACTTCAGGGTGGTTGGGTATTTGCTTGGCGGCGAAATTGCCCGCGGCAATGCCAGTCATTTCAATCTTTCACGACTTAACTACCTCAATGTTTTTTTTAACGGTGTAGATAGCAGCGGAAAATTCCACAATTTTAAAAACCTCGATTCCATTATTGCCGCCGCGCATAAAAATAATGTAAAGGTTATAGGCAGCATCGGCAATTCCGTGAGCCTGGCATTAATTACCGATAGCACGCGTACTCCGTTTATTGATACCCTGGTAAACTCGGTTGTTGCTTTAAATATGGATGGTATTGATGTTGATTTTGAAGGCGACCACATTACCAAAGATTACGAAGGTTTTATTGGCGCATTATCCGTAGCATTAAAAGCAAAGGGCAAATTATTGACCGCCGCCGTAGCAACCTGGGAAACCCAATGGTTTACCGATAAAGCATTAGCCAATTTTGATTTTCTAAATATTATGACCTATGATGCCACCGGCCCGTGGAAACCGCAGGAAGCCGGCCCTCATTCGCCGTATTCATTCGCGGTATCTGACCTGGATTTCTGGACAAACACGCGCCATATAGCTAAGGAAAAATTAAACCTCGGCCTGCCTTTTTATGCCTATGGTTTCGGGCCCGGCCCAACA
>Ga0302306_10000940_pt1 | contig 16610 bp, 10 predicted proteins | sample III_Palsa_E3_1_FD_198761 | JGI IMG/M metagenome (GOLD analysis project Ga0302306, IMG submission 198761) | Peat permafrost microbial communities from Stordalen Mire near Abisko, Sweden - III_Palsa_E3_1 | ecosystem: Environmental > Terrestrial > Soil > Palsa > Peat permafrost | place: Sweden...
CCTAAAGGCGTTTACTTAAAACCGGAAATGACAGCTTCTGCTGATTGGTTAAGCGCTTTAAGTTCGGCTACCGATATTCCTTTGGCTTCGGTTAAAGAGTTTCAATCTATCGATGCTTTCAATACGTTTTACCCTATGGAAGTCATCGCCACAAAGGATGAAACCGACCAGTTGCTATCTAAACACAGTTCCGACGATTTCCTGGTATTCCCCGAAGACAGGATCTACTCCATCCGCATGGCAGACGACCTGCCCCAGCGCTGGATAGAACGCGGGCCGCAAAGCAGCTACACCGCTCAAGCATCGCGCGGCGAGAACTTCGCCTATCAACTGGGCATATATGCCCTGCAAAACCTGGACAGCGTAACCGTTGCCTTTAGCGATCTTACATCGGCAGATGGCAAAAATATCAGCGCCGATAATATGTTTTGTATCAATACCAATGGTGTGGGATATAATGCCGTACCTTTTACTAAAAAGCTGAGCGTTATCAAAGGCAAAATACAGCCTTTATGGTGCGGTATCGATGTTCCGCAGGATGCCGTGGCTGCAACCTATACCGGCAAGGCTACCATCAGCATAAACGGAAAACCGGCTAAAGAAATTCAACTGACGCTAAAGGTTAATAATGAAATATTAAAGGATGGCGGCGTAAATGAGCCCTGGAAAATGACCCGTTTAAGGTGGCTCAACTCCACCATGGCACAGGAAAATACGGTGATAGCGCCTTACACTCCATTGATTGTAAAAGGCAATACCGTTAGTTTACTGGGCAGAAAAGTGGAGGTGAACAAAGATGGTTTCCCGGTGCAGATACAAACGTTTTTTACGCCCGAAATGACGGAATACTCCAAAACACCAAACGATATTTTAACCGAGCCGCTGCATTTTCGCTTTACCAAACCCGACGGCAAAAATATGGTGCTCAAAAGCCAGGGATTAACGTTTACCAAAACCGAGCCGGGCACCGTGCAGTGGAAAGCCATCAGTAGCAATGATACCGTGCAAATGGAGGTAACCGCGTCGCTGGAGTTTGATGGTTTTATAGCCTACACCGTAAAGGTTGAGGCCTTGCAGGATGTGGAACTGAAAGATATCACCATGCACATTCCCTTTAAGCAGGATGTGGCCAAATATATGATGGGCCTGAACCAAAAAGGTGGTTACCGCCCCGAAAATTTTGAATGGAAATGGGATGTGGCCCATAAAAATCAGGATGGCGCCTGGATAGGCAATGTGAATGCCGGCCTGCAATATTCATTACGCGATGAAAAATACGTGCGCCCGCTGAATACCAATTTCTATTTGCAAAAACCTTTACTGTTACCTTCATCCTGGGGTAACGATAACAAAGGCGGTATCAGCATAGCGCAAAAAGGCGCGGCTATACTGGCCAATAATTACAGCGGCGAAAGGATTATGAAAAAAGGCGATGTGCTGTATTACAATTTCAACCTGCTCATCACACCTTTCCACACCATTAATACCGATTTTCAGTGGGCCAACAGGTTTTATCACTCTTACAAACCTATTGATACCATACTGGCGGCTGGTGCAACCATCATCAACATACACCATGCCACGGCTATCAACCCGTACATCAACTATCCATTCATCGCCTGGAAAAAGATGCAGGCTTATATTGATTCGGCCCATGATGCTGGCTTAAAAGTGAAGATATACAATACCATTCGCGAACTATCCGATCATGCTTACGAAACTTTCGCTATGCGCAGTTTGGGTCATGAGATCTATTCATCGGGCAAGGGCGGCGGCTTTAGCTGGCTGCAGGAGCATTTGGGCGATGATTATATCGCTGCCTGGTTCGTTCCCGAATTGAAGGATGCTGCCATTATCAACAGTGGCCAAAACCGCTGGCACAACTATTATGTGGAAGGCATGAACTGGCTTACCCAGAATGTAGGCATCGACGGGATCTACCTGGATGATGTGGCATTTGACCGTACCACCATGAAACGTGTAAAACGGGTACTTACCAGGGATGGCCATCCGGGTATTATCGATCTGCATTCGGCTAACCAGTACGATAAGAACGACGGCTTTAACAACAGCGCCAATTTGTACATGGAGCATTTCCCGTACCTCAATCGCTTATGGTTTGGTGAATACTTTGATTACGAACATAACACCCCCGATTTTTTCCTGACCGAAGTAAGCGGGATACCTTTCGGCCTGATGGGCGAGATGCTGCAGGGTGGTGGCAACCCCTGGAGAGGGATGATTTACGGCATGACCAACCGCCTGCCCTGGAGCGATGGCGCCGACCCGCGCCCGATATGGAAGGTATGGGATAATTTTGGCATGCAGGGCACTAAAATGATAGGCTATTGGGTAGAAAGCAACCCGGTGAAAACCGATAATGAAAAGGTATTGGCCACAGTTTATAAAAAGAAAGGCGCCGCCCTGGTTTCTATCGCCAGCTGGGCCGATACTGATGTGGATGTACAATTAACTATCGACTGGAAAAAGTTAGGCATCGATCCGTCAACCGCTACTATTGTAGCGCCTGATATGAAGAATTTTCAAACCGGCAGAACATTTAAGCTGGATGAAAAAATACCTGTTGAAAAAGGTAAAGGCTGGTTGCTGATCATTAAATAAAAAGTATAAGCATTTAAGTTCATCAGTATGATAAAAAAATGGTTGATAGCGTTTGCGATATGCGTAACTGCAATACATGTTTACGCGCAGGATAGCGCCCTTGTGCGGGAGTATAAAAAAGTGTTTACCACCTATCCGTACTCCGATCCAAACCCTATACCAACGTTTACCAATATTTATCCATACTTCCGTTACGATGGGTTTACCGATAAGCCGGTACAAAAGGAATGGAAGGTGGTTGAACTGGAAAACAAGTACATCAAACTGATGATAATGCCCGAAATAGGGGGTAAAATATGGTCGGCGATTGAAAAATCAACCGGTCGGTCGTTCATCTACTATAATCACGTGGTTAAATTCCGCGATATAGCCATGCGCGGGCCCTGGACGAGCGGCGGTATCGAACCTAATTACGGCATCATAGGCCATACGCCCAACTCCGTTACCCCGGTTGATTACCTGGTGCGCAAAAACGCCGATGGCAGTGTAAGCTGTATCATCAGCGTGCTTGATCTGCTGACCAGCACCTACTGGACAATGGAGATTAATTTGCCTAAAGACAAAGCCTATTTTACCACCAAATCATTCTGGTATAATTCCAATACCATGGAGGAACCATACTATCACTGGATGAATACGGGCATAAAAGTGAAAGGCGACCTGCAATATATGTTCCCCGGCAATCATTTTTTAGGCCACCAGGGCGAACATGGTGACTGGCCCATCAACAAGCAAAACGGCAAGGATGTATCGTTTTATGAGAATAATAACTTCGGCGGTTATAAATCATACCACGTATTTGGCAAATACACCGATTTTTTTGGTGCCTACTGGCACAATGATGATTTCGGTATGGCCCGTTATGCGGGTCATGAAGATAAAGCCGGCAAAAAGATATGGATATGGGGACTATCGCAGCAAGGCATGATATGGGAAAAAGAGCTAACCGATACCGATGGGCAATACTCGGAGATCCAATCGGGCAGGTTGTTTAATCAATCAGCCGATAAAAGCACCTTTACACCATTTAAGCACAAAAGTTTTGTACCAGATGCCGCCGACACCTGGACGGAATACTGGTACCCGGTGTTAAAAACCAAGGGATTTGTAGAAGCTAATCAATACGGAGCCTTAAATGTAAAATATGCTGATGGCTGGTTAAAACTTTATTTTAACCCGGTGCAAAAACTAAGCGACACGCTTGAAGTTAAACAGGGCGATAAAATTATTTATAATAAACGGGTTGAACTATCGCCGCTTAATACTTTCACCGATTCGGTAAAGATGGATGTGGCGCAGGGCGATGTGGTGGTTACATTGGGTGGTGATAAGCTCATTTATCGATCCAAACCCGATGCATACGACCTAAGCCGGCCGCTCGATCTGCCAAAAGATTTCGATTGGACCTCGGCCTACGGACTATATGTACAGGGAGCAGAGTACATTGCCGAAAAGATGTACCCCCAGGCAGAAATTAAGCTCCAGGCTGCTTTGCAAAAAGATCCTGACTATCTGCCCGCCTTAGTTAAAATGGCCGAACTGCTATACCACAACATGCAGTATGCCGATGCCCTGCAAACGGTAAAAAAAGCCTTGAGCATTGATACCTATGATGCTGCCGCTAATTATTATTACGGTGTTATCAACGCGCAATTGGGCAATACCGTTGATGCCGAAGACGGTTTTGATATAGCCGGTTTATCAATGGATTATCGCAGCGCGGCCTATAACGGCCTGAGTGATCTGTATCTGAAAGAAAAGAACTGGGATAAAACATTGGAATTTGCAGGCAAGGCGCTCGATTTTAATCGCTTTGATATAACCGCGCTGCAAAATGAGGCCATCGCTTATCGTTATCAGCAAAAAGGCGTAAACGCGACTAATGTATTAGATACCATTTTGTCCTTTGATCCGCTGAATCACTTTGCGCGGTTTGAGCAATACTTATTGCAGCCATCGGCAGAAACCAAAGCCAATTTTACTTCGGCCATACGCGATGAGCAGCCTATAGAAACCTACCTGGAACTGGCCGAAAGTTATTATAAAACCGGTTGTTTGGATGAATGCAAGCAGGTTTTACAGCTCTCGCCCGAAAACGCGCTGGTGGATTACTGGCTGGCGTTTTTGCAAAATAAAACCGGGAAACCTTTTACAGCCTATTTAGATAAGGCTAATAATTCATCGCCTGCCTTTGTATTCCCGTACCGTTCGGCAGATGAGGCTGTTTTACTTTGGGCAATGCAGCAAAACACTAGCTGGCAGCCCAAATACTACCTCGCCCTGATGTATAAGGACAGGAACCGCATAGCTGAAAGCAAAAAACTATTTTTAGCCTGCGGGAACGAACCGCGATTCGCGCCTTTTTATGCTGCCCGTGCAGCTATGGTAATGGGCGCTACCGACCTGGCAGACCTGCAAATGGCGGTAAGCCTGGATAAGGATCAGTGGCGCTATTGCAAGCTATTGTGCGAATATTACATAGCCAATAACCAGGCAGCAATGGCATTGAATACCATTGAACCTTTTTATCACGCACATGCCGATAACTACATTATGGGAATGCTGTATGCCAAAGCCTTGTTGCTTAACAAACGCTACGCGGAATGCGGCGAACTGTTATCCAAAATAAATATCCTTCCGTTTGAGGGGGCCACCATTGGTCGTGAATTGTACCGCGAAGCGGAACTGATGCAGGCTATTGACAATATACAGGCTCAAAAATATAGCGATGCCCTAACCTTTATTAGCGATGCCAAACAATGGCCCGAAAACCTGGGTGTTGGCAAACCTTATGCTGATAATCTGGACGATAGGCTGGAGGATTGGTTAAGTTATTTATGCTACGAGCGATCCGGGAAAAATAAGGAAGCACAGGATTGTTTGCAAACCATCATCCGGTTTAAACCAATAATTGAAAATACGGTAAGTGATTTTTTACCCGCGAACGACCTGGTAACCGCCTGGGCCATACAAAAACTACAGGGCAAGGCGGCAGCTATTGCCTGGTTAAACGCACAGGTTAAGCAATATCCGGATGATAAAATTGTGTTGTGGAGCAAGCAGGTATTTGAAAATGAGCTGGTTAAGGCTGATACTACCGATGCCGGGGTTATGATATTAGAGAGGCTGATGCAATTGAAATAACCGGGAATAATTTATTTTCGTAATAAAAATAAACCGGTATTGCCTACATTGCTGCTATTATATGAAAACCTTAACCGTTCCATTTTTGCCGGCTGCTACTTTTGATGATGAGCTTTCGGCCGTAAGTAATGCCTTATGCGGCTATAAACCAAACGGCTTAGATTTTGAACTCTGGCCCGGCAATGAGAGCAAACCCGAAGTTGATTTTTATATCGCTTATGGCACTGATGCTATCTTTCTAAAATTCAGCGTGAAGGAAACGTATTTCAGGGCGATATATCAACAAACTAACCAGCCGGTTTATAAGGATAGCTGCGTGGAGTTTTTTATCAGTTTTGATAACGGCAATAATTACTATAACCTGGAATTTAATGCCTTAGGTACAGCTTATGCAGCTTATGGTTCGCCGGGTGAAAGAGCATTGCTTGATGCTGCCCTGGTTGAAACTATAAATTTTTCAGCGCAGCATAAAATAGTTGAAGATGCGCTGTTACCTCATGAATGGGAATTAACTCTAACTATTCCGTTCAATTTGTTTTGTAAGCATAACATTACCACATTGAAAGATAAAAGCGCTCGGGCAAATTTTTATAAATGCGGCGACGATTTGCCCGAACCACATTTCCTGTGCTGGAATAATATCATAGCCGAAACACCCAATTTTCACCTGCCTCAATATTTCGGTCAGTTAAATTTTGAATAGCCCGGAATGCCTGGTATCGTGTCAGCTATGAATTGGCCTTTAGTCCCGAGTCTAAAGTCTTAATTTTTAAATCAAAAAGACGTCTTTTGACTAAAGACTAAAGACTTTCGACTCGGGACTGGACACTTGACACTATGTTTTATCGCTAACTATCAATTGCGATTCTACAATTATGTTGTAATACGCCTGTTCCGCGTCGTCCTTTTTATGCGGTTTATTAAGCAGGTCTATCAATATATCGGTAGCTTTTTGTCCCTGCAAATACGGGAATTGTTCAACAGAAGCTATCGGCACATGGTCCATATAGTTAATAAGCGGCATGTTGGCATAGCTTACAAAAGTAAGCTCCTCGTTAATTTTAATATTTAATGACCGCGCGTACCTGATGGCAAACAGCGCTATATAATCGTTAAAAGTAACAATGGCGGTAGGCTTTCTTTTTTGGTTAAGCAACTCGTTCATTGCTTTTATGGTGCCTTCTTCGGTCAGGTCGCAATTAACAACCATGCCGGGGTCAAACTTTAAGCGGTTCTTTATCAGGGCTTCAATATAGCCATCTTTTCTTTCCTTAGCCGCGAAAAGTGTCGATGGTCCGTTGATCATCCCGATAGTGCGGTGTCCCTTTTTCAGCAGGAAATTTACGGCCTCAAACGTGCCGGTTTCCATATTGCAGGCAACGCTGTGCTTGTTTTTTAGGGAAGGGATACGGTCGAAGAATACCACCGGTATGTTCGATTTTTTAAGCATATCAAAATGATCGTACGAGGAGGTGTTTTTTGATATGGATATCAGCAGGCCATCCACCCGCTGGTTTTTCATTTTCGAAACCAGTTTGCGCTCATTCTCCTCACTATCATGCGATTGTGCCAGCAGTACAGTATAGTTTCGTTTGTTAGCGGTATCCTCAATACCACTTATAGCTGCCGAAAAGAACGCTTCCGATAGCTCCGGCAAAATAACGCCTATGGTATATGATTTTCCTTTTTGAAAATAAATGGCCGTTTGGTTCGGCTCATAGTTTAACTCCTTTGCCAGTTGCTTAACCTTCATTTTGGTAGTTAAACCAATACTGGCATGATCATGCAAAGCCCGCGATACGGTAGAAATGGAGGTGCCTAATATTTTGGCTATCTCTTTTATGGTTGCGGGTTTATCAGTCATGTTGTTTAAAATTAAGATTTTTAATTGAAAAAATCACGCGAAACACTTAATAAAATGAATTTTATCGGGCTTTTTGGGGCTAAATACCTCTAAATAATCGCGATAATTAAGGAAAATATGCCCTGTTATTTGGAAAAAGAGCGATACTTTTGAGAGAATTAACTGCCGTTTGGTCGGTTTTAAAATAACGAATAAAGGATATGATATTTGAACTGGACGATCACTACAAAATCAGCATGGGTGCGCTGCTGGATATTGCCAGGCAGGCCGGTGCCGGAATTTTGGAGGTGTATAATAATACCGCTGAAGGCATAGCCGTAACTTACAAGGAAGATGCTTCGCCGCTTACCATGGCCGATTCTGTTTCGCACCAGATCATAGCCGGTAAATTAGCCGCGCTTACACCCGGAATACCCATACTATCCGAAGAAGGCAAGGATATTCCGTATGAGGAACGTAAGGCCTGGGCATATTACTGGTGTGTCGATCCGCTGGATGGTACCAAGGAATTTATAAAGCGTAATGGCGAGTTTACGGTCAACATTGCTTTAATTCATCATAATGTGCCTGTTTTAGGGGTTATTTACGTGCCTGTAACGGGTGTAATGTATTACGGCGGTACCAGTATAGGCAGTTGGAAAATAAGCCCTGATACCCTGTTAAAACAGCTCGGCCCACAACCTGAAACCGGGGAATGGACCGCCGTAGCCAGCCGCACCCATTCCTCGGCAGATGAGGAAGCGATATTGACTAAATACAAGGTAACCAAAACCATATCGGCGGGCAGTTCATTAAAATTTTGCATGGTTGCCGAAGGCAGCGCCCAGATTTATTACCGGCATGGCCCAACTATGGAATGGGACACCGCCGCAGGCCATGCTATTGCCATTTACAGCGGCGCATTTATGACCACACCCACCGGCGAACCGTTTTTGTATAACAAGCCATCGTTGTTGAATGGCAGTTTTATGTGCAAGATAGGGTAGGGTGTCAATTTGGCAATTAACGGAGCCATCCCGCGTTTTTCAGGTATTCAACAAAGTTCGGGTTATCGGCTGAAGTGGCCGGGATCCAGGTGCTGATCTGCTCACGGTTCCACCAAAGGCCCTGCGGGTTGCCGGGCCTGGCAAAAGTATATTTATACAGCACCGCCCTGATATATCGCGGCGGTTTGCCAGCGAAGGGATTTTGAGCGAACAAGCCTACAGCACCCGGATCGTTATGAAGCAGTTTCCACACCAGGTTAAGCGTCCAGGGGTATTCATCCGGGGTCGACATGGCGGCAAACCACATTTGCCAGTCTAAACGTAACTGGTAGGGTGCTATTTGTGGCGGGCGTTGGTTAAGAGCCACCGGCAGGCCTTTGTATATATACGGCTTCCAGTTGGCTTTATCGTCGGGCTGCTCATCCATCGTCCCTTCAAACACCACGTTCAAGCGTTCCTGGCCAACACTTCCAAATGCGCCGTAAGTATTTACCAGGTCAAGCGGGTCGAAGGAACTGTTCATCACCTGCCCCGGCGTTACCAGGTTCAATACTGGCTCGATGCTAAGCAGCGCTATAATTATCGTAACGCTCCATGCTGTAGTAAGCATAGGTGTGGATATCTCGGCGTTATCAGCCGCCATTTTTGCTTTACGAACAAGCACTCCGGGAAGGATCCTCGACCAGAATCCATCATCGAAGCAGGCCAAAGCGGGTACAATAGTGAGCCAGTTTAAAAACGAGAGGTTGCCGCTCAAGATAAGTGTGAGCTGGAACAGCACGATCACCGACCCGGCAATATGGCGCGCCATCCGTGGCCAAAACACGAGCCAGGGTGCCACCAACTCAGCCAGCCAATTGAACCATACGCCAATTTTTAGCACCATGCGCGGTAAAAAATGGAACCACCTGCTCAGTGGGCCGGGGATGGGCTGTGTTTCAAAATGGTAGTAAAGGGCAGTGCCATTGCGCCATATTTCATCGCCGCGTAACTTGATAAGCCCCGCGCCAAGCATAATGCGGAAGGCAAGCCAGCGGAATAAAAAGATAACAGGCATGGGTGGCGCATAACGCGGAAACGGTCGCATATCCAGCAGCGGGCACAGGAATATAGCCAGGAAGCCGGTTTCGGTAAGCTGTATCTCCCAGCCATAGCCATACCAGTCTTGCCCTACATGCACAATCGACATATACAAAAACCATAGCACAGCCAGCAGCGGCGCGTTCGCGTAACCGGCAAGTACTGCCAGCGATACAACAAAGCCTATCCAGCACACGGTTAAAAGCGCCGTATCAGAATGCCAGAGCCAAAACACCGAGGGCAGGTGTATAAAGCCCGCTCCGTTTGATCCCAGTGCTGCGCTCATTTGTTTAAGGTAAATATCCACCGGCAGCAAACCGTTACTGCCTATTAAGGGGATGACCTGGTTAATGGCCGCGAGGAAGGCTACGGCGTATATCAGCCCTAATAGCCTAAGGATAACAAAACGGGTGAGCCAGTAACTTGGCGGGTTACCGGGCATAGGCGAAACTTTTTGGAATTTGCTATCCATCGTTTACCGCTATTTTGTGTTTTGTAAAGACTGATCCGGAGAAATTTTGATAGAAACGACCCTGCACAAAATTATTCTATAATTACTGTAAAACAAATTGCTGCCCGGCCTTAATTTAGGTGTGAACTAATTTCTATTTTTGCCGTTATCATAAAAACATCAAGATGAAGGCATTTTTGGGAACAGGGCTGTTAGGCTCAAATTTTGTTAAGGCTATGCTCCAAAAAGGTGAGCAGGTACAGGTATGGAACCGCACGGCAGCTAAAGCACAGGCGCTGGAAGCTGATGGCGCGAAAGCTTTTGCAGCTGTTAGCGATGCGGTAAAAGGCGCGGAGGCTATCCACCTTACCTTAAAGGATGATGCCACCGTTAACGAAATATTGGAAAAAGCATCGGCGGGTTTTGCGCCTGGCGTTGTTATTTATGATCATACAACTACTTCGGTAGAGGGTGCTATTGAAAGAACAGCTTACTGGAAAGCCAAAGGATATACTTATTTGCACGCCCCCGTTTTTATGGGGCCGCCAAACGCGCTGGAAAGTACCGGCTTTATGCTGGTATCAGGCGACCAGGCGGTAATAGCCAGGGCCGAAGCCGAATTATCAAAAATGACGGGCAAACTGATCAACCTGGGGGCGGATGAAGGCAAAGCGGCAGGCATGAAACTTACCGGCAACCTGTTTTTATTAACGCTTACGGCCGGTATTTCTGATACGCTGGCACTTGCCAAAGGGCTCGGTATTTCCGGTCAGGAATTAATGGGGCTGTTCGACTCCTGGAACCCTGCGGCCGTTATGCCCGCCAGGCTCAAAAAAATAATCAGCGGCAAGTTTGATCAGGCCTCATGGGAACTGAATATGGCCAGGAAGGATGCCGGGCTGATGATAGCCGAAGCGCAAAAAAATAATAGCCATTTAACAGTCGTTCCGGCTATTGCAGATGAAATGGACCGCTGGATTGAAAAAGGCTATGGCAGCAGCGATTGGAGCGTAATAGCTAAGGATAATATTTGATTGCTTAGGCCATTACCATGCGTACTCCCCGGCATACTGCCTGAAATTTTCCCTGAATTTTTCTGATAGAGCACTGGCTGTGCGGTCGTATGCATCCTTATCGTTCCAGGTTTGCCTCGGGTCTAATATCCCCTTAGGCACCCCGGGGCAGCTTTGCGGTACCTGCATACCGAAAACAGGGTGCGGCACGGTGGCTGCTTTATCCAGTTCGCCATTTAAGGCGGCAGCTATCATTGCCCTGGTATAAGCTATGCTGATGCGCGAGCCGGAGCCATAAGGGCCGCCTGTCCACCCGGTGTTGATCATCCATACCTTTGTTTGGCAGCTTTCCAGTTTTTCTTTTAGCAGGTTGGCGTAAACGGAGGGGTGCAGCGGTAAAAACGGCGCGCCAAAACAAGCGCTGAAGGTAACCTGCGGCGCCGCTATGCCATCTTCCGTTCCGGCTATTTTTGCCGTATAGCCGCTAACAAAATAGTACATGGCCTGCTCATTGCTGAGCCTGCTTACCGGCGGAAAAACGCCGTAAGCATCGCAGGTAAGGAAAAACAGGTTTTTGGGGATGCCGGATACCGACGGTATTTTGCTGTTTTGAATATAGCTAAGCGGGTAACTTACCCTTGTATTTTCTGTTATCGCCTTGCTCTGGAAATCTATTTCATCGGTGCCATCAATAAATACGGTATTTTCAACCAAAGCGCCCGCGCGGATAGCCTTAAAAATATCGGGTTCATGCTGCGCCGATAGGTTGATGATCTTTGCATAACAGCCGCCTTCAAAATTAAATATTCCGGTTTTATCCCAGCCATGCTCATCGTCGCCTATCAGCCTACGCGATGGATCGGAGCTTAAAGTGGTTTTGCCTGTTCCGCTTAGGCCAAAAAACAGGGCGGTATCGCCGTTCTTTCCCTCATTGGCGCTGCAATGCATGCTTAGCACCTGGTGTTGTAAAGGCATCAGGTAATTAAGCACGGTAAACATTCCCTTTTTTATCTCGCCGGTATAGCCGGTGCCACCTATCAAAATGGTTTTATGGGTAAAAGATACTGCCGTAAAATTGCCTTGGCGTGTACCATGGCGTGTAGGGTCGGCCTTAAAGCCAGGGGCATGTAAAATGCGCCATTCAGGCTCAAAATCCTTTAATTCGCTTTCAACAGGCGCAATGAACATATTGGCCGCGAAATGATTGCTCCAGGGGTTTTCATTAATCACCCTGATGCTCAGCCGTAGTTTCGGGCTGGCACAAGCGTAGGCATCCCGTACCCATATTTCGGCCTGCCCGTCAAGGTAAGCCATCAATTCATCCCGTAACAATAAAAAACAAGCTGCGGATAGGGGTTGATTAAATTTATTCCAGTCAACCGTTGCCGCTGTCTGTTCATCCCGCACAATAAATTTATCGGCAGGGCTTCGGCCGGTAAAGCGGCCCGTGCTAACCACCAGCGCGCCGGTGTTATTTAACCGGCCTTGCTTTAGCTCTAAAGCCTGTTTTACCAGCACATCGGCAGCAAGCTGATAGTGAACCTGCGCTTTTAAAAATAAATGATCGCCCCTTAATTTTCTCATGATTTTAGCAGGTAAATTTTCACAAAGGTTGCTTGTTTTGGTCATTTTTAACATAGTATGGCTCATATTCAGCAAAACTGACCACGGGAAGCTATTTGTTTAGTCATTATGACCATTTGCCCTCGTAAAACAGGCCAATTACTGTTTTATGGATGGCTATTTTATCAATCCCAATACACTAAGTAAATTGATTAACCTAACTATTTGTTTGATAAAAACTTAATTTTTGCTTTATTTAAGTATTTTTACTTACATTTGCGGCACCAATTATAAACATACATATATTGTAATTTTTACACTAAGCCTATGAATAGACTGCAAACTTTAGGGCAATTTATTATTGAAAAACAAGCCGATTTTCCTTACGCAAAAGGCGAACTTTCAAGGCTGTTAAGGGATATGGGCATAGCCGCCAAGATTGTGAACCGCGAGGTGAATAAGGCCGGGCTAATGGATATATTAGGAAGCGCCGGGCATACCAACATCCAGGGCGAGAACCAGCAAAAGCTGGATGTTTATGCCAATGAGCAATTCATATCTGCTTTGCGCAGTGGCGGCGAGTGCTGCATTGTAGCATCTGAAGAGAATGAGGATATTATCCGTATTGATTCCGAGGTATCTAAAAGTGCCAAATATATCGTGGCTATCGATCCGCTCGATGGTTCCTCCAATATTGATGTGAATGTACCTGTGGGGACTATCTTTTCTATTTACAGGCGTAAGTCTGTAGGCGGGCAGGCCGGTTTGAGCGATGTACTGCAAAAAGGAACCGAGCAGGTAGCAGCCGGATATATTATTTACGGTTCATCAACCATGCTGGTGTATACTACCGGCTGCGGCGTAAATGGTTTTACGCTCGATCCTTCCATCGGTGAGTTTTGCCTTTCGCACCCGGAGATGAAGATACCCGAAACCGGGACGATATACTCCATTAACGAGGGCAATTATGTCCATTTTCCTGCCGGGGTAAAAAAATATATCAAATACTGCCAGGTAGAAGATACGGCTACCGATCGCCCCTATACTTCCAGATATATCGGCTCCATGGTGGCCGATCTGCACCGCAATCTGATAAAGGGCGGCATATTTATTTATCCCAATACCGCCTCCGCGCCGCGCGGAAAGCTGCGCCTGGTTTATGAGTGCAACCCGCTTGCTTTTGTTATAGAGCAGGCAGGAGGGAGAGCTACCAATGGCTTTACGCGCATTTTGGAACTGGAAGTAAACGAACTGCACCAGCGCTCCGCCATATTTATAGGTTCCGAAAAAATGGTGTTGCAAGCCGAACAATTCATGGCCGAAAAAGAAGAATTTTTAATTTTAAACGCCTGATAAATGCCCGATTATACGCTCGACCAAACAGATTTCGAAATACTTAACCTTTTACAAAAGGATGGGCGCTTATCGCACAAGCAACTGGCCGCAATGGTTAACCTGAGCATAACGCCTATACACATTCGTGTGCGGCGCCTGGAAGAGCTTAACTATATTAAACGATTTACAGCCATTCTTAACCCTAAAAAGATAGGCAGGGGGCTGATTGGTTATGTAGAGGTAAAGCTGATTGAGCATACCGAAGAAAGCATTACCAATTTTATGGCAGCCGCGGTAAAGCTGGAAGAAGTAATGGAATGTTACCACATGTCTGGCGCTTATGATTTTTTAATGCGCGTAGCTATTAATGATATGGACGAATACAGCAAGATATTAATGAAAAAACTAAGCAACCTGCCCGGAAAGGCACACTTTGAAAGTTTTTTTGTAATGTCGGAAGGCAAGTGCGAAACTGCTTATATTGTGAGGTAGCATGTAGCTTATTCACATACCCCATAAAAACCAGTAAAAATTAAAAAAGGACTGCTCATTTGTAGAACAATCCCTTTTGAAATTGATGCGATGTCATTCTGTGCTCCCCACGAGATACATTTTTCGAACTATTTTATAGAACAACTCAAAAAAACAAATCTAACTGACTTAAATATCATAGACTTTCCATCAATTGGTTCGAATTCTGCCCAGCCAGGAAGAGCCAGAATTAGCAAGCACGGTAAATCGGTAGTTTGCCTTTTTTTTACCGTATAAGAACAGGTAATGCAACTATGATCTTTCAGATGTTAAATCAATCTGAGCCTCAAACGGACAAATTCTGAGAATTCACAGACATGAGATCGCCGGCGTAATGTTTTTGCTACAAGCCTTGTCATGGATTGCTAAAACGTTATCTTTAACCGTCCAATTGATAATAACCATGTCAAAAGCTTTTTTTAGCCTGATTTTAATGCTGGGTATTTCTACCGATATTTTTGCCGGCGCTATCGCTACCAAACAGCCTCTACTTGCCAACGGCGGGTTTGAAAATAATCTTACCGGGTGGCATACGGCTACAAACAATGGCAGCAGCGCGACCTTTAACATCACTAATGATGTGCTGCATGCGCATAGCGGTGCACAAGGTTTGATGGTAAATGTTAACCATACCGGTACTGCCAAGAATTCGGTAACGCTTTCGGCCGCACCTGTAAAACTGAATAAAAAAGGCTACTACCTGTTACGTTTTTGGGCGCTCGCAAAACAGCGAAATGCACTGCTTGACATTGATTTGAAGGAAGGAAATACAGATAATACGTGCCATTTCCAGATCTGGAACCGTAAAGATACCACCCACAACCAATGGCAAATGTATCAATACGCGTTCAAAGTAACGGACCACAATACTACGCTTCAGCTTAATTTTAACACAGCAACTACCTATTACCTTGATGATGTGGAAATTGTAAATGATGAAACAAATCCGGAACTCGACGTAAGGGCCCAGTACGACTGGCAGAATAATTTTAATGGAACTTATGGATGGCTATCAGGCGATAACAATAACCCGGTGCTGCTGCCGGATAACCGGGTAGCATGGGTTTATAACGACTCATTCATGGGGCCCGAAGATCCGCATTCCAATGTATTAAATTCGCCGAAAATGATCAATAACCTGGTGGTGATTCAAAAAGGAGACAGTTTAATTTCAAGATACGGTGGCGACGCGCTAAGGCCATCATCTTTATTTGTGCCGGATAGTAATAAAAGTGAATTTTGGCAAAGTGGTGGTGTGGTAGAGAACGGGATGTTAAAGATCATATTAATAGAGATAACCAGGAAAGGTACCCACTTTGCCGGGCATACATGGATAGGTTCCTTAACCTTGCCGGATCTGGCTGTAGTATCCCTTCACCGTTTACCAGCTACAATCAATACATCCCCTAACTGCGTTATTCAGGATGGCGATTATGATTATCTTTATTTTGATGCCCACCGCTCAACAGTAGCAGGCCGTGTACCAAAGGGCCAACTGGATTCACAAACGGCCTGGGAGTTTTATACAGGTAATGGAAACTGGAGTACCGATTTTACACAGGCAGCACAATTGGTTGAAGGGGCTTCAGCCGGAAACGTGATCAAAATAGGGCCGGATAATTACGCGATGTCAGGCGTGCCGAATTTGTCGGGGCAGGTAGCTGTATGGTTTGCGCAATCGCCCATAGGGCCATGGGTAAATAAAACTATCATCTATCATATCCCGCAGGAAGAAGGTTTGCTTGCCTACGAAGGGCATGTGAACCCTATCGGCAACAAGGGCGTTTATACATTCACCTATTCGCTTTATCCTTTCGTTCAAAACCCCGTTGCTATGCAGCTTGCCGATAAAACTACTTACGTACCCTGCTTTGTAAAGGCTAATTTGCTGGAATTATCGCCGTTTACCAATAAAACCACTAAATAGTTTTATTGCAACTATGGAAGATTTGCTCTACCGCCACATTCAGTTACTGTTATCAAAAGCAATTCGGATAAACATCCTAAGTGAGTTGTGAGAA
>Ga0302306_10000958_pt1 | contig 16372 bp, 16 predicted proteins | sample III_Palsa_E3_1_FD_198761 | JGI IMG/M metagenome (GOLD analysis project Ga0302306, IMG submission 198761) | Peat permafrost microbial communities from Stordalen Mire near Abisko, Sweden - III_Palsa_E3_1 | ecosystem: Environmental > Terrestrial > Soil > Palsa > Peat permafrost | place: Sweden...
ATGCGGTTTTAATTTGCACATCATCAATAATTATTATGACTAAGGTTGTGGATTTCCTGGTTGTTGGATCAGGGATAGCGGGGTTAAGTTTTGCCCTTAAGGCGGCGAAACATGGTAAAGTACTGATCGTTACCAAATCGAATGAAGATGAGTCGAACACTAAGTATGCCCAGGGTGGTGTTGCAGTTGTTGTGGATAAAAAAGAGGATTCTTTTGAAAAGCATATCCAAGACACTTTAGTGGCGGGTGACGGACTTTGTGATAAAGAGGTAGTAACTGCTGTTGTTAAAGAAGGACCGGCACGGATCAACGAGATCATTGACTACGGAACCAATTTTGATAAAAAAAATGATGGACTTTATGACCTTGCTAAAGAAGGTGGGCATTCGGAATTCAGGGTATTGCATTATAAGGATATTACCGGTTACGAAATAGAGAGTACCCTGCTGGAACAGATCCATAAAGAGCCTAATATTGAAATTTTGACCCATTATTTTGCGGTGGATCTGATAACGCAGCATCATATGGGCGTTTTTGTGGATAAGTCGACCAAGGATATAAAATGCTATGGTATTTATGCTTTCAATAACGAAACACGTAACGTAGAGAAAATACTTTCAAAGGTTACGGTAATGGCGTCGGGTGGCGCCGGGCATATTTATTCTATTACAACTAACCCGACTATTGCTACCGGTGATGGGGTTGCCATGGTGTACCGGGCCAAAGGAAAAGTGAGAAATATGGAATTTATCCAGTTTCATCCGACAGCGTTATATAATCCGGGGGAATATCCTTCTTTTTTGATTTCGGAAGCGGTGCGTGGTTTTGGCGGCATATTGAAGCGCACAAACGGGGAAGAATTCATGGGCGAATATGATGAGCGTAAATCATTGGCGCCAAGGGATATTACAGCAAGAGCGATAGATGCGGAAATTAAGAAGTCGGGTGAGGATTTTGTTTACCTGGACATAAGGCATCGTACAAAAAAAGATATCCTGGCGCATTTTCCAAATATTTATGCTAAATGTTTGGAGATCGGTATTGATATGACGAAGGATATGATCCCTGTGGCGCCGGCTTGTCATTATATGTGCGGAGGCATTATGGTTGATCATGTTGGCCGATCGTCGCTGATGCGGCTTTATGCCTGCGGTGAGTGTTCTTCTACGGGTTTACATGGAGCAAACAGGCTGGCATCAAATTCTTTGTTAGAAGCGCTGGTATTCGCTCACAGAATATATAAGGATGCGATGGGAACATTTAAAACAAACGAAATACCGGATAATATACCCGACTGGAATGAAAAAGGGGTGCAGTTATCCAACGAAGATATCCTGGTAACGCATAATGTGCGTGAGATGCAAAAGCTGATGAATGATTATGTGGGTATAGTGCGCTCGGATTTCAGGCTGGACAGGGCGATGCGGCGTTTAGGTTTATTGTATGAGGAAACAGAGGATTTTTATAAGAAGACCAAGTTATCTGTTAAGCTTTGTGAGTTGCGAAATTTGATACAGGTATCGTATATCGTGGTAAAATCGGCTATGATGCGTAAGGAAAGCAGGGGTTTGCATTCTACAACGGATTATCCGTTTCATGCGGATGTGATTGAGGATACGGTGTTTTGAAAATAGTCCGAAAGTCCGAAAGACGCTGCGATTGACAGTTTTTTTAAAAGAAACTAAATTATATATAGGATAGTGGTGAGTAATCAGATAGACTTAAATGCATTTAAGATTTACCTGCCCGATGGAGATAGTAAATCGTTTACGATCTATCACGATTTTGCGCCGTTGTTTGGTCTTTCTGATCAGCATGATGCTGTAAAAGCCATTAGGAAAGCAGTAAAGTTATTTAATTTTGATAAAGCGCCTAAAATTTACTGGGGTGAGAATCATATAGGAATTAGGACAGGTAGTCCCGAAGTTATATATAAGATCACCCGGATTATTAACGGCTTATTTTTGTCACAGTTCAAAATGAACTTGTCGGAACAGGAGTGGTTGGATATTAGGAATAAGTTGTTGACTTGGAAAATGCCGAAGCGACAAAAATGGAAGACTGGAGATATATTTTCTATTACCTTGTTAGATGGAACATTTGCTTTCGGACAGGTTTTAAGTGATAAACCTACAGTGGTAGTATTTGATTACAAGAACGATGTTGAGAATATAATTGTATCGGAATTAGCTAAAAATAGAATTTTAACAATTTTGCATGTTACCGATAATAGTTTAAATAATTGGAATTGGAAAGTTATAGGACGTAATGAATTGCTTGCGGACAGAGATTCCGGGCCTCACGGTTCTTATTCTCTCCGGATTGGTTTAATTTCTTTCGGATGCAGCGTAGTTGAAAGTGTCTGCAATTATTATTGGTTTAAAATAAGTAATTGGGTGGATGAAAACGATTTCAAGGAGTTAATTATGTTGGAATTATGAAAGAGCATGATAGTTAAAGTTGGTATACAATAGGGGCGTGATTAATGGTACGGTTTTTAAATTGTTTTTAAAATGTACGTGTTCGGAGGTAAATATTTAAGTGAGGGCATTTTGCTAGAAGATAATGGTCATTTTTTTAAATGGAATAGGACAATACGTAGTTTAAGAAAAGAGAATATTATTAAAGAGGAGTCGGCGGGAGATAGAACGATTTACTATTGGGGAAAACATCAAGTATTTAATGGACTGGACCTTGAATTGTTTTCTTTTTATTGGAATCATAAATTAGAGAGTATTAATAAAAGATTTAACTCGATAGAGTTTAAAGTTGTTGGTGATAAGGTTTCAGAATCATACTTCGATTTAATAAAGAACCACATTGATGGTGTTTTTGGGAAAGGGATTGAAAATATCCTTAGTGATGCTGATAAATCAGTTGAGTGGAACCGCGATGGTGTTAAATTATATCTTTTATTGTTTGAACAATTCGTTTATAAACTTAGCTTTAGAATAAGTAAAGAGTAACGAATTAAGTTAATGCGAAAAGCCGGGTTCAAACCCACGCTTTCATTTCGAGAAACTAATCCTTTGGCGCAGAACCGGCAATTTAATAGTTGCAGGGCGGAGTTTTCAATGGTCGATATGGATGTGATTGAGGATAAGGTGTTTTGAGATTAGTTTTAATATTATGCGGACAAGCAGGTTTATTTTATTTCTATTGTTTATGTTCACTATTTGTAATTCTTACGGATATCAAATAAAAGACAATTTTAGTGATACGTCATTTTATAAGAATGTAAGATATAAAAAGTTAAATAAGTTTGTCGTTTACCATGTTATAAAGGAAGGTAAATATTCAAATAGTCCAAGATTGGTATATACTTTCCAAATGATCGCCGTTTATCATTATTACAATCATAGTTATGAGTCTGTTGAGGATGACCACGCTGTTAAGGGCAAATCGGTTGAAATTAGAAAACTCATTTTAAGTGATCAACTTGATAACAAAAAGGATTTAGATGTAATATTTAAGATTAATTCAAAAATAGCGTTTGTCGAGAAGCCAAATTTATTGAGGATGATAGATGTTTTCCCAAAAGAGAACAATGTTAAAAGTGTCGGGCTTTTGGTTTCTGAATTAAATAGGGAGGATTTTGTAAGCAGTTTGTCCTTAGACACGATCAAAGATAACCCGTTCGATAAATTGATGCCAACCAGAAAAAAAGATGTTTGTATCAAAATAAGACTAAAAGCTAAATATTGGAATTTGGAGAGTTTAGATGTCTTAAGTAAAAAGTTAAAGAAGTGGCCGGATGTTTCTAATGCAGAATATGTTCAGTTGTTTACCGGAATTAGTGAATCGGACGATTTTTTTGAAATTACATCAACGACACAATCTGTGTCAACAATAGAGGTATCCAAAAAGGCGAATGATGAAAAGAAGAAAAAGGATCCATTTAAGGCCTTTGTAGATAGCTTAGAGAAGAAACATTAGAGCGGAAAACGGGATTCGAACCCGCGGCCTTCAGTTTGGGAAACTGATGCTCTACCAGCTGAGCTATTTCCGCTTTGGTGGCTAAGGTAATCAGTTATTGAGTTATTTGGAAATATAATGTAAATTTGGTTATGGTACGTACAATCGTGGTTCCGGGTGATGCTCATATTGAACTGGATATTCCGGCAGATTATATAGGTAAAAGAGTAGAGGTAACTTATTCGCTTTTAGAAGAAGTTGAGACGACGCGGGCTAAGAAAACTATGGCTGATTTTTGGGGTATTTTGTCTGACAAGACTGCCAGCGATATGCAGGCGGAAATTGCTAAAAGCAGGGAAGAGTGGGAAAGGGATATTTAATTGATACTAACGCAATTATTGATTTTTTTAACAAGTCGCTGCCTGAAAGTGGAAGGAGTTTGTTAATCAATTCAATACCAATTATTTCTATTGTTACATTTATCGAGATTTTTAGGAAGAAGAGCCTTTCGGATGGGGAACGACGTGATCTTAAAGATTTTACTGAAGCGGCAATAATATATGGTGTAGATACTGATGTGGCTTTAAGAACGATAGATATAAGGTTAAAATATAAAATTAAACTTCCCGATGCATTGATTGCTGCTACTGCTATTCATTACGAGCTGATATTAGTTACGAGGAACCTTTCAGATTTTAATAATATTTCCGGGTTGCAAATCATTAATCCCCACGCAGTTTAAATTTTTTTATCGACAGCCTTCAGTTTGGGAAACTGATGCTCTACCAGCTGACCTATTTCCGCTTTTTATTTAACGCAAACTTAATCATCAAACTTGAATAAAAATTGTTAATCATTAAAAAGGTTGTTGTTTCGGCGAGGGTCGAAATAAAATTTTGGTACAGCCTGCACAGTTCGCGTGCGTGGCGCATAAGATCTCTCCTATCGTCGAGATGACAAAAGGGCTTTTTGATGTTGTTAGCCGTTAAGAAATGTCAAGGTTAAAAATGGTCAACTGTTGACTAAATAAATAACTAAGTAAAATTATATGCCTGTTATTCTACCTGTAAAAAATATAAGCCCTTCCTGGGGAAAAGACTGTTTTATAGCGCCAAATGCTACGCTGGTGGGTGATGTGGTGATGGGCGATAATTGTTCGGTATGGTTTAATGCGGTAATAAGGGGGGATGTGCATTATATTAAGATCGGAAACAAAACCAATATACAGGACGGTGCGGTTATTCATTGCACCTATCATTATGCGCCGACCAATATAGGGGACTGTGTTTCTATTGGCCATAACGCTTTGGTGCACGGCTGCAGCGTAAAAAATAATGTATTGATCGGCATGGGTGCTATCGTGATGGACCATGCCGTAGTGGAGGAATATGTGATAATTGCGGCCGGCGCGGTTGTGTTGGAGAAAACGATCTGTGAATCAGGCTTTCTATATGCGGGCATCCCAGCAAAAAAGATAAAGCCTATCACGCCTGAACAGCGGGCAATGCTGCAGAAACTGCCCGATAACTATGTAACGTATTCGGGTTGGTTTACTGAATATTAGCTTCTTTTGGAATTACCACTGCTGTTGTTTGCTCCCAATTAGGGCGTAAGGCGATGATGTCCGGATCGAGCCAAATATTTTCCGGCTGGCGTCGCGATTTAACATTGCCGCTGTCCCATTTTCCGTTTTTGTTATCGTCGTAAATCACCCTTACCGTATATTTCCCGGTGATATAGTCTTTATAATTAAGGGTCGCGTTTTTATGGATCACGTCGCTGCGGAGCACCTGCATTTTATCGTTTTGAAGCTGCACTATATATTGTTTGGCCGTATCGGGAACCGTGACATTAAGGGTTAGCAAGCTATAGTTCTCTTGTTTGTCTAACTGAAATATTTTGTGGGTACCTTTATTTTTTTCACCGTAAATGTCGGTAAAGGCATCAGCGCTGATCGTGAATGTATAGGTATGGTTTTGCTTCCAGCGGTATTGAACGAAAAACTTTTCGGCATCGAGGCTGTCCTGTACGACATTAAAATTATTGACGTCTGTTGAATCTTCCTTCAGGGATATAAGGGACACATCGACACTTTGCATCGGCAGGTTTGCGGTGAGCGTCAAAGATCGCCCAGGTTTTAATTTGAGGTCGGACGAAAGGTCATATTTGAAAGATATAAGTCGTGTAAATGTTTCTTTCCTTCCTTTACGTTTGGAAATAGTGTCCAGAGGCTTGCCATTATCAGTTATCGACACGCTGATCGAGTCGAAATCCATGTTTTTCATAAACACCCTGGCGGTGTCTTTGGTTGGACTGAAATAGACCATTTTATATTTGTCGAAATCCGACGGGTAGTTTACGACAATTGAGGGATTGTCCAGGGGTTTATTAAATGTAAAATATAAGGAGCCGTCTAAATCAAATTTTCCGACTGCCTTGAATTTGTCGGGTATAGCCAGGAAAAGCTTTAACCGGACATTTGAGGTATCCCTTGTTAAATGAATATTTTTTGTGGTGAAGGCAATCAGGTCGTTGTCATAATTGTATATTTTGTTGCCGGGGGAGATACTTTGTTTCAGGGCATAAATCCGGTACTCGCCTGGGTGGAGATTGCTCAGCGTAAAATCTCCGGCAGTATCGGTGCTTGTGAAAACGGATGGTCTTTTTTTACCGAACAGTAATGAGTCCTGCTTTAAGGTGAACAACATTACGGTCGCATCCTTTTCCCGTTCGCCTGTTTGGGTGTTGATCAGGTGTCCGGAAATATTTAGGGAATCGATATGTTCCCCGGTAGAGAATACATAAGTGAAATTCTTGAGAATATTGCCTTCCGTAACATCGGCAATGGCCTTGCCGAAATTAATCACATAGGTCGTGTTTTTCTCAAGGGTATCCTTCAGCGTTATCACTAAACTTTTTTGGTGTCGTAAGTATTCCGGTGGTTTGGCCGGTGTTGGCGTCATGGAGATTTCGGTATACTGATTGGCCAGTTTGAAATATTCGTCAAAGTCGAGTTTAATAACCTTCGAATTAAAATGGCGGGTCATGTTGGGAGGGCTTGCCTTTAATAATTTTGGCGGGTCGTGATCCCGCGGGCCGCCGCCGGGGGGTTGACGGTTTGCACAACCAAAAAGCAGCGAAAACAGGGGCAAAAAAACAAGCCAAAAAGTGTATTTTTTGTTTAACATTATTTTTAAGCGATATAGGCTATTTTTATGTTTTTACGAAGATTGGTATTAAAAATTAAAAATAATTGATTTAATGCAAAATTATTGTAAATAGTTAAATATCAATCATTTATATGTCTACCTTGTGATGTGAACCATTAAAACTGAGATATCAGAGGGCGTAACCCCGGATATTCGGGATGCCTGGCCTAATGTCCTTGGCTTAACTTTCATTAGTTTTTCCCGGGCTTCTTTTGAAAGCGAAACCAAAGCCTGGTAGTTAAATTCGGTATTGATCTCTTTGTCCTCCATTTTTCTCATCCGTTCAACGATGTCCAATTCCTTTTCAAAATAACTCTCATATTTAATTTTTATTTCAGCCTGTTCAATAGTTTCTTTATCGAGGGCGGAAAGCAAATCGTTCAGGGCGGGATCAGCCTGGCGCAGATCGTTCAGACCTACCTGGGGACGGCTCACGAGGTTAAAGAGTTTTGTGTTTTGGCTCAATGCTGTGGTGCCTAATTCATCCAACAGGCGGTTAACCGACGAAGGGTTGATGGACGTGCTTTTTGAAAATGCCACTACGCGGTCTGAGTTGGTTACCTTGTCGGTTACCTTTTGCAATCGCTCATCGCTGATCAGGCCCAATTCATGTCCGATGGGGCTGAGCCGGATATCGGCATTGTCCTGGCGCAACAGCAGGCGGTGTTCGGCCCGTGAAGTAAACATCCGGTATGGTTCTTCGGTGCCTTTGGTCACCAAGTCGTCGATCAATACTCCGATATAAGATTCGGAGCGCTTCATGATCAGTTCATGCTTGCCTTTTAACTTTTGATGCGCGTTGATGCCGGCGATAAATCCTTGCGAGGCGGCTTCTTCATATCCCGTGGTTCCGTTGATTTGCCCTGCAAAATATAAATTATCGATCAGTTTAGTTTCCAACGTTAGCCCAAGCTGCGTAGGAGGAAAGTAATCATATTCGATTGCATAGCCGGGTCTGAACATCTTTGCATTTTCGAAGCCCGGAATCTGCACCAGGGCCTTGTATTGAATATCTTCGGGGAGGGAGGTTGAAAAACCGTTTACATAGATCTCAACAGTATTCCAGCCTTCGGGTTCTACGAATATCTGGTGGCGTTCCCGTTCGGCGAAGCGGTTAATCTTATCTTCGATAGATGGGCAGTACCTTGGGCCGAGGCCCTTGATCCTGCCTGTAAACATGGGCGATCTTTCAAAACCCTCCTTTAACGTTTCGTGTACCTTACTGTTGGTATAGGTTATCCAGCAGCAGCGCTGTTCTTTGGCCAATTCGACGTCAGTAAAAGAAAAGCGGCCCCGTTCTTCGTCGCCCCATTGTTCTTCCATTAAAGAGTAGTTAAGGCTTCGGCCATCTACCCGTGGGGGCGTGCCGGTTTTCATCCTTCCCGATTCGAAGCCGAGCTCCACCAATTGTTCGGTTAGCCCGGTTGCAGCTTTCTCGGCCGTACGACCACCGCCGAATTTTTTTTCGCCTATGTGGATGATGCCATTCAGGAATGTTCCATTAGTTAGGACAACCGCATCGGATTCAATCTCAATGCCGAGCGAGGTGCGAACACCTGCAATGGTTCGGTTTTTTACAAGGAGGGATATAACGGTATCCTGCCAGAAATCTACGTTTGGCGTGCGTTCCAGTGCAAGCCGCCATTCTTCGGCAAACCGCATCCGGTCGCTTTGCGCCCTGGGGCTCCACATGGCGGGGCCCTTTGACCGGTTTAGCATTCTGAATTGCAAGGAGGTTTTGTCTGTTATAATACCTGAATAGCCTCCCATGGCGTCGATCTCGCGAACGATCTGTCCTTTGGCAACGCCCCCCATGGCCGGATTGCAGCTCATTTGTGCAATTACACCCATATTCATGGTAATTAATAACACCGATGAGCCCAGATTAGCAGCCGCAGCCGCAGCCTCGCATCCTGCATGGCCCGCACCAACAACTATTATGTCGTATTTTTTGAACATTGTATTCTTTTTTTAGGCGGTTAGGCCTTGTGTTCCACGTGGAACATGATTTTGTACAGAGGCGCAAAATGGTGCGTCTCCGTGGCGGGAATTTAGGAGCCGCGAATTAACGCGCCCTGTCAATTCGTCCTTATTTGCCCCGGAGGCGCCCCGATCAATCGGGGCGTCTCTACAGCGGGATGGGTTTTCATTTTGAATTAATGTTCCACGTGGAACATTAATTCGTTTCTATGTGTTTGTCTCCGCGTCCGCAAAATTATTCATTCCGAATAGATGTTCCACATGAAACGTTGGGGCATCTATTGTATTTAGCGGGAGACGCCATTTATTGTATTTAGCCGGAGACGCGAAGTATCGCGTCTCTACGTGCGCAAAATTATTCATTACCGACGGATGTTCCACGTGGAACGTTGGGGCATTTATTGTATTTAGACGGAGACGCCATTTATTGTATTTAGCTGGAGACGCGAAGTATCGCGTCTCTACGTGCGCAAAATTATTCATTACCGATGGATGTTCCACGTGGAACGTTAAATAATGATAGTAAAGCGACAAGCGCCCAAACACCTTCCAGCGCCACAAACGGATAAAATTTTATCAGCCAGGATGAAAAACAACAAATGCCGGCTCCAATGAGGTTCATTAGTTTATAACGCGCGGTTTGTGCCGGTAGTTTCTTATACAAATTTAATAGAAAGGCAATCAACAAAATAATTACGCCGATAGAAGCCAGGATATTCGGTATGTTCATTTATTGTTCCTTCAATTCGCTTAACTCCAACCAGCGAATGCTTTTCTCGTTCACGAGGCTGTTTAATTTTTCTATTTCTCTTAAGGCTTCGGCCAGGCGATCAGGGGCAATGCCTGTTATGTTCAACTCTTCGTTCTTTTGCCTTAGTAAATCCTCAATCCCGGAAATTTCGGATTCGAGGGTTTCGAGTTCTTTGTTTTCTTTGAAGCTCAGTTTGTTTTTCTTTTGCACTTGAACTACCGACTGATCTGCCGTTGTTCCTTTTTTAGCCTGCTGCTTGTTTTCTTCCTGTTCAAGCCGGTAAGCCGAGTAGTTCCCGTTATATATTTTGACCTGTCCGCCTTCTTCCATAATAAAAAGCTGGTCGGTTAGCTTGTCTAACAAATACCTGTCGTGTGATACCAGCATCAGTATCCCGGGATAATTCGTCAGGAATTCTTCCAACACGTTAAGGGTGTCCATATCCAGGTCGTTGGTGGGTTCGTCGAGAATAAGGAAGTTTGGGTTTTTCATCAAAACCTGCATCAATAGCAGCCGCTTTTTTTCACCACCGCTTAGTTTTGCTATCATTCCATGCTGTTTTGCCGGGGGGAAAAGGAACAGTGTGAGCAGGGCGGAGGCTGATATGGTTTTGCCATCGGCCATTGTGATAAACTCAGCTACGTTTTTTACAACATCAATAACCCGTTCATCGTCTTTAAATACAATTCCTGATTGATGAAAATAGCCCATGACGGTGGTTTCACCTTTGTCGATTTTCCCTTTATCGGCTATTAACGAGCCGGTGATTAAATTTAGGAGCGTAGATTTGCCACTCCCATTTTTACCGGCAATACCGATACGGTCGCCTTTTTTAAAGATGTAGCTAAAGTTGGAGATAACCGGTTTGCCGGAAAACGACTTGGTGACGCGTTCAATCTCCATTATCTTGTTCCCTTGCCTGGCGGTTTTAACAGAAAGTTCTACTTTTTGCGAGCTCCCATTATTTTTTGTTTTTTCCTCCAGGTCATAAAAGGCATCAATTCTCGCTTTTGATTTGGTTCCCCGGGCCTGGGGTTGGCGGCGCATCCAGTCGAGTTCCTTGCGCAACAGATTGCTGTTTTTTTGGAAGGCGGCAGCATCGGCGCTTTCGCGCTCTGCTTTCTTTTCTAAATAATAGATAAAATTACCTGCGTAAGGGAATATCTTGCCATTATTGATCTCCAATATCTCGTTGCACACGTTGTCCAGGAAATACCTGTCGTGTGTAACCATTAGAATTGTTTTGGCGCCATCGGTTAATAATTTCTCCAGCCATTCGATCGTATCGATGTCGAGGTGATTAGTCGGTTCGTCCAGGATGTACAGATCGGGGTCTTCAATCAGGAGTTTGGCTAATGCGAGCCGCTTCTTTTGACCGCCGCTCAACGACGCGATGGGTTGGTCCAGATGATGGATATCCAGACGGCCAAGTATGGTTTTTATTTTATATTCATATTCCCAGGCCTCTATTGCGCTCATTTCGACCATTACGGCTTCTATGGCTTTGGCGTTGTTCGGTTCATTCTCCAACAGCATCTCGTATTGCCTGATCAACTGCTGCTGCTTGTCGTCGGCATGGAATATGTAATCGCTAATGGTTACAGCGCCCCTAAAGCCCGGGTCCTGTTCCAGGTACCCGGTCCGAAGACCCCGCATCTGGGCTACTTTTCCTTCTGTCGGCAATAACTGGCCCGACAGGAGCTTTAAGAGTGTTGATTTGCCTGCGCCATTGATTCCTACAAGCGCCACACGACGCCCCCGGTTTATGCCGATGGACACGTTTTTAAAAAGCCAATGGTCATGAAAAGAATGACCAAGATTTTCGGCGGAAATGTAAGTACTCACGCGATGTCTTTGATTTGGTCGGAAGTGTGTATAAAAACGCCTTCCTGGTGTATTAATGATTGTTTGTAGATAGCTGAAGCCACCGTTTCAGCGGGAATGCTGCGGTATTTTCTCAGGCCACGCCACAAAAACAGGTTTATGACGGCCATCACGCGTATAAGAATGCGCTCGGTAACCCGTTTTTCGTTGCGGTCGCCGGTCAGAATAGAAGGCCGATAAATGTGGATGCATCTTACGCCGCTCTTTTTAATATCTTCTTCGGTTTCGCCTTTCATTTTCGTATAAAAATTGCCTGAATGCGCATCGGCACCCAGGGCCGACACCAAATGATACTGTTCCACGCCGTTAATGGCTGCCATCCGGGCTAATTGCACCGGGTAATCATGGTCTATCTTGCGGTAAATATCCAGATCTGGTGTTTTCTTGCGGGTCGACCCGAGACAGCAAAAGACAGCGTGCCCCCTTATTTCCTTTTCATAGGTTTCGAGCCGGTCGAAATCCACGACAACCTGCTTTATTTTTTTATTACTTAACGGCAATTCTTTTCGAACCAACAGCACAATATCCTTATATACAGGGCTTTGCACCAAAAAATCAAGCAATAGTCCCCCGATAAGCCCGCTGGCGCCTGCTATGATAGCTTTGGCCATGTTTTGTTAATTTTTGCAAAAGTACGTATAATAAAAGAAGATAGAGATTAGAAGAAGTCCGGAAGTCCGGAAGTCCGGAAGTCCGAAAGTCCGGAAGTCCGAAAGTCCGGAAGTCCGAAAGTCCGGAAGTCCGAAAGTCCAGAAGTCGGGGAGGCCGGAAGTCTGGAAGACCGGCCAGTCGGAAGGCCCGGCAGTCGGAAGGCCCGGCAGTCGGGAAGACTGGAAGACCGGCAGTCGGGAAGACCGGAAGGCCGGACGACTGGAAGACCGGCAGCCGGGAAGACCGGCCGTCGGGAAGACTGGAAGACCGAAAGTAGGCGAGATCGCAAGACCGGAAGCCCAAATATTTGGAGATTTGGAAGTGCGTATGAACATGTGACCGTCAGTAACCGGCTATACACAAACAAAACAGGCACGCACATGTTTAATGTACCAGTTCAATTATAAGCGCCGAGGCATAGAACGGTTGTATCCAGCAACTTCTCCCCTACTATAAGCCTCACAACCATTATAAATACTGACTAATGTTAAATTAAAATAAATGGCAGAGGAAATAATTATCCCCGGGTATAAGCGATGGCTTGTGAGCATAGGCGACCAGGTTGGTTTTTTAATGGGTTTTTTCAGGAACCTTTTTGCCGGGGGTTTTGAGTGGTCGGAATTTGTGCGCCAATGTTACGAGATCGGGTACCGGTCGATTTTGTTGGTGGGCATTACATCGTTTATTATGGGTGTAGTGCTGATCCTCCAGCTTCGTCCAACAATGGTAGCATTCGGCGAGGCAAGCATGCTGCCGAAAACGCTGGCGGTGTCGTTTGTACGCGAGATCGGGCCCGTTATTATAGGGATCATCTGCGCCGGCAAAATTGCATCCAGCATTGGAGCTGAACTGGGAAGCATGAAGGTTACCGAACAACTTGATGCCATGGAGGTGTCGGGTGCGAATGCGGTGCAATACCTGGTGGTTCCGCGTATCCTTGCAACAAGCATTATGTTACCGGTTTTGGCGATACTGGGCGATTTGATTGGTTTGTTCGGAGGGTTCCTTGCGCTAAATCTCCGGGATGTGATCAGTTTCAAGCTATACTTTACCAAAGTAATTGCCTCCCTGGATTTCAGCGACTTGTTACCGGCTCTTGTTAAAACGATATTTTTTGGTTTTGCCATAGGCTTTGTTGGTTGCTATAAGGGATTTACCTCCAACAGGGGTACAGAAAGTGTCGGAATAGCGGCCAACACAGCGGTGGTCACAGCTTCGCTTTGGATTTTTATTATTGATGCGATAGCGGTGCAGATTACGAGCCTATTATTTTATTAGATCGCCGGTGATGACAGAAGAAGAGACCATAACGAAAAAACAGGCATCTAAGAAACCGAAAGAGGTAGTTATTGCCATAAAAGGACTTGAAAAGTCGTTCGGCGATAACCAGGTGCTTAAAAACATTAGCCTTGAGTTGGACAAAGGGGAAAACCTGGTGATTTTGGGCCGGTCGGGTAGCGGAAAGTCCGTTACCATAGAATGTATCGTTGGCCTTTTACAGCCCGATGCCGGCTCGGTTAAAGTGTTTGGCGAGGAGGTAGCGGGCCTGACAGAGAAAGCGCTAAAAGACCTTCGGCTAAGGATCGGATTTTTATTTCAGAGCGGGGCATTGTACGATTCGATGACCGTGCGGGAAAATATGGAGTTTCCGCTTACAAGGGTGTTAAAAATAAAGGACCAGGGTGAGATCGACAAGCGGGTTGCGGCAGTACTTGAGGCCGTAGGCCTTTCAGATGCAGTAGACAAAATGCCTTCCGATCTTTCCGGCGGGATGCGGAAGCGGGCCGGACTTGCCCGCACACTGGTGGTCGATCCGGAGATCATGCTTTACGATGAACCAACCACCGGCCTTGATCCTATCACCTCCAGGGAAATAAGCGAACTGATCATTAGTATTCAAAAGAGAAATAAAACATCGTCAATTATCATCACCCATGATTTGGAATGCGCGCGAATCGCATCGGACCGGGTGTTAATTCTAACTGACGGGCAATTTTCAAAGGAGGGCACATATGACGAACTTCTTAAATCAAAAGACAAAAATGTGGCATCATATTTCAATATATCATGAAAATAACGCAATCGCAAAAAATTAAGATCGGCCTGTTCACCTTTTTAGGGTTACTGGCGCTGGTGTTCGCTATCTTCTTTATCGGGAACCGGAAAAACCTGTTCAGCTCAACGTTCACTGTGTATGGGATGTTCAGAAACGTCAGCGGCTTACAGGTGGGCAACAATGTACGGTTTGCCGGCATAAATGTTGGTGTGGTGCAGGACATTAATATCGAAACCGATAGTACGGTTAGAGTGGATCTCACCCTCAACAGCAATGTGAGAAAATTTATCAAAGATGATTCCAAGTTGAGTATCGGGAGCGATGGCTTGATGGGGGATAAGTTGGTGGTAATAGCGCCAGGGGGCATCACCAGCACGCAGCAAGTAAAAAATAACGGGCAGCTGGCTGCAATTAATCCGGTGGACGTGGATAAGATAATCGCTAAACTGACAGGAGTCGCTAATAACGCGGAATCTTTGACCGCCGGCCTGTCCGAAATAGTTGCAAAGGTTAACAGCGGAAAAGGAAGTATAGGACGACTTTTAAACAATGACCGTATGGCAAACGACCTGGATGCAACGGTAAAACAGGCTCAAACAACGATGAAAAACGTACACGCCACGACGACGACATTGAATACCGACCTAAAGGCGGCTCAAGGGAACTTCCTGCTGAAAGGGTTCTTTAAAAAGAAAAGAAAAAAAGAAATAGCCGATTCCATTAAAAAGGCGCAGGCGGCGGGGACACCAACAACGCAGTAATCATTGGGAGGTATTTGAAGAGCAAAGCCACCTGCACCTATAATAGGATGTAGTTTTTGGATGTTTTATAATACTGGAGGCCTAAATTTTAACAAACTCTACCCTGCGGTTGTTGGCCTTTCCGTCAAAAGTTGAATTATCGGCTATCGGTTTCGAATCTCCGAAGCCTTTTGAAGTTAGCCTGGAAGCGTCGATCCCCATTGTGATCAGCTGCGTTTTAACCGCATCGGCACGCTGCTGGGATAGTATCATGTTGTGAGCGTCAGTACCTGTATTATCGGTATGGCCGTCTACTTCGAACTTTAAACCGGGATTCGACTTCATAACGTTGACAATCATATTAAGTGTTCCCATGCTTTCGGGTTTGATGGTAGCTTTATCCACATCGAAATTAATGCCATGGGTTACAATTTTCGCATCAGTGAACGTTTGCCCTGTCATATAAAACTGGACGCCGTCAGCAATTTTAAAATTTTTGAATATGATGGGGTTATCCTGGCTGCCAATGCCTTCCATTTCCGTGCTGGCCGGGACAATCCCGACCTGGGGCACAAGAAGCACCCGGTATTTGTCTACATATACCTTTAACTGGTTGTTTTTATACGCGACTGCGACGTGGTGCCATTTGCCGCCGAAATTGTTACCGCCAATATCAGCGGGCAGGGCAGCGTTATAGTCGCTAACTCCGCTATATTCGACACCGCCGGCTTTTACACATACTGTTAAGTATTTCCCGGTTGCATCGTAGAAGACGAGTATGCCCGGATACCCGCTAGTCCCATACTCATCATATTCGACTGAAAAACTATTGGTGAGATAGGATTTGTTTTTCATAAGCGGCGCTACGTGGACGTAATTGCCATCGGTGAGGAAAAAAGCTTTATCCGGCCCAACCATGTTGAGTATCGCCTGACCTTTCGCAAGGGACCAGTGTGTGGGAAATTCGCCGCTTTGATCGTCGGTAAATTCGTCTTCGAACAGAATATTATTACCGGGTACGAAATCATAATTCTGGTACGACGCAAGACTGCCGAAGGGAGCACCGGGAGCACCGCCGCCAGTTGCTACCTGTTGCGCTGAAGCTGCATTTGCCTGTGCCGTTTTTGCCGTATCAGCCGGATTAGGCTTTTTTTTCTTTTTAAAAAGGCCTTTCACGCCGTTTTCT
>Ga0302306_10000971_pt1 | contig 16260 bp, 13 predicted proteins | sample III_Palsa_E3_1_FD_198761 | JGI IMG/M metagenome (GOLD analysis project Ga0302306, IMG submission 198761) | Peat permafrost microbial communities from Stordalen Mire near Abisko, Sweden - III_Palsa_E3_1 | ecosystem: Environmental > Terrestrial > Soil > Palsa > Peat permafrost | place: Sweden...
CTCTTCACCATCTTCTTGTATCTGCCAAGGGAGTATATACCGCAACAGCTTTGGGACACAAAATACTTCAAAGACAAATGGGTACTATGCCACGTTCGAATCAGTAAAACAAAAGAACTGTATACTAGAGAGACTTTTACTGTAATGGTTGACGGTAAAGAGTGGTTTGTTGGTAGACCCGTGTGCTCTAAACTAGAGTCTGAAGGTTTATGTGAAGAAAGTATGATGATATACACACCTGGAGCGGATAGTTTAGTAATTAAGCAAGAAGCTGAGAATATACTAGAACATGTTCCATTTAGCAAAATTCAAGAAGATGTATGGAAGTATTATGAAGGTATATCAGTGAGTGCTAATTATTGGGATAGTTTAACAGGGGATGAATATTTAACAGAGAGTGATAAGGATGCAATAAGTGAAGAATGGTGTCGTCTATTAGAATTAAAATGGATAGAACTAGAAGAAAGAGAACTATGTAAAATAATAAACTTAATATGTAGTCCAAAGAGTGTTTGCACATTCCATTACAGTTCAAGTAACTATTACATAAGACTATGTGGTTATGAACAACTTACTTTGTGGAAAAATTACTCCACAGGTCATACTTGTCTTAACATAATTATCGATAGTGAAGAAGAGGAAGGTGATTATGATGATGATGATGTGTAGTATTACTAAGCAACTTAGTAATTAGACTTTAGAAGGGATTGAAGATCCATTTTCTCTATTCTAATTTCTAACTTTAAAAGAAAAATGCCAACTAGGCAGGGAATACCAACCGGATCAGGGGAAGGAGAGCAAGGACCGCCAGGTGTGCAGGGTGTAGGTATTGAATCAGTAGAATTCTCTGTTAACAATTCAACTCTCTCACTAGGTCTTAACATGACCAACGGAACAACTCAAGGACCATTCAATGCTACCTTTACCGATCTAGAGAGTCTTGATCAGGTGACTCTCTCAGGCACAGCTAATGTCAACAAGCTAGAAGTACAAGACTTGAACGGTAATGTGGTCTTCAATGTTAACACAGCCACAGATGCTGTTACCACTCGCTTCAACACCTTAGACGATGGTTCAGGTAATGTTATTATAACAGGAACTGTTACTACAACCTTACCAGCTAGCTCTATTGTCCAAACTACTTCAGGTAGTCAACTCACCGCTTCTAACACTCTACCTACTAGTTGCACTATTCCTAGTGCTACTATTTCTAATCCAACTATTACCGGTTTAACTGCTTCTGAATTAGTCCAGACCAATGTTAGTGGTCAGGTGGTTACCTCTAACACTCTACCTACTAGTTGCACTATTCCTAGTGCTACTATTTCTAATCCAACTATTACCGGTTTAACTGCTTCTGAACTACTACATACCAATGTTAGTGGTCAGGTGGTTACCTCTAATGTTCTACCGTCAGGCTGCATCATTACTAGTCCTATTATTACAAACCCTACTATTACAAACCCTACATTATCTGGAACCATTACAACGGGATTAACAACAAGTGAGATTGTCCAAACTAATGGAAGTGGTCAGCTGGTAGCTTCCAACACTCTACCTTCAAGCTGCACTATTCCTAGTCCTACTATTTCTAATCCTACTATTTCTAACCCTACTATCACAGGTCTAACTGCTTCTGAACTACTCCAGACCAATTCGAGTGGTCAGGTGGTTACCTCTAATACTCTACCTACTGGTTGTACTATGCCTAGTGCTACTATTACAAACCCGACTATCACAGGTTTAACTGCTTCTCAAGTGGTCCAGACTAATTCATCTGGTCAACTAGTGACTTCAAATGCTCTATCAGGTGTCGCGGTAACAGCTAGTACTGTAGATTCAACACCGATCGGTGCAACTACTCCATCAAGTGGTGCTTTTACCTCGCTTAGTGCAAGTGGAAACATAAGATTTGGAACAACAGGTCTAGGATATACATATGAATTTACTGTAACTAGTTTAGTCACGAGTTCAGCCACTGAATATATTCCTATTTTCCAAATGGCACAGTTGCCAGTAGCAGCAGCGAATGGAACCATATACCTAATCCAGTACAGTTTTGTTGCATCTAGCACATCAGGTGGAGAATATGCATATTTCACTAGCAGTGTACCAGCCCAGTTAGCTGTCTATGCTAATACTTCAACTAATATCAATACTTTCGGAGGTACATTTCCAGCTATCCCAGCTGTCACATATGTTGGAGGTACAGGTAATTTATTTAGCTCAACGATGATGCAATTTAACAGTGGTAGCGTAGTTTCAGGTAATCTTATCTACTTCATTCCCTTATATAATGGACTACCATTTAACATCACAATTGCCGTAAAAGTAATAGTTGCTAACTCCTAATTCTATATACAGTACTATACTGTATTTACTTGTTTAGTTGTTTGATTGGAAATAACTAGTGTTGAGGTATGGGCTCACACCTCAACATCTAACTTAACATCGGTTGCAAGAATCCTGGCATCAGAGTCGATTAAGCGTTGTCCATAGTGTTGACACTTATCTTTGAAATACTCATACAACTCATAATCTGAGAAATGTCCTTTCATAATGTGATGTGAGAGATGATCCAGCATCTCCGGATCATAGTAAGGACCTTTAACAGGTACCTGTTCAAAAGCAGTATTGTACAGGATACTGTAGAAGTTGTCGATCTTGTTATCAGGGTTCTCACGCTTCCTTAGTATAGACGCACGCAAAGATTTCTCTCGACTACTAAAACCCTTTAACCTCTCGTAAAGAGCATAATTGTGACGTATCAGACTCTCCACTACAGAAACTATAGGTAGTAAATCAAGAAGATGATCCTTATCCTTAACCACTTTATTAAGCAGTAACTCATCAAGTTTATTCTCATCACAATAGAGTAGGTCCTCCATTGCAGAAACTTTAGGAAGTAGTTCTTGAAGATGATCCTTATCCATTTTATTACATTAAATAGTTATTTTATTATATCAATATCAATATCTACCGAGTAGATACTGTAGACGGAGCAGTATACCATCAACTAACTAAAATCGTAGTTGTTCAATCGTTTAGTTCCATACCCTATTTGAGCAGAAGGTGGTTGACCAGGGAAGAAGGCAGCACCACCATTCTGTTTACCACCATTGTTTAACTTACTCTTTAACTTGTCAGCAAGTGCCATACCACTTGCTGTCGCGAGGTGACCAACACCGTTAACAATCATTGACGGAAGAGCATTTACAACATTACCAAGGATGTCACTGACGAGACCATCACCGTTTTGGTTTGCTGCAGGGAAGGTAGCCTTATCATAACCTAGGTCAGCATAGTTACCACCGGACTGACGTTGACTGAGCTGTAGCAAAGCATTTAAGCTAGAACCAACCTGGTCTAGCTCGGTATTGTTAGTAGCATAAAAATTGTTGTTGTAGTCATCAAACACCTGTGTTATGCATTGACCAAACAAACTAGAGTTAGACATGACATCGTTTAAATTACTCCAAGTACCCAACCCGTTAATCACCACATCATCAGACGAGAGTAGACTTAGAGCCATTTTATTTGACAAAATAAATTACCTCGAAATGTGATATATAGTGTTAAATATTTTATAGTGTTGAGCATCGTTAATCACACCATGCTTCAACAATAGGTCATTAATAGCAGATATCTCACTCTTAACATGGTTGCTATCATTACCAGCTTGAAGTGAGGCGAGCAGTAACTCTATTCGTTTAATCAACTCCTCATCATTCTTGTAAAAGAATACACTAGGTGTTGCTTCACGAGAAATAGCTCTATTACCATTACCACCTTCACTACACTTATTCCAGATTAAACTTTGACCGACAGCAGCTGTAGTGCAGTGATGACTGATGTTGTCACGCATCTTACTTTCTGTATCCATCTCTCTCTTTATTAACCAGGTTAATAATGAACTGTAATAATCCATCTACTTTTTAGGTCTGTTCTGGAACGTGATGTTACCACCAGGTACAACAGCAACCACGAAGCGATTAGCTAGTTGATTATACTCGTTTTGATAAGGTGACTTGTCACTTTCACTCATATTATCCCAACCAGCTTTAGCTGCCTTCAACTGTTGAGTAGGTGGCAAGTTGGAGAAGTTCCTTTTAGCATAGAGTGAAAGCAGTGTTGGTGGACGTATACCATACACAGGTTGGTTAGAGTTCCACCAAGCTCTAGCCTGAGTGAGATACTGATCATAAAGTTGAGGGTTATCCTTTTTGTGTAGAGTCTTAGTAATCTCAGCAATCTTCTCTTTAATAGCGTACTTGTCAGCTGGTGTTATACGAAGACCAGATTTATCAGGGATCTTAACCCCGCGTTGAAGCTTATCGTTTAAGCGTGAGTTTAGAAGTGTAGCACAAGAGTCGGAGTATAAGTAACGTGTAATAAGTTTGCGTTCAGCACGGGACTGTGTAATAGCCTGCTTCTCTTCATTACTCATATCACTCCATGACTTCTTGCTAGAACCAAACTTTACAGGTTTAACTATCTTTGAACTAAGATCACCCAATGCACCTTTGTTAGATAAATCATCAATCTTGAGAGCACCACCACCTTGTGTCGAAGCACCGTTCTTATACTGACTGTACAAGTCTCTACCTACACCATAAGTAGACTTGGCAGCATCGAAGAAAGCACCTGGGTCACCAGTGTTCTTCCAAGCTTTACCACCTTGGTACAAACCCTTACCAGCATTAAGAATAGTACCTGCGTTGTTAGCTAGTAGAGAACCAACCTTGCTAATAGTACTAAGAATAGAACCACCACCCTGCAAACCTGCAGTCTCCTGTTGCAACTTAGCAACATTGTTAGGATGCACATTAAAGCTGTGGATCCTGTTGTTGATACGAACACTGAAACCAATAGGGTGTCCGCGACCATCTAGTGACTTGAAAATACGGATAGTCTGATCCTCATTGGCTGGAACAGACACGCTGTCAATAACCTCATGCTTATCATTCAACAGTTCAATAGCAACCATTTTCTATTTAAAAATTTTACCAGTTTGACTAGTAAAAAACTAACAAAACTAACAGAACGAACTACTCGAGATAGCCAGCCACATTGAAGTTGTAGCCATGAGCATAGCCAATATTACCGTTAAAGTTCATCTTATCATCGCGACCAGATAGTAAGGTCTTTTGTTGACTGATAGTGTAAACTTCAAGATTACGACTCTGCATAGTGGTAATAACACCACTTTTGCTAGCATCCTTTTTACCAACCACGTTGAGGTAGTCAGCAGGTGTTAGTTGTTTAGCTGTAGATTTGTACACACCCTTAGCTTTGTTGTCAATTACAATCTCACCATCCTTCTTCTGGTAGGTTACAGTATAACACTTACTACTAACAGCAACAATCTGATTAATAGTCTTACCCTCACTCTCATACTTAAGTGCACCTAGACGTTTCTTGTCTATGACACCGCTCCGAGTTAAGGGTTTGATGAAGTCATCATCTAGGTTGAACTCATAACCTTTAAGCTTTTGAACACTCAAATAGAAACTGTCAGTGTCAGAGTAGCACATACGAAGATCAAAGTTATGTTCGAGAGCATACTGTTCAAGACTAATATAGTTCTCCAACATCTTGAGCTTAGCATAGTCGAGAATGGTAACACCGATTTGGATAGGTTTATCCATCACAACATGGGAACGACGGAAATTACATAACCAAACCTCACCACCCAACCAGGTGCTGCTTTTGAAGTAGTCATTACTCTTGGCGAACATGTACTTCTTGCGACCTACTATAATTTTGGTGTCCATGTAGTTACGAGGGTTCTCGATCTGCTTACCATAAACAGCATTGTTCATCAGTTTAGGTAGACTAGCTTGGATACTATCACTACCATACAAATCTTTAGCAATGTCACGTTCTCTAGTGTTGACCTCAATATACGACCTAAGCAAGGGACGCATGTTGAAAGATAGGACAGAATGAATCTTAGTTACCTTAAGTCCACGCTTCAGCAACAAATTTAATCTGTACATGGTGAGAACGTAGTTAGGTTGCACCTCCTCTAAGCTGTGGATTAGCTTATTAGAACCTCTACCAATATCACCATTAGAAAGCATGTTACCATCCTTGTCAAAAGACTTTTTGACAACAATAGCTGGATAGTTACGATCACGAGCGTGAAGTTCAGCTGGATACTCAAGGTCAACCTTAAGCAGATAACCCTTAACAGGGTTGGACATAGTACACGCGTCAAACACTTCTGCTGTTTGAGTCTTCGCTGCCTCATCTAAGTCAAACGTGTCAACATCAACCCACTGGTAGTCATCAGAAGGTAGAGGTTGCAACATACACCAACCGTATAAGTTGTTAGCGTCTAGTGCTACAGCTTCACACTTATCTACCTCACGCTCAAAGACATGTTGGAAAGGTCCACATGATCCACCACGTTTAGCTGACTCAAACATAAGCACCATCTCAGGGTCTGACATCAGTTCAACACCTTTGAAGTTTTCATCACCCTCCTCCCTCATGCGTTTGTAAAGACCAGCTTGTGAGGTGGCAGAGATGGTCATAAAGTGAGCAGGGTCAACAGTGTGGAGCCTAAGGAAGAATTTGCGGTAGTTGCGGAAGATATCAGCAAGAAGGAAGACATCAATCTCATTGTACAGTACTAGGTAATCCCTCAATGTTTTGTAGTTACGTTCTTTACAAATCTGTTGAAAGAAGATGAACTCGCTCTCATCAATGTTACAACCTTTAAGTTTAGAATAGAAGTCACCATGAGTTAGGCTACTAACTTCCATATCTATAGACTCGAAACTAGTTAGCTTGTCGTAGGGTAGTGGTAGCTTGCGTATGCTCACCTTCTTGTCTTTAACGTCATACATGTGTTTGAATAAGTCAGGAAACGTGTTAAGAGTGTAAGTGAACATCTCGTCAAACTTACACTGTCCATTAACACACGACTCAACGTTGGACCCAACATTTTTGTCTAAGCTACCAGCTAAATGTGACATACTGTCACCAAAGACGCACTTGATACCGTTTAGCTCGAAGGATAATTGGGCTATCTTCTCCATTGACTTACTAATAATGTTGATGTTAGAAATCTCATCATCGTTATTAGACTTGTCTAATAACTCATGGAGGGAGAGAAGTAGGAACTTCATGTCATACTTGGCTGCGTTGTGTGCATAGAAGACGATCTTCTCCATACTGTTGTGGATACAATTGTAACAAGCGTGCTGTCTGTACTGTTTGCGGTTAACTAGTAAATATCGACATCCATCCTTACCACGATAACATCCATCCTTCACACCCTCAAAGCTATCAGCCTTGACTAACTTACAATCATCCATCATAAAGTAACGTTCACCATTTTGCACTGCACTGTCATAGGGTTGATGTAGAAGCTTAATCTCGTCTCCCGTGTTAATGTGTTTACGTTGATAAGAACCGATATCTGTATTATAAACTGTTGTATAGATGTTAGTAGAAGGATTAGAGGATTTAGTAGATGTACCACAGTTGTAGCTGTAGTAACCATGAGCCTCATTGTCAAGTCGATCAGATAGGGAGTTCTCATAACCGTATACATTACCCTTACGTTTACAGATACTACAATCAGCAAAGGAGGGTTCCCTTAGCTTCATCATCTCGGATCTGAGTTGAATAGCTTGAGCTGAGTTAAGTCCGTGTTTACTAGTAGCCTTGCTAAGATCCAACTTAAAGTCTTTGTACAACTGTTTAAACTCTGTACTGTCATGATAAACTGCACAACGATTGTGTTGCAGACGTTTAGTTAAAGCTGACACATCCTTAACAAACTCTTTGAGGTTATCATCATGTCCACTGTTAATATGGGTGTGTTTGTAATCAATACGTTGCTTGTCAAAGTTGGTGAGTACCCAACTGTAGGAGAGGGTTACCTGTTTGTTCTCAACAAGACGTTTGTCAGTAACTTGACGATTAACTGGTTGTGCTATACTTTCAATGTCGTAGAAGGCTGTGTGTACACATGGAGTGCATTTGTTAAACTCATCGAAAAGTTTGAAACCTCCTCTATAGTCAACAACAGCTTCAAGGTGAGAGTTACAACCGCTATCAAGATGACTCCTTAATACACCACTTTCATGTTGACCTTTAGGTATGTTGAGGTAACTACAACAACGCAAACAAAGTGTGTACATAGTGTTACGCTTACCAACATCCTTCAGGTGAGATCTTGGTAGTAGTATATAGTTAGGGTTAAGCATTAAAACACAATGCTGTTCAATAGATCTAAAAGCCTCTTGTTCAACATCATCCTTACTGATTAGAGCACGTTGTACAGTACAGAGGTGTATAATACGTTTGCTGAGAAAGTTACAATCCTTACGAATGTAGTAAGGTACGATACTAAATTCCTTGTGCTCTACTTTATTAGTGACATACTTCTGCTTGTCAACGTCAAACTCAGGCAGAGTATCCTTCTGGTATGAGTAGAATGCGAAGTCAACCTTGTCACCGTTAAAGTAGTACTGGTTTTTATTGATGTTGGAGTAGTGAGAGCGAATTGTACTATAAGATAAGTCTCTGAACTCATTAATAACCTCATCGTAAGTTAAAGGATCAGACGTAACACCAGTCTTGTTAACAAAACGAGTGAGCCTGAGTTTACCTTTAAACGACTCCTGCTTGAAACCGCTTATAATAATAGATGGATCAGCTAACTTCTTCTTGGTGTATATCTCAGGCCTTAACCAAAGTAGAAGTTGTGCCATAACTGAGTAGGGTACACAGTTGTCATCAGTATTCTGTACATTAATACAGTACTGTGATTGTAGTTGAACAAAATGAGGATGGTTGTCACCAGTTCCTATATGACCAGTAATAGCAAACTTTAAGATAGGGTAGAAGTTAACAACTAGCTTAGTAAAACGTTTAAGGACTAAGCCAGAGTTGGGAATTGTCTCACCATCAACACCTACATTGTCACTTTGGAACTCTACACCGCGGTTAATACCAGAAAACTTGTCGTTGACTTGAGTCTCTGTATCACGGAGAAAAGCTTCAAAGTCCTCCTCAGTCTCAATGTCACGAGTGGTTATGAGATATGGGTCGGTGTCAATGTTGCCGGATCTCTTCATCATCATACTGAAAGGGATTGGCGCATCTCTAGTGCGCCAATCCAGATACTCTAGAAAAAGTTGACACCCTAACTTGTATGCTCTGTTAGTGTTGAGAATACGATCATGTTCAGATCCAATAATGCGCTTATATAAGTACATAATAGCAGGCATAGCCTGCTCAAATGATGGGGCAATAATCTCAGCATGATCTACATTAGCGGCAAACACCTCACTCAAGTCTATGTTGAGTGCGAAATCACGATCCTCCTCATCTAGATGCTCAGAGTGAGCTAGGTATCGATGATTAATAGGTAACTGGTTGAGGTTAACATCTTCAGACACAAAATAGGGTACAGTGAAGTTAAGCAGAATAGTGTCATCCTTAAGTCGTTGTTGGATTGTGAGGGCGTAGCTAATGAGATCCTCCATTCCACTAGACTCTTGAATGTCAGCTAGATGATCATTAAAGAAGAGAGATGCTTCTCCAATCCAGTCTTGATCAAGCGGTGTCTGATCAGTCTCAGCTTGGACTAGTCTGTTCTTATAGTCATCAAGTACTAGCCTGAAGAAATTCTCTCTCTCCGTTGTGTTAGTAAAGAGAAATTCATTACTTACAAGCTTCTCATATATCTCATCAATCAGTTGACTTTGTGCTGGGTTGCTATCTATGAAACGTCTATTTGCATTATCATTGTAGAAGTTGTCAATGTCATCGTTTAGCTGTTGTGAGAATCTACCACGAATGAAGAGTCTATCAACCTCCTTCTTGAAAGCTAGTAGTTGCTCACTGCGTTGAGCGTTGCGCTGGTTTGCAGCTAATAGGTTGTATGCTGCTTGAGCTTCTCTACGAACTCTTCTCGCTTCTTCCCCACGGAAGAAAGCCAGAGATCTATTGAAGTCTCTAGTAATGTTCTGAACAAAGTTTTGTTCTCTAGTGTAGTAGGGTCCCTTCTCACGAAGAGGTTTGTCATGAGACTGACGCCACAAACTACTTACATCACGGACAGTGCTTGCTAAAGCTTGCTTAGCAAACTCACTCTGCAGAGCATCATCGGTTACACCATTAGAAGCTAGTAGTGAAGATAGAGTTCTCTTGACAAGGTCAGTTACTCTAAGCTTTACTACTAGGGGGTTAAGATCCATTGTAAATTTATAATATTAAAATTTCCTTTGGAAATTTTGAATTTTAAAAATATTCTACTACTCAATGGGTAGTTGAGCTACCCGATGTGTAATATAGTTCATTTCAGTAGAGTAAAAAACTTCTGTGTCTTCTGTGTCTTCTGTGTCTTTTGACAACGATTCACGCGCTAACTTCTTACGGTGATAACAACGTTTAGCTGCCTCGTTAACCTGTCTGTGTATCCGCCTACTTTTTTCCAATTCAAGCTGTCTCTTCTCTTCATCAGTCAAAGTAGTATTTCTTAAATGCTTCTGGCTTGTGTAATGCACATCAATGCGAATGTAGAACTTATTACAATCTTCACAGTAACCACTACCCATTTTTATATTAAAAATTCCTTATAGAATCATTCTATAAGATACTAATATTAAAATTTTCTTGTTCTATTAATGACCACCAAATATTCCACCCACGAGTGGACCAAGGAAAGGACCAACACCAGGAATAAGTGAAGCTGCTGCTCCCAATATACTACCAAGAACACCGCCGATAGGTGATGCTGCACCTCCACCCTGGTTACCAATTAGAGGCGTAACCTCATACTTAGGCTCACCACAATCTCTACAGGAAGTCTTGTGAACGATCATATCTGTACCATCAAGCCTGTGCTGTGACCTGTCAATACCACGACCGTCAGCTGTTGATCTAACGCACTTAACACAGTACATTTTATTACAAAAATATCTGTGATAAAAATATCACAGATTGAATCTGTGATTTTATTACCAAAAGTCATCATCACTATCATCAGTGATAAACACGTCTTCTCCTTCGTCATTATCATTTGCTGTAAGCAAATGATTAGTACCAAGAGAAGAAGCTAAGGTGTTCATGTTAAAAGGTGTAGGGTCACCCTTGCTTGAATTAAGCATCAATTTGCTGTAAGCTTCAGCTTCACTATTGCTGTTCACTGGTGATGGTGACAATATGTCAGGTGGTATAGCTTTCTTATACATTAGAGAAGCAAAAGCCCGCTTCGCATCCTCATCACTTGATGATGTTGAGGTGTTGCTCGGCTTCCTCTTCATTGAATGATCATAGATGCGAAGTTTACCTTCATCATTAAATAAGGAGTACTTGTGAAAAGCGTGCATATACTTAAGACCTAATACACGTTGCTTGGTGTTAGGGATGCAAAAGAAAGCGTCTAAATCAACCTCTTTCTCTGGGTTAGCTACATGTTGAACAAAACAGTAATCTAACATGTCATGGAAAAGTTTAGTCTCAATACCAGGTGCAAAGTCTCCACCGATAGCAGTACGATCCCTTTTTCTTTGAACATAGTAGCTAGCTAAAGCATTACAGTTAGCTCTTATCTCTGGAAGTACAGCGTGATAATCTTGAGTAATGATAATTACAGACATATTACGAGGGCGTGACTTAGTTACATACTCAAGTACCTTATAAGCTTCCTTATCCTTCTTACTAGCCTTATCATCGATAACAACTAGGTGTTGCACATCAGGTGAATAGTCATCAACCTTGCGATTGATGAACTGTGAGATGTGTAGAACAGTCTTAGGATCGATATCGTTATCAATACACCTTTTGCGAAAAGCATCAGTCAACTTCTTAAGAGGTTCTTGATCAGGAGCTGCTGCAAACATAGTTAATGTGTCAAAAACAAGATGTTTTAGCGATATGTTTGCTAGAAGTGATGTTTTACCAAAACCTGACTGTCCATTAATTAATATCCTAAGTGGCCAAGTGAAGACATCACCCTTCTGCATATACTTATTCTCTTCAGTATAGAAGTTCTCCACAAATTTTGTATCTGCCACATCTGACATTTTTAATAATTAAAAATGTCCATTTCATTTAATCCAGACCAGGCAGACTTAACTCGTAGTCAGTTGAGTGTTCTAGTTAGTAGAGATGGATTGTTACCAATAGATAAGTTCAAAACCCCCTTTCCACGATCTGCTTTAACAGACAGTTCAATGAAAGGACCAAGTGAAGAGGAGTATGTTATATATAATCTGTCTAATGATGTACTTCATGGTACACACTGGGTTGCTTCCTGTAATGTAAAAGGTTGTGAATACATAGAGTATTTCGATAGTTATGGTTTAGCCCCACCTGAGGATATACTTCATTACTTAGAACGTAGTGGTAAACAGGTTTTCTATAATACTGTTGACTTACAGGTTGGTGATGAAACCGATTGTGGTTACTTCTGTTTATATTATCTATCAAAACGGTATCAAAATTGCAGCATCTATGATATCATCTATCACTACAACAAGTCACGCTTATCAAGTGTTTAACCATTAAGTTAGCTGAAGTAGTAGGGTGCCCTTTCTTGTATAGGACGAAGAGTTAATTCGAAAAAAGACAGCTCACCTCTAAGGTTAGCTATGTTATCATCACCATCGTAAACTGTTATATTGAAAGTGTTCAACTGTTGTGATTTCAGTGGAAAGTAAACATAATTACCAACTGAACTACCTAGCTCAACATTTGTACCAAGATCTGGACCTTCAGCTGCCTGCAAGATACCGTTAGGAAAACGTGCACCAACCAACACACCACCATTGATAAGATCAGTGTAGACCATAAAGTAGTTGGAGATCTGTGTAATAGTGGTAATGTTAGCTGCAGTGAAAGTAGTCGTAGCAGGTGTTGCTGGTGCATCAAAGGTTTGTGCTGTGAAACCGAACAATGTCGCAAGTGCTACATTAGTAAAATCCAGTTGATAGTCAGCGTTAAGCGTAATAGTAAGACGATCAGTAGATTGGTTGTCAATAATATTAATAGGGTAAGTATAGGTTTGCGGTGATGTACCCTGTGTTGTTGCATCCCCATTAGTTATAAGAGTTGGTACAATCGCATTCATATAGGTAGTTGCATTGTAAGCACCATCTGGTACAGTGATAGTCTTCCAAGATGATGAGACTGGACTGTAATAACGAAAGATATTGTTACCTATAGCTGATGATACGTTAGGTGCAACATTTGGGAAGTTACCACCAGTTAAACACACTTCATATGGCACCCTCAAGTTGATTGTTTGTGGTAGAGTAACATATAGATTGGATGAGGAGGGTGAGTTGGGATAGTCCTGTGATCGCACGAATATCCTGAACGACATTTTAATTAATAATTAAAATTATCGAATATAAAATGGTGGCTAGCAATCTAGTTATCTCCCAACAACCCTATTTTGATCCTACTGCTTATGAAAAGTATAAGAACTTAGAGGGAACTAAAGACTTCTATTGGCAGAATTTCAACGCTAATGCTCCCTCACCTGCTACTTATAACGCTACTCGCGCCAATGTAGTATTTACTACATCCCTGTCTGACTCCTACTATCTGTTGGAGAATGCTAAGCTCCTTATTCAACTACAGGTTGGTCAGTCTAGTGGAAGTAATCCTGCTGCTGGTACCGTGAGCGCTTTCCCTACTACCAGCAATGTTGCTTTTAACCCTGACTCCTTATTCAGCAATGTTAATCTTCAGATCAACGGTACTGAACTTGCTGATCCCACTGCCAAGCAGAACTACAACTATCTAGCTACTCATCTCATGAAGTGTCTGTCCTATAGTCCTCAATATGCTAAGCAGGTTAGTGAATCTGAGTTCTTCTTTGTTGATAACAATGTTGATGGTAGTGCCAACATCAACCCTCTTGTTAGTAACTGTACTGTTGGTCAGGTGACACCATTGAGTGGTGGTGTTGGTGGTGCTACTACTCCTAGTAACGTTATCTTTGTTGGTAATACTAGCACTGGTGCTGCTGTGGGTACTGCTGTTGATGCTCTGCAGAGTACTACTGCTGATGGTAACACTAATCTCTTCTTCCGTCCTAATCAATACTTTAACAGTAGCTTCTGGCGTCGTGCTCAAATGTCTAACAACGGTGCTAACATCTCGTTTGAAGTGCCACTTTACTATATCTACCCAGCTGTGCTTAGTATGCGTGGGTTGAAGACTGGTTACAACTTACAGCTTAGCCTGTATATGAACAGTCCTACCATGATGATCTTCTCTGCTAGTGGTGAAAGTGCTGGTACTGTTATTATTCAAAACATGAACTTACAGATTCCTTGCTTTACTGTTAACCCTTCTTACAGTGCAAAGTTGTTAAGTCGCAATCTTAACAGTGAAATTGAACTTAACTACTACACCGATGTTCAGGTTTATCAAACTCCAATTCTGTATACACCTGGTAGTGGTTTAGTCTCACCTACTTGGAATGGTATCTTAAAGCGTAAGCCTTTGGCTATGATGTTCCTGATGCAGTATGCTTCTGAGAATAACTCTTTCAGCGGTAACCAACAGGGTAACATCTTTCGTTGTTTCAACTTCCAACCTATCTCCGATCAAGCTGTAATTGGTAACTCTCAACAGATACCCAAGACTCTTCGTACGTCCTACGGTTCACAGGGTGGATATCAAGTTTTGTACAGAGACTATCTCAAGATGATGGACATCTGGAGATCACACGGTGTTGCCATGATTGACTACGCTACCTACACCACCACTAAGTTCTTCCTGTCATATGACTGTCGTGACATGCCTGATCACATGTTTACTGCTAATAGCTACCCCTGTGATGTTAGCTTGTCTATTAACTTAAGTAATAACGGTATTGCTGCTGCCAACACCAACGCTGGATTAACCGGCACCTTCCCTGGTGGTAATGCTTATGGTTATTTGGTTGTGTTCTTCCGTAACAGCACACGTGTTAAGTACTCCCCTAATGGTTTGTCCATTGATGGTAACGTTGGTTCCTTCTAGGTTACATCATCATTAATTACTAAGTTGCTTAGTAATACTACACATCATAACCATCATAATCATAATTATCCTCTTCATCATCATAATTATCCTCTTCATCATTACTACTACTACTACTATAATCATCATCATCATTATTAACATAATAATAAGTGTCATGATTAATACCATCGTCAATTTCAACAAATTTTCTTGTTCTCGTTCTACCCTCCCATAGATTAAGGTCGTATCCATATTCATCGATCCTACCAATCTTTAGTCTTATGTGATTAACATAATAATAATTGTAATGAAATTTGTAAACACTTCTCTGGCTACATATTAACTCCTTCATCTTCTCCATCTCTTTCTCCTCTAGCTCACGTTCCTTCAACCACATCACACGTCCCATCTCTTTATCCGTTATTTTTTGTCTTGTTTTATCTTTAAGTATACTACGCCAATACTCTGTTACATCTTCTTGAATATTGCTAAATGGAACATGTTTTAGTATATTCTCAGCTTCTTGCTTAATTACTAAACTATCCGCTCCAGGTGTGTATACTATCTGATCCTTATCACATACTCCACAACAACCCTCACTAGTGTACTCAGGTCTACTAACAAACCAGTCTCTATCGTCAACCTTAACATATATACTATGTGCATGACACTCCTCTCTTATCCTAATAATTCGAACGTGGCATAGTACCCATTTGTCTTTGAAGTATTTTGTGTCCCAAAGCTGTTGCGGTATATACTCCCTTGGCAGATACAAGAAGATGGTGAAGAGAATCTCATCAGGTAGCGAACGGATGCGGTCATATAAAGTTAGAATGGTGTGGTTGCTACACAGAACAGGTGAGTGAGTTGATAAGGACTTTGATGACATTGTCAAATCTTTATATTAAAATTACAGACTTAAGATATTCGAGCCTGAGGTTTACGGAAAAAAGTCAGATTACATATCTGTGGGGTGGTAAAAAGTTTTTTTCAATTTTTTTTCTTTAATTATTTTTATTTTAAAAGGCGGAAATATTCATATTTTTATATATTAAGTGGGATAGGCGACCACTAGTCTTATTGTGTGTGTATATGAACTTATATTAATTTTACGAAGAGTAATCACAACAAGCATAGGGTATCATCAATTAACCAAAATTAATTAGAATGTGTATGTGCGCGTGTCATATAGTCTTATCTATTTTTTTGGAGAGGGAGGGGTATCACGTGGGTGACTATTGTCATGATAATAAGATAAGAGGGGATGGATGTAAG
>Ga0302306_10000972_pt1 | contig 16245 bp, 16 predicted proteins | sample III_Palsa_E3_1_FD_198761 | JGI IMG/M metagenome (GOLD analysis project Ga0302306, IMG submission 198761) | Peat permafrost microbial communities from Stordalen Mire near Abisko, Sweden - III_Palsa_E3_1 | ecosystem: Environmental > Terrestrial > Soil > Palsa > Peat permafrost | place: Sweden...
ATTGGACGCCGGTGAGTTATTCTACTCCTCGGATAAATTTACTTCCGCAGAGTCGTCTTTTAAGGCAGCAATAACGATCTACGAAAGCCAGAAAGACACCAGCCAAAGTAATACGGTAGCTTTTAAAAACAACCAAGGGTTTAAAAACACTAATACTGATACTTCTGCAGGCCCATTATATGCCAGGGCCATAAGTAACCTGGGGCTGCTATACCATACCACAGGGCGTTATAACCTGGCAGAGACTTATACCCTAAAAGCTTTAGACCTCCGTAAAAAGATATTTACTGAAAACAACGCCTCTTACGCCGCCTCGGTAAATAACCTTGCGGTGCTTTACAAAGATATGGGCCGTTATAACGAATCGGAGGAGTTGATTACGAAGGCCATAGCTATTAATGAAAAAACCGTTGGTAAAGCCTCTGTGCCTTATGCCCTTTCTTTAAATAACGAAGCTATGCTTTACCAGGCTATGGGGAGAGACAAAGAGGCAGAGCCTATCATAAAAGAATCCATAGAGATTGCCAGCAACACCTTAAAAGACAAATCAACCAACTATGTGCGATTGATGATGAACGAGGCCCTGCTTTTCCAGGATATGGGGCAATACACTAAGGCAGAGGAGATTTACCATAAAGCCATCAAAATAAAGGAAGATAAACTGGGGACCAGCCACCCCGACTATGCCTATCTGCTTAATGAGTTGGCATCGCTATATATACTAATGCACAAGATGGACAAAGTGGAGGAGTTGCTGAAGAAATCTTCTGCCATTTACAAAAAGAACTTTGGCGAAAACCACCCCTCTTACGCCAGTTCTATAAGCAACCTGGGCAATTTTTACCGGATAACCGACAAACTTACCGAGGCCGAGCCTTTGCTTAAACAGGCGCTGGATATACGCAAGAATACACTGGGGGAAAACCACCCGGAATACAATAACTCTTTGGAAAGCATGGGATTATTGAGCTGGCAACAGGGCAACTTAAGCCAGGCCAAAACCCTGCTAAAAGAGGTGCAAGCCAAAAACATGACCATGATTAACAGCTACTTCTCCTCCCTAAGTGAATCGGAAAAGGGGAAGTTTTGGGACAAGCTAAGGCCAAAACTGGAGCACTTTTATTCCTTTGCCGCTTTTAATTACGGCACAGACCCTTCTTTGGCGGGGGATATGTACACCTACCAATTGAATACCAAGGCCCTATTACTCAGCTCTTCCAACAAGATAAAGCAGCAGATATTGAGCGGTACGGACGAGGTGTTAAAGAAGAATTACCTGGAATGGCTGGACCAAAAGGAGAACCTTGCCCGCTTGTATACCCTTAGCAAATCGGAACTGGCGGAGGAAAAGATAAACCTGGATTCGCTGGAACGAGCCACCAACCAAAATGAAAAGCAACTGTCTCAACGCTCGCAAATATTTAGCGGCGAGTACCTTAAGCAGGACGTAACCTTTAGTCAGATAGTACCCAAGCTGAAAGACGGGGAGGCAGCCATAGAAATCATCCAGTTCCCTAAGTTTAATAAGGTAAGCACAGATACTATTTGCTATGCCGCTCTTATTCTTACCAAAGAGACTACAGCCAACCCCAAGCTGGCACTGATGGAAAACGGCAACCTATTGGAAAAGAAGTATTTTAACTTCTACCGCAACGCCATAAGACAGAAGATGAAGGACGACTACTCCTACGAGCAATACTGGGGGAAGATAGATAAAGAACTGGCTAAGAAAACGTTGATCCACATTTCTATGGACGGCATTTACAACCAGATTAACCTAAACACGCTGGCTGACGCCAACGGCAAATACCTGCTGGAAACGAAGAACCTGGAAATATTAACCAATACCAAAGAACTGCTAAACCCCACTAAATCTAACGCAGGGAACAATAACGCCGTGCTGGTGGGCTTCCCTGACTATGGAACTACCGGCAGCATTGTGAAACTGCCCGGCACTAAGGTAGAGCTGGAGAACATCAAGAAGGTATTGACTGCCAACAACTACAGCGTGAAAACCTTTACCGGAGCGGACGCATCGGAACAGACCATTAAATCGCTGAAAGGGCCCAAGCTGCTCCACATTGCCACGCACGGCTTCTTTTTGCCGGAGCATGACGACGAGAAGAGCGAGAAGGTGTTTGGTATAGCTACGGACAAGTCGGGGGAGAACCCTTTGCTGAGGGCGGGGTTGATGCTGGCAGGGGCAGAGGCGGCGGTAGCGGGCAAAAGCGAGACGGGCATATTAACCGCTTACGAGGTGGCCAACCTGCTGCTGGACAATACGGAGATAGTAGTACTAAGCGCCTGCGAGACCGGGCTGGGGGATGTGAAGAACGGAGAAGGGGTATACGGCCTGCAACGCGCCTTTGAGGTGGCCGGGGCCAAGGCGATAGTAATGAGCCTGTGGAAGGTGAACGACGAGGCCACACAGCAGCTAATGAGTAGCTTTTATAAGAACTACTCGCTGACGAACAACAAGACTACGGCTTTTAGGAATGCGCAACTGGAAATAAAAACTAAGTTTAAAGACCCCTACTATTGGGGCGCTTTTATAATGGCGCAATAGGTTGTGCCAGTTGGCACGAACTATTAGTTATTGTTGATGTACAAACCGGCAAAGTAGTAATTTACCGGATGTACTGTTGTAGTTTGTGCTAGTTATTAAAATGTAGTTTAACTGGTAATCTTACATGGCAGAAAATTTCTCTCTGTTATTGTCCTGTTAATTTTCCTGTTATTCTCTGTAAATTTCTCTGCTATTTTATTTGGGCATGTATGATTTTTACTAGTTTGAAGTTGTGCCAGTTGGCATTTGGCGAAAGTTACTATTAGAAAAAATGCGTGTGCCAATTGGCAGGGGCGGGAAAGTACAATTTTACTAGTAGACGGACGGGGTTGTGTTAAATTTTTGTAGCAGAAACTGAGGGTAGGTTGGAAAATTTTTGCTACTATTATACGATGGGTTTTTGATGGGTTGAGCCATTAGCGATGTATAGGTAACGAGTCAGATAAATAAAAAAGTTGGCCCAAGTTACACTACGCTAAACTTGCGCGAGTGGGAAAGTTTTGGTAGCAAAAAATAAAAGCTTTTTGATTAGTTACGCGTAGGTAACGCGTAAGGGTTATTGTGTCAGATAAGACTCTAAACAATTATTTTAATATACATTATGACTTTGATTTTAAACGAAATTCACTTACTTGATGGAATTAAGAATACAAGAATTATAAGTGCTGCCGATAGAAGGTTTACGGTACCTAATTCTAACGCTTCTAAAACGAGTGGCTATATTTATGGACCTAAGATTTTTAAAATTGAGCATTTAAATGCGACCGTTTCATTTTGGGGTTATGCATATGTTAAAGAGGAAGGGATTTATAAAAAATTATTTAATTGGCTTCCGGCATTCATAAACAAAAGCTCAGAAATAAAAACACTTAAGGAGTTCGCAAACGTTTTAAAAGATAGACTAAATAGTATTGTTCCTAAGGAAGAGTTTAAAAAGCATGCATCAGGATATCATTTCTGTGGATACAATAGTGATAATTTACCAGAGTTTTATCACTTTTCGAACTGTGAATATTATGATAATGAATATAGAAACATACGAGATTGTTTTGGTGATGTATTGGATGATTTTTTAGGAAGAGATGCAATAAAAATAGGATGGGACGGACAAAATAAAGAATCCGTTACAGTGAAAAATATGATGCAAATATATCGAAACGGGGATATCGCAGCACATTGCATAACTTGGAATGCATTAGATGATTTATTTAAAAATTTATTTAAACTACCTAATTTTAAATGGAAGAATGAGAACTTAGATTATGAGAAATACATGGAATATAAATTAAAGTTTATAAACTCAATATATAATCATTGGGCAAAAGAAAAATGGGTTGGGGGTAAATTTGATATAATAGTCCTACAACCACAAAAAAGCAAACAAAATAGTCAATTAAGTTTAAATGAGAATAATGTAGGTCCATCATTAACTTCTTCTACGATTTCAAACATTATCATTACAAAACAATAATGCCACTGGCCCAAGTTCCCAATGGCTCAAGTTTAGCGTAGCGTAACTCACGCTGGTGCAAGCGTCCGCTTGTACCTATTAATTTACAACTCATAACGTTTAATAAAGCTCGTAAGTAAGCCTCCGCTTGCCTCTGTTAAAATTATTTTTTCATTCGTTATAAAAAATCTATTTTTGATAGTTAGCCCAACACCGCTATGAGTAGAAAATATCATTTTGGCGACGAGGATCATTTGCACTTTGTAACCTTTACCGTTATAGAATGGATAGACGCTTTTATAAGGGACGAATACCGGCAGGTAGTTGTAAACAGTATAAAGTTTTGCCAGCAAAATAAAGGCCTTGAAGTCTACGGCTATGTTATTATGCCAAGCCATGTGCATATGATTATTGGCAGAAACAAGGAAGCGAACCTGGAAGAGATTGTTAGAGATATGAAAAGTTTTACTTCGAGTACAATAAGAAAGATGATAAACAACAGTAAGGAAGTGGGGGAGAGCCGGAAGGAATGGATGATGAAGATGCTGCAAGACGCCGGTAGAAGAAATAGTAATAACCGGGATTTTCAATTCTGGCAGCAGCATAACAGGCCTATTGAGTTATGGACTCTTGATGTATTTAATCAGAAGTTAGAATACATTCACAATAACCCTGTGCAGGCAGGTTTTGTGGATGAGCCAGATAGCTGGTTATATAGCAGCGCCAGAAATTATTCGAAAAAACGTTCTTATATCGAAATACTATATCCATAAGCGCTAAAGTTTACTATAGTAGTAAAGTGGACGCTGGACGAAAATGGTTCAAGTCAGCTAAAGAAAACTTCTTATATTTAATAATATATTCATAAAACAGATAGGGTATGAAAAAAAGCGGACGCTGGAAAAAAATGGTACAAGCGGACGCTTGCACCAGCGAAGCCATATAATAATAACTAATTTCTACTATTATTGAATAATGAAAACCTTCGCCGATAAAGTTATTGCTTACAATGCACAGCTTCATTTCGACGGGAAATTACCCGGAGGAATACGTATTATGAATCCGTTTAAGGACGAGGTAGTAAATAGTATTGCCAGCCAGTTTTATAAAAAGTATTATAACGATACCGAACGCCGTCACCTGATATTAGGGATAAACCCCGGCAGATTTGGCGGCGGCATTACGGGCGTTCCGTTTACTGACCCAAAACGACTAATTGAAAAGTGCGGCATTGACTATGCCGGCGATTTAAAACATGAGCCGTCGTCCGTTTATGTTTATGAAATGATAGACGCTTTTGGCGGGGCCGAAAAATTTTACAAACGATTTTACATAAACTCCGTTTGCCCTTTGGGGTTTACTATTACAAAAGACGCCAAAGAGGTGAACTACAATTACTACGATAGCAAAGAACTAACCGCCGCGGTTTACAATTTTATAGTAGAGAATATGGAAGCTGTAATTTCGCTGGGGGTATATACCGATGTTTGCTATTGTTTTGGAACCGGTAAAAACGAACAGTTTCTGCGTAAACTTAACGTTGAGAAGAAGTTTTTCGGGAAGATCATCGCCCTGGAACACCCCAGGTTTATTATGCAATACAAAACAAAATCGAAACAACTATATATTGATAAGTATATTGCTGCATTTACTGAATTGTAATTGATTGGCTTATAGTTCTGCAGTTACTACAATACTGATTTAATTAAAAGCCCTATTGCGATAGTAATTACATAGATAGGGAGGCAGATAAGGCCATAATAGCCGGGCAAATATCTCCGTTTAGTAGTTAAGTAATAAGGCTTATAGTCGGCGCCCTCGCTTCTTTTTTGTCTTTCTTCATCTTTAATAATAGAGGCCCTCATGTACTCGCTTACTACTGCGCCAATAACACCCGGCGATGTTGCCAGCGCCATTATAAAAAAATGATCGCGAATTGTAAATGAATTTGTAAATAATGCGCTTAAAGAGAAATATAACGTCCAGATGGTCCAGAACAGCGCCCATATTTTAATGTTTTTCTTTTTTGCCTCAAGAGTAGTTTCTGTTTCTTCGTCAAAATCGCCAAATGTTTTACCTTCATTTTCGGAAGTTGAGAAAAAGGTAATAACTAAGCAGATGGCCGCCACTGCAATACCTATCCAATGGTATTGTATAAAACTAGAAACAGAGCTTTTTTTACTTATTAAATTAAACAAGATCAAACATATAAGCCCCAGCATTGCAGGAGTTAAAAATTGTATTAAAATAAAGAGGATAGCTCTTGTTCTTTTCTTCATTCCGCCGAGGCCCGGGTTATAACTTACTATAGAAACGCCTCCCGCTATACTAATTCTCAAATTTAACAAAAAAAAGGTTCAGTCCTTATTGGTTTACTATATAGTATAGTTGTTCTTTCAATCTGCCGCTAAGCGCTGGAAACACAGTCTGACCAGGCTATCTAAAAGCGTTGTTTAATTATTAAATGAACCAAATTTTAGCGGCTATTGTAATTATTACAAAGGTTCTATTTACTAAGTATGTGATAAGTAAAATTATAGTTAACTTGTTACTTGCCACATTATCTCAATCAAAAAAGATGTATTTATGAAAACGTTGGTATTACTCTTTTCTCTTTTGGGGACGCTAAACGCTTACGCCCAGTATCCATACAGCTATAATAATGATTATAACACAACTACCGTACCTACTTATACCGGTAAAAACCTGGACAGTTTAGTAAACGTGGTGTTAAATGGCCGCAATCCAAATAACCAAAGCGTTACTCCTGCCCCTACTAATTCTATAGCCCCAACAAACAATGTTGTAGCGCCAATGCAGCAGCCTAATGGGGATTTACCTGTAAGATCAGCTTTGCCGGCTACTCCTGGCGCATTTAATAGCGAGGGGCCGCTTCCTAACCTGTATCGCAACCAGGGGCCGCTCCCGAACCTAAATAACAACCAGGGAACGCCCCCGAGTACATTTACTACGCCGCCCGCTCAATCGATTCCTGTTCCCGGTTTAGGGTTAGACTCCCCCAGCGGCTTTTAACTTAACCGGGATATAGTTAAATATCTCCTAAGAACGCCACAGTAAGATTTTGAGGGAACGAAAGATTTTAAACGCAATACATATTAGTGTTTTACAGTTTAGTTAAAAGCACAAAGTTGGTATAGAACACCATACTTTAATTTTGTTAATTTTGATTCCTGTAGATATAATAAATGAATTCACAAAAACCTTCCGTTGCTTTAATTGTTCACTCCTGCGACCGTTACCAGTTTTTATACAAGGGGTTTCATCATTTTTTTAACAAGCGCTGGAATTTTGATATTAATTGCCGCTACTATTTTGCCACAGAGCTTGCAGATGCCGCCCTTCCCGGATTTGAGAATATAAAGTCGGGCAAAGGGGAGTGGTCGGACAGGTTATCTTTTTTACTTCGCGAAAAAATTAAAGAGGACTATGTTTTGTATTTCCAGGAAGATATGTGGATGACGAAGCCGGTAAATGAGCGTTTTTTTAAACAGTTGTTTGACCTTGCCATTGAAAACAAATGGAAACAGGTTAAAATAAATAGCTCGGAGGTATATACTACAATAGCCTCGGACAATTTTATTGAGGGCTTTAATATTTCTGTATTGGACAATAAAAAATCCGATTTTCTAATGTCGCATCAGGTAACGCTTTGGGAAAAACAATTTCTGATAGACCAATTAGTTAAAAATGAACACCCTTGGCGCAATGAACGAAGGGGGACGCAACGACTGAGAAAACTAAACCCGGTTATTTACCATATTGACTATTTTTCGGACAGTGGGAAAGGGGAAGTGAATAAGAATATAAATCCTGTAGGAAGGAGCGAGTATGTTACTATTTCTGAAAACGGGACATTGAGCGCTAAGGCTGTTCCATTTATTGATTCTTTGCTGCAAGAGAGCGGGGAATTATTGGCCTATGGCAAAGAACTAAAAAGGCATTACGATAATAACCTTACCCACGATGGAAAGGAGCAACCCAGGAAAGACGGCGCTTTTAAAAAATTAAAGAACTGGCTTTTGAATGTGCGTTAATCGGCTAATTCTGCTGCCTTGCCGCTGTTTCCAGTTTATGGAGAGCTCCTTTGTCCAATTTAAGATTTACCGCCTGCATTAGCTCATGCAATTGATTCAGATTTGTTGCGCTGGCAATAGGGGCGGTTACTACCGGCTGGGCTATAAGCCAGGCCAGGGCCACGCTTACAGGGGTGGTATTGTAATGCTGGGCAATCTCGTCCATTATGCTAAGGATATGAAAGCCCCGTTTATTCATGTATTTTTTTACCCCTTGTCCCCGTGGGCTTTTAGACAAATCTGCCTCTGACCTGTATTTGCCTGTTAGAAATCCGCTTGCCAGCGAGAAATAGCTGATGACGCCTATATTATTTGCCATGCAAAGCGGCGCAAGCTCATCCTGGAAGTCTATATCGTACAGATTGTAGAGTGGTTGTAATACCTCATACCTGGGTAGGTCATGCTCTTTGCTTATCTGCAAGGCCTCGCCAAGCCGTGTAGCCGAAAAGTTGGACGCCCCAATGGCTCTTACCTTACCTTCGTTTATCAGTTGTGCATAGGCTTGCAGCGTTTCCAGTTGAGGGGTTGTTTCATCGTCTTTGTGGGAGAGGTACAAATCGATATAGTCCGTTTGTAGGCGTTTTAAGGATTCCTCCACTTCCTTCAAAATATATGCCTTCGACAGGCCCTTTTGAGTAGGGCTTAATTCCATTCCCACTTTTGTTACTATTACTACTTTGTCCCTTTTACCGCTTCTCTTTAGCCATTTGCCAATAATGGCCTCTGATTCGCCCCCTTTATTGCCAGGCGCCCACCTGGAATACACGTCTGCGGTATCTATCAGGTTGAAGCCTTCCGCTACAAAAGCATCCAGCAGAGTAAAGGAAGTCGCTTCATCAGCCGTCCAGCCAAACACATTTCCGCCAAATGCCAGTGGGGCCGCTTCTAATCCTGATTGTCCAAGGTTGCGTTTTTCCATATTGAGTTTGTTTAAAAAATATCCTTTGTTATTGATAGATAAAGGGATAAAAGAGACTCTTATTTAATCCTAATTTACTATATATCGAACAGAGAAGCAAGAAGAACGCCCGAAACAAAAGAACCCAAGCTAATGTCGGGTTCTTTATTGGTCGCTATCTTTTATTTATTCTCTATGGCACTGTTACCGCAGCGCTTAATGTTTGCATTGGCGCAGATGACGTTGTAATGTTTTGTAGTGGTACATTATTAATAGAAACAACATAATAACCGCTTACTATACTTATTGTTATGCTTCCCTGCCCCACCGAACCGAAAGAAACGCCGTTCGCGTTAACATAAACTGCCGCAGTTCCGTAAGGAACGGTAGTAGAAAATGCGGTAACCGGGTAAGTACCCACTGATGGTTTGGCAGAAAACCAAAATTGTATTCCATCTTCTGATGCGTCTTCTACTACTAAAGCATAAATAAAACTTCCTCCAGAAGGAGTTAATGTCTCTTCACCGCCGATGGTTGTGGTGTAAGTGGTTCCGGCAAATGTATAACTATTACCTATTTGCTGATCTACAACTACTGTTGGGGTTGAAGAACTGCTAGTTGTTGTGGGAGCGGGGGCGTTTGTTTTAGTGCAAGCCATAAGCGCAATAAATAGCACAGGTAAAACAAATTTTTTCATCGTTTTCTTTGATTTAAGCGTTTCAAAACCTCGCCGACAATGTAAAACAAAATGTTTCGAAAAGAAATTATTTGTTGCGTTTAGTTAAAAGAAAACGAGGGCTTTTAACGCCTTTATTTATTAGCTCCTACAAATCAATGCTATAGTATTAACTATTCTAAGAATGCTTACGCAGTTTTTTTGCCATTTCGGGGTTTATTTCTTCCGAGTAGGTTCCGTAAGCGTCTACCAATACCCCTTTTATTCCGTCTTTGGATAGTATTGCAAACACAACGGCGCTATCGTCTGTACTGGATTCCCCTTCGAAGCGGTGCATTTCCACTACTTCAAAGTCTTCCGGATGTAGTTCCAGGTTTTTGCGGGAAGAGGTTAGCGAATGGGGTTGCAGGCTAAAGTCTTCGGTATATCCGCGTTTTTTTAAATCGTCTGTCGCTTCAGAGAGTGTGTTATAGGTTGTCATAGCTTTAAAAATTAAGTTATTTATACTGGTTTATTATGGGGATAAGATACAAAAAATTTGGTTGAGGAAACAGGCGCTTAGCGCTAACTCTTATCCGCATAGTATTTCTCAATCGGGTTTGCTACCTTTCTAGCGCCAACTAAAACTAATCAACGTATGATAGCGGCTGTTTTTTTTATAATAATAGGAATTGGTGTTGGAATATTTACCCTTTTAAAACCACCATTTTTCTGGGAACACCCACAAACAAATTTTGTAAAAAATTTGCTGGGGGAAAAGCGGACTGTTATTTTTTGTTTCGCGTTTTCTGCAGCCCTGATGGTTTTAGGGATTTATTTGATTGCCAAAATAAACACTGAAAAAGAACTTAAAGAGATTACGCTGATTTATAAAAAAGGGGATTTTGAAGAGGCTGAACAGCGGCTTGTACCATTTACATTATGGCATCCCCACTATTATTTTGCCTGGGCAATGCTGGGCAATATTTACCTTGAACAGGATAATTCTAAAAAAGCTATTGAATGTTTTAACAACGGCATTACGGCTAACAAGAACAATTTTGAGTGCTACAGCGGCTTGGGGCGCACTTATGCAAAAAAACGCGAGTTTGAAAAGGCTAAACAAGAATATTTAAAAGCTGACTCCCTTAGCCCGCACCAATGGAGTGTTTTAGGGAGCCTGGCAGAGGTATATAATGAATTAGGCGACGTAAAAAAGGCTGTTGAGTTTGGGGAGAAATCAGTTGTGCTTAACCCGGAGAGCGCTGTTTTATGCGCTAACCTTTCTATTTACTACCACAAAGACAAGCAGTTTGACAAGCGGGACCATTTCTTTGAAAGAGCAGAAGATTTAGATTATGAGGATATGCAATCGTTAACCGATGCATACGCTAAGTAATGATACTTTGAAATAATTAGTTGTCGTTTCTTTACTATTAGATAAAGGAAGATATTGTTACTTTGGATCAAGTTTTTTAAACTCCTTTTTAGTTTCGTCCCAAACCCATATTTCTGGTATGCAGTAAAGACAGCTTTCAAGATAAAAGCCAGTAGTATCCGGAGGATTAACAATAATCATTCGACTGTCTTTTTTATAGTCATAACGTATAGCTCCCGCTGGTGTATCATAAACCTTGCCTGTTTTTAAATCAACTATTGCCCCTGCATGACAGGGAGAGCCACAGCCCCATTCTGCCATACAATAATGCCCTCCAAAAGTTGGGGTTGAATTTTTATATGCCTCTCTTATAGTTGACCTATATAGTTTTGCAGTCTTATTACTTGTGTAATCGATGGGGGCTATTCTTCCTATGTATATCTCTTCAACCTTAAAATCTTCAAATGAAATATAGGGTTCAAACTTTACTTCTATTAAATAGTTATTCCTTTTTTCTGTTGTTGTGTCCCCATACATTCTTACTAATTCAGACTTATAAACTATGCCCTTGTGATTTTCTTTTTTGACTTCTTCTACGCCTTTATCACTGGTAGTATCTACTTCAGGAATTAAAGCCTCTTTGGGCTTAGCTCCATTGCAGCCTACTAGTAAAAAAATAAATACTAGAATTATAAAAATCCTCATTTTCTAATATTGTTGTTATTAAAACATCTTTACCACTGCATTGGCCATATCTTTAAACACGTTCTTGTTGTACTTCAAATAGGCGAAGGCGGCAAATAGTAAAAACAAGGCCAGCAGTATGCCTGCTAGTACCAGCAGAAAATTTCCCTTGGCCGCTTTGCGGGCTCCTTTTATGTATGCGCGAGAAATTGCCTGCAGATACTTTTGCGAAAACTCCAGCACGGGGTAAAAGAACAGCACCGCCGCCGCCATAGAAATAGCTGTAGCTTCGTACGCGCTAACGTGTTTTTGAAACTTTTCTATTTCGTGAAGGCAGAACAGGGAGAATAGCTCCGCCAGCAATATGGCAAGCGCTACTACCGATGTTTTTAGCAACCAGCGCTTCATTACTTTTTCTTGTAGTCTTTGTTAATGCCTTCTAAAATGCTGCCCGTAATGTTAAGGCTATCGTTGCCATAAAGTATACTGCCCGGTATGCCTTTCTGATAGCTAAGTATAAAGTCAATTTTGTTTTCTTTCGCCAGGCGTTTTATATAGCTGTCCAGGTTAATAAGTAGTTTTTCCGTAAGCTGCTTCTGCTGCTCGCCAAACTGCTGTTCTCTTTTTTGTTTTAGTTCTGTAAGCGCCTGGTTATCGGCCATTAATTGCTTCTCTTTCTCCTGCTTCATCTCGTCGTTGTAAAGCGATTGCTTTTGCTGGTAATCGAGGTAGTCTTTTTCCAGCTTGGCTTGTTGGTTCATCAATTCATTTTCGGCGCTTCTCAGTTTCACCTCCAGGTCTTTTTGTATTTTTTTGTAGAAATCGTAATTGGAAATCAGCGAGTCGTAGTCCACATACACTACTTTTACTTTTGAGCCAGCGCCCATATTGGCTATAACAGGAACCGGCGCATTTTTAAGAAGAGAGTCGTCCGCCTGTTCGGTTTTAGCGGTTGCAGTAGCTGCGCTAACCGTTTTGGGGCGGACATCGGCAAAATGCAGGTAAAACAACACGCCAACGGCAACGGCCAGGATTAGATTAAGTACAAGAGAGATTACGGGTAAATTTTTCACGGGTAGTTTAATTTTTTAAATTTTTTCAAAAATAAAATAAAAAAAGCCCCCGGCTACAAAACCGAAGGCTTTTATTTATTGGCTTAATCTTTAATTAAAAAGGATACTGATTGGCTTCTACCAGTTTAGCGGCTATTCTTCTGCGGGCGTCTTTGGTATTAAAAGGCGCTATTTTGGTATAGCGTTTCAATCCCATTAACAACAACCGTTGCTCGTCGCCGGAGGACATGGCGTTGATGGCGCTTTTGCCTGCCACGTTCACTTTATCCGTCGCCTCACTTACATAGACTTTTACTATGTCTATCTGCGCTTTAACAGCCTCTTCGCCTTTTATGCCGATTAGCTTTTCGGTACGCAATAATGCCGATTCGGCAACGTAAGTCAAGATGGTGATGTCCGCCAGGTTCATTAGTATTTCCTGTTCGGTAGCCAGCTTGTCCATGTATTTTTGGGCGGCGGCTCCGGCTATCATTAACAGGGCCTTTTTCATATTTTTGATGGCTTTCTTTTCAGCCCCAAATAACGTAGTGTCTTCTTCTCCAAAATCAGGAATACCTACCAGTTCTTTTTGCACTGCCATAGCTCCGGTCATAAAATCCAACTCTCCCTTCATGGCCTTCTTTAACAGCATATCCATGGTAAGCATTCTATTGATCTCGTTCGTTCCCTCGAAAATACGGTTGATGCGGGAATCTCTGTACGACCTGTCCATTGGGTAATCGGCAGAGAAGCCATAACCTCCGTAAATCTGTACCCCTTCGTCTACCACATAGTTTAAGGCCTCAGAGCCTGCTACTTTTAATATGGCGCACTCAATGGCAAACTCCTGGGCAGCGGCCAATAAAGCTTCTTCATAGGTTTTGCCACCTTCTACCAGTTGTTCTTCCGCTACCTGAATATCATTACCGGCGCGGTACATGGCAGATTCTACTGCAAATATTAGTATGGCCTGTTCTGCCAGCTTGTGTTGTATGGCCCCAAAGTTAGCGATGGGTTGTTTAAATTGAATACGTTCCTTAGCGTATTGTATAGACGATGTACTTGCCTTTTTAGATGCGCCCAAAGCTGCGGCGGCCAATTTTATACGGCCTATGTTAAGAATGTTAAAGGCGATAAGGTGCCCTTTGCCTATTTGCCCCAACAAGTTTTCTGCGGGTACTTTGCAATCTGCAAAAAACACTTGTCTGGTTGATGAGCCTTTTATGCCCATTTTATGTTCTTCGTTCCCCAGCGTTAAACCAGGAGCGCCTTTCTCCACAATAAAGCCTGTAAATTTATCTCCGTCCACTTGTGCAAATACGATGAACACATCCGCAAAACCAGCGTTGGTGATCCACATCTTTTGCCCATTTAGGGTATAGTATTTCCCATCGGCGGATAGTATGGCTTTTGTTTTGGCAGCAAGGGCGTCAGAACCTGAACCCGGCTCTGTTAAACAGTAGCTAGCTTTCAATTCCCCAGTGCCCAACTTAGGAAGGTATTTTTGTTTTTGGGCCTCTGTTCCGAAATATAATATGGGTAATGTACCAATACCTGTGTGAGCCGCAAGAGCAACAGCAAAAGAATGTCCTGCGCCTACTACTTCTGTTATCATAAGGGAAGTGTTAAAATCTTTACCAAAACCCTGGTACTGTTCCGGGATGGACGTTGCCAAGAGGCCAAGCTCGCCTGCCTTATCCAGCAGCTTTTGCATAAGGCCCTCTTCCTGTTGGTCTATGCGGTCCAGTATGGGCAGCACTTCGTGGGCTATAAAGTCGCGGGCCATGTCCGCCATCATTTGTTGTTCTTCATTCCTTTCTTCAGGAATGTAAATGTCTGCGGCGTCGGTTTCTTTAAGAAGGAACTCGCCTCCTTTTATTTTTTTAATTGCTGTCGTCATAATGGGTGAAGAGTTATATTTTTCTAAATCCTAAATTACTATTTACTATTAGTTAAGAAGTTCAAAAACGCCTGCGGCTCCCTGTCCTGTGCCTACGCACATGGTTACCAGACCGTATTTCTTTTTTCTTCTTTTCAGCTCATTAAACATTTGCACAGAGAGCTTTGCGCCTGTGCATCCCAGCGGGTGGCCCAAAGCGATAGCGCCACCGTTTACATTTACTATCTCCGGGTTCATTCCCAGATCCCTTACAACCGCTACGGACTGTGATGCGAAGGCTTCGTTCAGTTCTATTAAGTCAATGTCTTGTAGTTTCATGTTGGCTATCTTTAACGCCTTTGGCACCGCTTCTATAGGGCCAATACCCATAATGCGAGGCTCAACCCCTGCCACGCCATAAGAAACCATGCGGGCAATTGGTTTTAGGTTCAATTCTTTTACCATGCGCTCGGACATTACTATTACGAATGCGGCCCCATCGGAAGTTTGTGAAGAATTACCGGCAGTCACCGAACCTGCCGCTGCAAATACCGGTTTTAATTTTGCAAGCGCTTCCAACGAAGTGTCGGCCCTTGGGCCCTCGTCGTTTTCTACTATAGTTTCTCTGGTTTTCTTTTTTTCTTTCTCGTCCAGGTAAGTTTCCAATACATGTATGGGCACGATATCGTCTTTAAATAAACCATTCTTTATGGCGTTTACCGCTTTCTGGTGAGATTTAACGGAAAAAATGTCCTGATCTTCGCGAGATACTTTATATTGTTTTGCCACTTCTTCTGCCGTTAAGCCCATACCCCAATAATAATCGGCGTGGGCTTTGGTCAGTTCGTAGTTTGGCATAATCTTCCATCCGCCAAAAGGTATCGGGCTCATGCTCTCTACCCCACCGGCTATAATACAATCGGCGTAGCCGGCTTTTATTTTTGCGTCCGCAATGGCAATGGCTTCCAGCCCTGATGAACAATACCTATTAATCGTCATGCCCGGAACCTTTACAGTTTCCAATCCCATAAGGGCAATCATGCGGCCTATGTTAAGCCCTTGCTCTGCCTCTGGTGTAGCGTTGCCTGCTATTACGTCGTCTATTCGGTCTTTGTCTAAGTTAGGTATAGAAGCTACCAAATGTTTTATTACCTGAACTGCTATTTCATCCGGCCTTAAGAACCTGAAAACGCCCCTAGGCGCTTTACCTACCGGAGACCTGAATCCTGCTACTATATATGAACTGCTCATAATGTTAACGTTTATATTTTTATCTGCTTTTTAGGCCTAGTTGTTTAATTAATAGTAATTAATTCCTTAGCGGTTTACCTGCTGTAAGAATGCTTTGTATCCGTTCCAACGTTTTCTTTTCACCAGTCAGCGAAAGGAATGCCTCTCTCTCCAGATCAAGCAAATATTGTTCCGATACTAATGTTTGCGCAGAAAGATCGCCGCCGCACATTACATAAGCCAGTTTTTCAGAAATCAATTTATCGTGGGCAGAAATGTACTGGCCCGAATACATGGAGTTGGCTCCGGCGAAGAACATTCCCAATGCCTGTTTGCCTAATACTCTTATATCTTTTCTT
>Ga0302306_10000975_pt1 | contig 16213 bp, 17 predicted proteins | sample III_Palsa_E3_1_FD_198761 | JGI IMG/M metagenome (GOLD analysis project Ga0302306, IMG submission 198761) | Peat permafrost microbial communities from Stordalen Mire near Abisko, Sweden - III_Palsa_E3_1 | ecosystem: Environmental > Terrestrial > Soil > Palsa > Peat permafrost | place: Sweden...
CAAGATCTACAACGAAGAACGGCCACATGACGCGCTGGGAAACCTGCCCCCAGCGCTGTACCGCGAGCGTTTGCTCGCAACGACGAGTCCTACTTTTAAAATGTCCGCTTGACGGGTGAGCTTACGAGCTCGTCAGATACCATCGGGTAACGTCTGCGCATACCACTGATTTCCATAAGAGTCTGGGCCCAACAAGTTTTGGGGATTGTTGACCATATTAACCAGCGTTTGCTGTTTCTCTTGAGTATCCACGAGATGTCCAACGTCATCGCGGAAGATGTGCGACAGCTGCGACGCGTTAGTAGGCAAGCTGTTTGTGGCAACAACCCGGCGCCCTGTCGCAATAGTCGAGCGGCCTAGTCTCCCACCATCAATGCTTCAACGCGAGCGCGATCCTTTTCATCGAAGACTACCTCCAAGGAGTGTGCTTCTCCTGGCTTCCAATCCAAGACTGCGTCACGCAAAACCTCGAGATATGTCTTCATCTCAGATTGCGAGAGCGTGGGAAATGTGTCATGCACTATGATCACCCTCTCCTGACTAACCCAATGAAAATCGCGAAGGCAATCGAACAACGCATTCCAGTTGAAGCCGAAGTATCCGGGCAACGTAAGCAATCGATAGAAGAGTTCAAAAAGCTGTCTCGGCGTTTGAACTACGTCAGCGATCCTTGCGACGAGCGCATCGCTTGCTGAAAAATCTCGCAAGCTAGGAACAAACGTGAATGCCTTTGATATACCCATAGATGTGCTCCCGGTCATTTCTTTACAGGGATGAATGCCTGATAGTGGTCCGGCGTGTAGTAAACCTGTCCGCCTTCGGGCTCGCGCCACCACTTTTTACCTCGATTCCATGCAAAGTGCCATCTGCATCCTGCGTAACAATATCGTAACGTCGAGGACCGAGCGGACCATCAACTACCACTTCCTGACCTACTACATTGACACCGTTGCTCCAGGCGGCGGACTTCCTGAGGTACTCGCAAATTTTCCGTCTGGCGTTCGAAGACTTCCATCTGGATACAGTTGAACATTGTTTCCGAGATTTTCTGGCCCTGTCGATGTGTTTGTGACAACAAATCACTGCCTTCTCTCTTAAATAGAGTGACCACGTTCAGCTAGTTAACCATCCCCATCTTCTTGCCGGCCTCTACTAAAGAAGCGGGCCGCTGCAGCTCCAGCTTGTCAAGTGCAAAAGCCAGGAGTTCGTAGGCGACCCCGTATTCACCGTGGTCCAGATATTCGCTAACATCTCGCTGATCTTGCTTCGACAATTTTTCTGAGACTGTAGCGAGCGATTCCGACAGGAGCCGCTCCAACTCGTCGCGAAGTGATTGATCTAATGTCATTTCGGGTTCCTAGGAAGGTTCGTTGGAAAGGCGGTGCAATACCCCCGCCCTTGCTTGGCGGCTCGATCACAACACGAATGTCGACGCCATTCACGGTCCCATCTTTCACGATCCGCCCATTTGACTGAACAGTCTCGGGAATTGACGGGTCCGTTGCAATATCGGAGACGGCATTCATGACGTCCGAAGCCGACCAATTTTCAGGAAACGCCGACTTGCCCGGCGCACCAGGCCAAAGATGTCTACCACCGGTGGCGTCCCCACCCAAGATGTGGTTGGTTCGGTCCGTCGACGCCAAGTTTACGTCATTCCCCGACCCACTGTCTGTGGCTGTCCCCGTCCCGGTGTCTCCCGTCGAGCCGGATGTCGTTGAATCACTGTCCGACGTCCCTCCCTGATCATTATTAGCCTGCGACACAATCGGCGCACTGGCGCACCCGTCTGGCGTCGCACACTGATTCGGCGTCACCACCACATTACCCGTCGACGCAGGTTGGGTCGTCGACGGCGGTGGTGACCCGTTGCTGTTCGCTAAGTCACTGTTATCCGGCGATTGCGTCCCTGTGCTCTGAGGCTGGGGCGTATTCGGACTTGTCGTGCCGGTAAAGACGTTCTGATCGTCCTGCTGATTCGGCGTGTAATTGATGCCGCTCGACGGACTATTGGTATAGGCATTAATCGTGGCGATCGTGCCTACCGCAATTGCTCCCTGGCACGCATGGTAGCGCCGAACGGCTCTGATCGACCCGTTGCTGTAATTCAGGGCACCGCACCGGCAACGGCTGCTGTAGAAATTCAACGGCCATTCGGGAATGTGAGGTCGCCAGCAGTTTGTCGACTATCCCGGTCATTCACCGCATTCTCCCCAGATACCTTCGTCGGGAAACCTAGATGAATTGAGCACCTTCTTGGTTTAAGAGGTCGCATTACTTCCTGGTCGCAGCGTCGGCAACTTACATTCGCTTACTCCCGGCCGTGTCCGGCGGCTGGAGCACAATGGTATCTTCTGGTCCCAATGCACGCCCGTCTTGGGAGCGCAGTTGTAGCTTTCGGACCGGAAGGCCTTTCTTCTTATCCACAAGAACCACGTGGGCCTCGCCGGATTCAAAAAAGAAATCCTCGCCCCATTGCCTGAGTCCAACGAGCAGCGGGAACAGACCGCGCCCCTTCGCCGTGAGCACATATTCTTGATAAGCGCTGCCGTCGGAGGCAGGAATGGTATCCATGATGCCGTGAGCGACGAGATTGCGCAGGCGGGCTGACAAGATATTTTTTGCAAGTCCCAGATTCTTTTGAAATTCCCCAAAGCGGCGCAGCCCGTCGAAGGCGTCGCGGACGATCAGCAAGGACCACCCGTCGCCGATAGCATCCAGTGGTCTGGCGACACCGCAAAGAGAGTCCTCGTGGGTAGTTCGTTTGACCATCGCTATTTCCTATTTGCTCGTCTGTTACGAATGGCGCGCCCCGTTGTGGCCGTCGATCCGATATCTGGTTGCAATATAAAACCTGTCCTGCTATAAAGCAACTGGTTGCAACATGAAACCATTTATTCTGGCCGAGCATGGCCGCTTCTTCTTTGAGACGAGACATTTCATGAGTCGATCCACTGACACGTTTGACGAGACATTTCCGTATGCGCCGCGGTTCACCGACGCGGCTGGCTTTCGCATGCATTACGTCGATGAAGGGCCCACCGATGGACAAATTGTGCTCTGCCTACACGGCGAACCGACATGGGGTTATCTGTTCAGAAACCTGATAGCCGCGCTTAGCGGAACCTATCGCGTCATAGCGCCGGACCACATGGGATTTGGCAAGAGCGACACTCCGCAGGATCGCAGTTACTGGTTGCAAGACCACATCAATAATCTTGAGCGCTTCGTGCTGAAATTGGACCTGCGGGCGATCACACTAGTCATGCACGATTTCGGTGGACCGGTCGGGATGGGTTTGGCATCTCGGCATCCGGATCGTATCCGGCGAATCATCAGCACCAACGGGCCCACGTCATTCGGGCAAGCGACACAGATCGACCGACTGACCGCAAATGCCGAGGTCTCGCCCTGGTTCCAGTGGATATTGAAAGCCGAGTCGGAAGGGCGTCTCGAAGCCGTGCTCGGTGAGCTCGGCTTTAACATTCTGAGCACATTGAAGATCAACGGCTTCGAGAATCACGCGCTGATCAACGACACCTGGTTGCGCGCTTACGGTTCTCGCTTCGCAGCGCCAGCCGACTGCGCAGGCGCAATCGGCTGGGCCAAGGGCTTTGCCACCGGCGCACATCGTTTTGAGATTCCCGATGCGGCAGCTACGCGCGCGATTCGTTCCAAGCCCGCCCTGGCGATCTGGGGAATGGCAGATCGCACATTGCATGCGGAGCATTTCCTTCCTCTGTTCAGCGAGTTGTTTCCTCAAGCTCAGATACACAGGTTGGCCGGTGTTGGCCACTACAGCCTGGAAGATGCGCCCGATACAATCAGCGCGCGTATCACATCGTTTCTGCAACAGACCTGACATCAGACCTTGCGTCTTGTGTTGGAGGGTAATCCACCCATAAATTAGCGGTAGTTCAATGTAGAATTTTCCAGCAGCAGAAACATAGGAAATTTTGCATGAAGACCTCACGATTTACGGACAGCCAAATCATCGCGATTTTGAAGCAGGCGGACGCCGGCACGCCGGTATCGGAACTGTGTCGCGAACATGGCATGAGCAGCGCCAGCTTTTATAAATGGCGGGCCAAGTACGGCGGCATGGATGCGGCCTTGATGACGCGCATGAAGGAACTGGAAGTCGAGAACGCCCGACTGAAGAAGATGTACGCCGAAGAGCGGCTGAAGGCGGAAGTATTGCGCGAGGCCATTGAAAAAAAGTGGTGAGGCCATCTCAGCGTCGTGAGATGGCCTATCGAGCAGTCACTGAGCGTTCCATGGCGGTGCGAGTGGCTTGTGCCGCATTTGGCGTGAGCGAGACGTGCTACCGCTATCAGGCGAAGCATTCGGCCGAGAATGACGAAATCGCCGACTGGCTGGTTAAGCTAACCCATAACCAGCGTAACTGGGGTTTCGGCCTATGCTTTCTGTATCTGCGTAACGTGAAAGGCTATGGTTGGAATCACAAGCGGGTCTACCGGATTTACCGAGAGTTGGAGTTGAACCTGCGCATCAAGCCGCGTAAGCGCTTGGTGCGCGAGCAACCAGAGCCGCTGGCGGTGCCGCAGACGCTGAACGAAACTTGGTCGATGGACTTCATGCACGACCAACTTGCCGACGGCCGCAGCATACGTTTGTTTAACGTGATTGATGACTTCAACCGCGAAGGACTGTGCATCGATGTGGATTTCTCGTTGCCGTCGCAGCGGGTTATCCGGTCTTTGAACCAGGTCATTGAATGGCGGGGGCGTCCGCAGACGATTCGTTGCGACAACGTACTAAATGCAAGTGGTTTTGCGAGTCGAGGCAACGGTCGTCCCTGCGAGCGAATTTCGTCGTTCGCAAAATAAAAAAAGCGTGTGCTACAACGTGCCCAGCGTTCTTCCGCAGCTAGTGGGGTGGCTAGCTAAACATAATAAAAACAAGATTCGATGGCATAACAGCGCCGACGATCTTCACCGTACTTAAAACAGCATAGGGCCCAGCGGAAGGTCCAATCATTGTCTACGAGGTCTTCAGTTGCGCTGACGCCTCTACGGCCCTACAGAGAGGGATCGATCCGCTGGGTAAGCTTTGTTCATAAAACTGCTGATACGACCGATTTGACTTGATCAAGCCATACGCGACGCGCGCCATTTTTGCGCACACAGCAGTGAGCGCCTTACGTTTGAGATCCGCATCGCCGGGCGCTGTGCGTATGTATCGTTCATACTTATCGCTAAATGAATTCTCTCGAAGGCGCACCGCGATGGTCCCCGCCATCCAAAACGCCAATCGCAATCTGGCGTTACCGCGTTTGGATAGCTGTTCACGGCCGCGCATTGCGCCTGACTGATGTTTCGCCAGATCCAAACCACAATACTTAAGAAACTGGCGATGATGGTTGAACCTGCGCAGGTCTCCTGCTTCGGCCAAGATCATCAACGCAATGATAGGTCCCACACCCGGTAACGTGCGCAGTTGTTTATAGTCGGCGTTGTCCGATAAGATTGTTTCGGCTCGGCGTTCCAGGTCAGCTCGCGTTTCGTTGAGGTGTTGAAGTTGACGCAGCGTGATCCGAAACGTCTCTACCGCCAAGCTTCCGACCTCGTGAGGCAACGCGGTCGACTGATGGGCTGTGTCCCACATTTCGCCAAGCTTGCCAGCTTTGTCGGACTTCTTGCCAATAAGCGACCATGCTGCGGCGATAAAGTCTTCGCGGCTCAACTGTTTGACGTGCGCCGGCGTTGTAAATTCAAGCATGAATCGGATCCACCACTCACTGCGGCTACTGTTCCAGTAGCGGGCCATCTCTGGGAAATACAACGGGACGTGGTGGTTGAGAATCGAGTGCTGAATTCTGGTCTTGAGCTTTGATATTTGAAAATATGTTTTGGACAGTTCCTGCAAATCATGATGTCCCGCGACCATCGGATCGACGTAGCGCTGCACGACACCTTGCTTGAGCATATCAAGTATTACTGCCGCGTCCTTGGGATCATTCTTATCCCAAGAATTGAACTTCGCTTCCCGGTAGCGGGACTGCGCAACGGATGAAACACTTACCAGATCCACTCCGGCGACGATCAGGCGGTACGCTAGTGGGCGGTGCCAGTCTCCGGTTGGCTCCAGGGCAGCGCGGCATCTTCCACCGAGTCCGTCGATAAAATGTATCAAACGTTCATAATCCTGCTCTGTGTTCGCCATCTTAAATCGATGACGCGCGCCAGAGGCCGTCTCGATCAAAACCGCATGCCAGTGCTTGGCGACATCAATTGCCAACCAGTGGGTCTGAGTCGTAACATCGGTGGTGTCAGCCATTGCGGTGTCCTCCTTCAGTCCAAGAGAAACTGTAGGATGCCAGTCACCGTGACTGGCTGACCACTATTGTGCATTTACTACGGCCCCGAATTTGTCAGTGCAGCGTTGCTGAAGTGGACGGTCGAGGAGAAGATTGAAATGGCCTTGATCGATCCGGGAAAACCTTGGCAGAACGGGACCAATGAAAGTTTCAACGGCAAATTCCGCGACGAATGCCTCGCCATGGAATGGTTCCGAAATCGGATCGAAGCCAAGATCGTGATTGAAGACTGGCGGATTCATTACAATGAAGTTCGCCCGCATTCGAGTTTGAAGTACCAAACCCCGGCGGAATTCCGCCGGGCTATCGATAGTAGTTCAACAACCGGGGCCGTGAATTTCTAGAAGTCCTTGGTCCGAAAAAACCGGTCAGGTCACAGGCAGTTAATTGCGGGTGGGTATCGCAACATGTCCAGTTCCGGGGTTAAGCGAACCTTGGATATCGAATGGCCAGGAACACCCGACTCACCGCCGCCGATCGCCTTGCTGCCTCTGCGAGGTTCGCTTGCGAGGCACAACGGCTGTTTCGTGGCCGGTTGCATCTGGCAGGTTGTTGGCCTTTGCCGACATTGGGGTGGGCTGGGTTCTACGTCAGCAATGTGGCGCGTTGTTGACGGTGGCGGCGTCGAGCAACTGGGCGACAGCTTTCTGCATCAGCGAACTCACATTCCAGTTGGAGGTTATTCGGCGCAGCACTTAGCAGAGCAGCACCGGGCGCCGCGCTCGTGGTAATGCCCGAGATCGTTGGGCACGCTGAACGAGAACGGCATTCTGATGCACGGGCGTGTATCGAAGATCGGCGAGTGCGGCTAAAGCGTTGCGCAGGGCAAGCGCGAGGAGCATGAACGTCGCCATTTAGCTGAATAATAAGAAGGAAAGGCCCGCGCGGGCTTTTTCATTTGTACGACAGCGCGAAGTGACGCTAGGCGTAAGGTATGTGCTTAGGCGAGTAGGCAAATTTCCCGCATGTATCGAGCAGCGGATCAAGTAGGGCTAGCGCGTCGTCGGTGTGTAATACCAACGTTGCCGAAAGCTGGTCGAGATGCTTCAGATGTTCCTGTCCGATTTCCGGACTCTTGGCTCCATCTGGGTCGTCGATGAGATCAATGATGCCTTTGAAAGGCACAGCGTCGCCGCTGCATATTTTCAGTTGCAACGACAGTAGGTGCAGTCGTTCGGCGAAATTCTGTTCAATCGGCGCAAGCATCACCAGATCATCGAATGGTACGTCGATTCGCAAAGCCGCGAGGCGTTGCATCACTGCGTCGTCGTTTACTCTATCGACGATGAGCCACTGGCCCGCACCCTTGGTTGCGGCGGTCCAAGTCTTGAAGAAGATCAGTTCAGACTTGACCTCAATAAGTTTTCCGATATAACGCAGAGCAGTCATTCGGCCGCGCAGATAGTCCTTGCTATCTGTCTGTCGGTCAGAGCGCCTAGCAAGGTACAGCGAGACAACGACGGCCGCTAACGTGCCAAGGCCGGCGAACCATGTGCCTATGGCTTCAATTGCGCTCCAGTTCCACACACCTCTGTTGTCGGTCTCAATGAGAACCTTGAGCGCCAACGCTATGAATAGCACCGATACCGAAAATAGCGCGAACGCACCTGCCAAATCCGCAACGCTTGCCTTTCGCATCCTAGAACCTCTCATTTTCCATGCTTGCTGCCAAGAAAGTTTCGATGGTTGAGCAGGCTGATTTCTTGGTCAAGAATCTGAAACTCCAGTTGGATGCGGTCAATATGCGTTTCAACATTCTTCCGCAATGCGGCGCGCTTAGACGAGATCAGGACGCCGCTGTACTTCTCGTCGTAGTCCTGCTCCTTCAGCTTCGCAATCTTCTTATTGATCTCGTCTGTGTACGGGCCTGCCAGATATTCGGCCATTGCGCCTTTCAAGAACGTGAACTGGCCGCTGTAGATGATAAACGCAGCAATCGCTCGTTCAGAGCCGAGTGTATGAATCGGGAGCTTCGACAGTAGCTCTACCAAAGAGTCAATGATCGAGGGGTGGTAGATCGAGTGCATCTTGAGGTTGAACTCGTCGCTTAATGCCTCTTTGATTTGCACCGTATGATTGTGCGCCGCAAGAATCACTGCATACATTCCCTTTCGCCGCTCATGTTCTTCTAGCACCTCTACAGTTTGCCGAGTCTCTTCGGCAAGCTGGTGCGACTTCTGCGTTGCAGCAAGCGCAGCTTTCGCCTGGCGCTCACCGATGAAGTAGGAACCGATGATCGCGGCGATTGAGCCCACCGCCTGCACCCAAGAAGCAACACTCGCTGAATTCCAACCCCAAGCATGGATGGTCATGACCGCGACGATGAGCGTAGCGAGAAATGTCGCGGCGATGACAAAAGACCCCTCGGCAATCATGCGAAATGATTTCATCTTATTCTCCTGTCCACGGGGATCGTAGCACGATGGAGTACCAGAATATCTGGCTGCAAGGGAGCGGTGGGTTGGAAACAGATTTTCAGCGGAACTGTCGCCGTAACGCCGTACACGATGACAGTTTGGGAAAAACAGGTTGGTCCAAGACTCGCCAGCCAGGATCATGTCCGAAAGTCTGTTGTTTGGTGCGAACCTGACGCGCGAGTGTCAATCATAGGGTAACGGCAGTTGCTGGCCGGGAGCGCTAGTCCTTTATTTTCCCCGAAAGCCGCCGGCCACCGTTTCGCAGAATAATCAAACTCCTATCAACAATGTGGGCGTCTGCCATGAATCCAGTCATCAATACCGGGAATCCTGGAACAAAGGCACGCTGATCGGCGAGAAGCCGCCGTTGAAGCTGAAGGACATCTGGGCAATCAGAATCCACCTATAAAATACTCACCAAGTGCGGGATCTGGCCATGTTTAATCTCGCGATCGACAGCAAGTTGCGCGGCTGCGACTTCGTGAATCTTCGGGTACGTGACGTCATCCACGGCAGCCAAATCTTGCCCAGGAAGATGATCGTGCAGCGGAAAACGCAACATTCTGTTCAATTTGAGCTGACTGAGCCAACAAGAATCGCCGTGTCGTCAAGTCACCTCATGTGTCCACGCGCCAGTACGCTAGAATCGCGCCTCAGTGGGTTGCCGCCGTTGGCCTTGATACCACCGTCTACGGCACGCACACGATGAGCAGAACCAAGGCAACGTTGATTTACAAGAGAACAAAGAATCTGCGGGCGGTTCAATTGCTGCTTGGACATACCAAGCTGGAAAGTACCGTCAGGTATCCGGACATCGAAGTCGGTGACGCGTTGAAAATCTCAGAACAGACCGAGATATAGCCCGGCATTTCCGGTCGCATGTAAGATTCGTAAATTGCGTGCGGCCGGTTTGGGGCCTGGCGCTGGAAGCATGTTCCTGGCCATTTCCAGCCCATCGCCAGTCCTGTCCTTGGTCATTCGAGTGGCCGCTATGCTTTGTGAAGAGTCGCTAATGCCTCGACATACCGGAAGTCTGCAACGAGTCCGTTATCAGTCGATTAAGAAGAGCAGCTGGTACTCCTCTGAGCGTCCCAGCAGCGTGTGTAAGCGCCACTAAGCGCCACTACGCGTCAAACCATTCGCCGAAACTGCGCAAACACTCTTCAGCGATGGGCGTCGCTCGATCAAGCATGACCTGCTCCTGTGCGCGAACCGCGTCTCGCCAGTTCGTCGCAGACACGATCGCTTCAGCGAGTTCAGCGGCGTCGAGCATGGCCAGATTGACGCCCGTGCCCATTGGCGGCATTACATGGGCAGCATCTCCTACCAGCGTCAACCCCGACCTCGCAGGCCATTTCGTCCCCGCCGGGAGGCTAACGATCGGGCGAATGGCAGCGATCCGATCGGCGTCCTCGATGAGTGAACACAAAGCAGGCGACCAGCCTTCGTATCGGGCCAGAAGGTCGTGTCCGCTAATCCCCGCCAAGGCTTGTTCCGGTCGCTCGGTAGTGTCATTGGACGTTTTGAAGGCGGCGTACACGCGCACTACGGCATTGCCATTGCGCTGAGCAAAGATTCCTTTTTCGTCGTGCAGTGCGAGGAGCGTGCCGCGGCCGACGAATCGTGCAATTGCCGGGTGCTTGCGATCCACGTCAGTAATCCACAGCTCAACGAAAGTCACGCCGGTGTAGACCGGACGTGCGTCGGTGAGTGTCGCCCTCACTGCCGAGCCGGCGCCATCTGCACCGATGACCAGATCGCATTCATGCACCGCCCCGCCTTGCAGACGGGCCGACCAGCGCCCATTGGCTGCCTCGGCGACATCGACGATACGAGCGCCCCAGACGACAATCTCCGATGGAAGCGGTTCAAGCAACATCTGTCGCAACACGACCCTGTCGATCTCTGGACGTGTTCCAGTTCCTGGTTTTGGAATCTCTTCGTGCAGAACAGCGCCCGTCACAGCATCGACAACTCTTTGCTCCTGATCGTCGTGACGGGCAAGAGCAAGAAAGGTCTCCAGCAAACCTGCCTTGCGTAATGCCAGTTGCCCTTCATGCGGGTGCAGATCCAAAGTGCCGCCCTGGTCTCGCGAAGACAGGGAGGCATCGGCTTCGAGTACGGTCACGTCGAATCCGTGCCGCCACAGCATGTTCGCGGCCACGAGCCCGGCTGGCCCGGCGCCTGCAATCAGGATGGATGGTTTCGATGACATATCGTTCTATTGGTTGGGTGTTAGATAGGAGGCTCGGCAAGGCTTGAACTTTAATCTTCTTAAGGGTTGATCGGTTATCCATATTTGGTCAAAATACACTGATTATCGGCCAACCCTCCATACTCTGACGATGCCCGCTCGTGCCCTAGCCAAGGCCAACCCATTACGTCCATTACGTCCATTAAGCCCGTTAAGCCCGGATGCAAGGAACCCAATGGTAATGTCCGCAAGCGAGACCTCGCCGAAGGGTAAAGGCCCCACCGGATTTCACCGGCATCCGGAAGGGCAACTCATTTTTATAGTGACGGGTCGCTTGCAGATCCGAACCGAGATCGGTGCGTGGCTGCTTCCGCCGAGGCGTGCGATCTGGATCCCGCCCGATCTCATGCATACGGGCGACTTGGGAGGCGTCAAAGCGTGGTCGCACATTTTGCTACCGCCCAGACGCTGCCGTCTGCTACCGGAGTTACCGCAGGTGCTGGCGGTCGGACCGTTGCTGGAAGCGCTGATACAGCGCGTCGCACCGTGGGACCACACCGTCGCGCGAACGCCCGAAGAAGCGAGGGTCGTCTCCGTGCTGATCGACGAAATCCGCGCGGCACAGCATGAACCGCTGCACCTTCCCATACCGGACGACAAGCGTCTGCTCAAGATGGTCAACGTCGTGCTGAACGATTTGAGCCGGGAACACTCTCTAGAAGCACTGTCGTCAATGGCCGGCCTGTCGGCAAGAACCGCTCGGCGCCTGTTTTCCGCATCGCTCGGCATATCGTTGGCCGAGTGGCGACAGCAGGCGTTGCTCCTGCGTGCGATCGATCTGCTTGCGCAGGGCGAGTCCGTATCGGCGGTGGCAGATGCCTTGGGCTATGCCAGCCCGAGCAATTTCATTGCGATGTTCCGCATTGCTTTTGGCGTGACGCCGGGGAGATATGTCAAGACTGGCGGGCAAGATGCCTGATGTCGACGTCCCGGCAAAGCGTTCAGTTAGCCAGCGCGGCAAATAGCGCGTTTCGTCTGTCGGCCCAAGAACCTGCCATTCGCTATCGCTGATACGAGGTCCATCCGGATGACCGCTTTACTCTAATATCCGCCCCTGCGACACCAGAGCTTGACCGGCAGCAATGGGTCGAGAGCAAGCGTCGGTCGACCTTGATACCCGACACTGGAAGCCATCGACGTGCGAATGTCAGGAAAGCGAGCGGTTTTAGACCGGTACGCAGATCCCAGCGAATGTCTAAGGTGAATGTGGAGCGTAGCCTCATCCCAGGAGAGAGAGGAAGTTGGGTTGCCCATTGGACGCGCTGATGCCACCATCGATCGGCAGAATCACGCCATTGACAAAGACGGCATCCTCGCTCGCGAGAAATGCAATCACGCCGGCGATTTCATCCGGTTTGGCGGCTCTGCCGAGAGGAAGGCGAGAAGCGAACGCTGCCATGACCGCTTGGTTTTTCTCGAGATCGGCAGTGGCCTCAGTGGAGGTAAGGCTAGGTGCCACGGCGTTGACCCGCACGCCACGTGAGCCATACTCCAGCGCCAGGGCGCGGGTGAAGTTGGTGATGGCGCCCTTCGCCGCGTTATAGGAACTCATCCCCCAGTCTCCGCCGAGACCGGACACCGAGGAGAGATTGACGATGGAACCCTTGGTGGTCAAGAGATGGGGCAATGCCTCGCGAGACGCGAAGTACACACTGTCGAGGTCGGTCCCCATTACTTTGCGCCAGTCCTGTGTGGTGGTTTGGGCAAAGGGGCCAAAGATCGCCATCCCCGCGTTGTTGACCAACACGTCCAACTTTCCAAACTTGTTGACCGTGTCTTCCACCAGGCGTTTCACGTATGTCTCATCCGAGACATCTCCGGGATGAACCAGTGACTTCGCTTCATCGAAACCTGCGATGGTTTCGTGCAATTTGGGTTCACGCCGTCCGTTGACGACGACGAATGCGCCTTCCCGCAGAAAGCGGCGCGCCGTGGCAGCGCCGATACCGGAACCAGCTCCTGTGACGATAACAACTTTACCTTCGAATCGATTCATGATTTCTTCCGATGAACTTTCTTGGACGTTGTGATGCGACAGCGTTCTCTAGCGCTCTCACCGAGAAAGAGCCGTTAGGCGGGCCCCTCGCTTTTGAGACCGGCGTGTCTTCATCGAGTTCCCGAGGTTCTTACGCTCGAGCCATCCAGAAACTTCATCGATGGGTACGGGGCCGAGCCGCGTTTAGCGTTCGACAGAACCGTCGTGACCTGTTGTTATATGAACTTCATTTGCATTAGCGTCCCAAGCATCGGCAACTAGTCCCACCAGTCCATGAAGCGACTAGCCCACCGCCACCCCACGCGCCACCTTAAACACCGCCACCGCTTCATCCAATTTGCGCGCCTGAACTTCAAGAGTATGAGTCGCGGCGGACGCTTGCTCGACCAAAGCCGCATTGTGCTGAGTCACTTCATCCATCTCGGTAATCGCCAGATTCATCTGTTCGATGCCATGTCCTTGCTCGGTTGAAGCTACGGCAATTTCGCCGATCAGGTCGGCCACGTGCTTGACTGCCTGTCTGGCTTTTTCGGTGGTATTGCCGACTTCTTGAGCCTGGCTGCCGCCCTCGTCGATGCTGGTAATCGAGGCGCTGATCACTTCCTTGATTTCCTTGGCCGCGCTGGAGGATCGTTGCGCGAGATTCCTGACTTCGGAGGCGACCACCGCGAAACCGCGGCCTTGTTCGCCGGCGCGCGCCGCTTCCACCGCCGCATTCAAGGCCAGGATGTTGGTTTGAAACGCGATGCCTTCGATCAGGTTGGTAATCTCGGAGATCTTGGCGGAGCTGCTCGATATCTGCCCCATTTTTTCCACCATGCGCGCCACGGCCTCATGACCTTGGTCGAACACGGCAGCCGCTTGATTGGCCAAGGTGCTGGCCTGCAGCGCGTGATCGGTATTCTTTTGCACCATGTTGGTCAATTCAGCCATGCTCGCCGCAGTCTGTTGCAGCGAGGCGGCTTGCCGCTCGGTGCGGGTCGATAAATCGATATTGCCGGCGGCAATTTGTTGCGTCACCGCGCTTACCGAGTCGCTCGATAGCCTGACCGAGCCGACGATATCGGCGACGCGTGCCAGGAAGTGATTGAGCGCCACCGTGGTATGACCGATCTCATCCATTCGCGTCACCGGAATCGGCCGGGTCAGGTCAAACGATCGGCTCAACTCTTGCAAGCTCCCTTGGATACTTCCCAGGCCGCGACGGATGATGCGATAAAGCCGGGTGGCCAGGCCGCCTGTAGCAAAAAACGATAACAGCATGACGCTCATCAGCGTCAAGACAGCATGCCGGTAAGCCGATTCGTTTTGCGTCTTGGCGTCGTTACTCAGCTCTACTTTGTAGCTGAATTGTTGATTGATGGAGGTCTGCAATGCCAGCGCTGCACGATACATCGGGCTGGTATCGAGCAGGAAATCGCGGGCGCCTTCAATATCGTTTTGGTGGATCTTTTCCAGCAAACCCTGACGCGCCTGCCGGTAAGCCGCCATATTGGCTTTCATGGCTTGCAGCATGGTGCTGTCGGTGGGATTGGAGATGTCGGATTGTTCGTAGGCGGCGATATGCTGATCGAAGCGTTTGTCCGCGGCAATCATGGCTTGTTCCAGGGCGTCTTTCTGGTCGCTGTCCGAAACAAAAATCTGTACCGTCAGGAAGCGTAGGGCGGCGATTTCGTCCTTGCCCTGCGACAACTCCTTAAGGCCTGAAATCATGCTTGCCTGAACCAGTTCGAAGCGTTGCTCCGACTGATAGAGCTGCCACAAGCCGTAGTTGCCCACAAACAGCAGACTTAACATCGCCATGACAAAGGTCATAATCAAGCGTTTGGTGATTGTCATAATCTCATGGTCATTGAGTCGCGCATGGCGTTGCTTGATCTGCCGCTTTGACGCGGTGCAAACGCCGCGCGGGATACCGCGCGACTTTGCTCGATCCTGCAGGGTTGAGCGTACGTCCAGCCGGCCTGCGTCCAATTGGTCCGGCGTAGAAAAAACGGTGCATATCCGTCTGGAAATGCACCGTGACGCGCCTCTCGCAGCAACGTATAAAAGTAAAACTTCTCGCGATGTTGCCGGTGACTTAGAACGCGTGTTGCAGGTCGAGGAATACGCCGGACTGGCTATGACCTGCCAGCGGTGCATCGCCGGTACCCGGTTCGTTGGCGTTCAAGCCAAACGCACCGTTCGCGCTGTTGCGTACGCTGGCGGCTTCGAGTGCCAGCAGGGTGCGCTTGGAGAAGTTGTAGGTACCGGCCAGGGTGTACATGGTGGCCGAGCCGCCGCCGTTGTTGGCATTGACGTGGTAAGCCGCAGCCGTAACCGCAACCGCCGGGTTAAAGGTGTAGGTCACGCCGCCCCATTCGAGGTTGGTGGTGGTCGGTGCGCCGATCAAAGCTTGCGGTGCATGCGAACCTTCGTAGGCAGCTTGCAACTTGAACGGGCCGAGGAACACATTGACCCCGCCGAAGTATTCACGCGAATACGCATAGACATCGGAGAATTTACCGTTGCCGTCGCGGATTTCGTCATAAATCGCGCGCACTTGGAATACGGTCGAGGTGTAGGTTGCAGCCAAGCCATCACTACGGCCTGGGGTAACGGTCACGAGTTGGCCGGTGGTTGCGTTGACGGCGGTCGTGCCGTTGTTAAAGCTGGTTTGGTTGCCCAGCGAATACACGCCATAGGCGTTAAAGCCGCCGAAGGTCGGGGTTTGATAAGACACGTCGTTGATCGAGCCGGGCCAGTTACGACCGCCAACCAGCGAAGCCGAAGACCAGTTCGATTGACCCAGCGGATCAAAGTCCCAGTCCATATTGGAAATCCACTGTTGCTTACCGATCAAGATCGTACCGTAGTTGTCGTTGGACACACCGACATCGGCAAAACGGCTGAAAGCGGTACCGGCTGAACCAGCGCTTTGACCATTGACGGTGTTCAGGCCGTCTTCCAAGTTAAACAGGACCTTGTTGCCGCCACCGATATCTTCGACGCCCTTCACCCCCCACATACTCGTGCCCCAGTCGCCGCTTTCAACGCGGAAACGTGAGCTGGAGGAGGTTTTGCCCGTGTTCGGTACACCGGTTTGATACTCGATACCATTGTCCAAACGGCCATACAGCGTTACGCTGCTCTGCGCGAATGCACTTGCGCCCAGGCCCATCAACGCCGCTGCCAACAAAGTCTTCTTCATTTTGCTTGTCTCCGTA
>Ga0302306_10000979_pt1 | contig 16190 bp, 12 predicted proteins | sample III_Palsa_E3_1_FD_198761 | JGI IMG/M metagenome (GOLD analysis project Ga0302306, IMG submission 198761) | Peat permafrost microbial communities from Stordalen Mire near Abisko, Sweden - III_Palsa_E3_1 | ecosystem: Environmental > Terrestrial > Soil > Palsa > Peat permafrost | place: Sweden...
CTTGCACCGCTAAAAAACAGCCTAATGCAATAGTGGCAAATATGATGGCAGTTACCGGATAGCTGATCATTTTGCGGCCACGGCTTATGGCATCATTCACGGTTACAGTTTCATAGGTGTACATGTGCTCTTTGGTTATAGTTGATGGGTAAATGCTTTTGTGAAGCAGGGTAAATTTATAGAATTGAAGGCGAAAATAAAATGATATTTCGTTTTTAGGGAAGGATATTATTTAACAAGCCGCTTGAATTGTTTGTTAAACGGAGGTATTGTTAAAACATTATAGCTCATTGAGTAATTCGTATGCAAGGCGGCCTTTGAGTTTGCCGGTTCTGATCTTGTGAGCATTTTTAAATGCTGTTTTTATTTGTTTTTTAGTGCTGGCTGTTGATCAATATATCCTTAGCCATTATCATGGGGACGCTGATGTATTTTTTTTCTATGTAGTTGATCACTTTTTCCAGTATCAGGCGCGAGTGCTCATCCATACCCTGCACTTCTTCGGCGAAAACAGTGTTGATGGCCGTGTTGCGGATCTCCTTTATTTTTTCGGGTACCTGGCGCATGGCAAGTTCAATACGGCGCTGTTTAAGCATAGTTAAAAACTCTGTAATGTTTTGGTTGATGATAGCTTCGGCATGCACCAGCTCTTCGTAACGTTCCTGCAGGTTGTTTTTGGCAACTTCGTTAAGCGAATGCACCTCGATAAAGTTTACTGGGAACTGTTCCAATACTTCGGGCGCGGTATCATTCGGGATAGCCAGATCGACGATGGTTTTTTTGCCGGTTTCGCCGTTTAGCAGCGAGGTATATATTTCGGTAGTGATAATAGGATCAATTGCCGATGTGCAGGTAATTATAGCATCGAACCCTTTGCTATAAGTTTTTAAAGCTTCCAGGTTAAAGGCTTCGCCGCTTAAATCGGCAGCCAGTTGCTGGGCATTGGCAACGGTACGGTTAAACACGGTAAAGTTGGAAAACTTATGCTTTTGCAGGTATTTGGAAATATTGCGGTTAGTTTCGCCTGCGCCGATGATGAGTACCCGGGCGTTAGTGCATAACTTCAGGTCGCGCAGTTTGCGGTAAGCCAGGGAAACTACTGAAATAGGGTTTTTAGAGATATTGGTATCGGTATAAACTTCTTTGGCTGTTTTTACCACGCAATTCATTACCAGGCGTAAAAAATCGCCGGTTAGGCCTGCTTCGCGGCAGTTTTCATAAGCTTTGCGCAGCTGCGGCAAAATCTCTTTTTCGCCAACTATCAAACTTTCTAATGAGCATGAGGTGCGCAGCAGGTGATTTAACGCTTCCTTATCCTCATAAATAGACGCACCCTTTAAAAAGGTACCCATATAATGGTTGCAAACGCCTATGTTCAGCGCGTCAATAAAACGTTCGGTGTAGGCTTTGTCAACTACCTGGTCGGTAACCAAAACAAATTCAACCCGGTTACAGGTAGCGAGGTAAAAAATTTCAGCTATATCAAACTGATTTTTTACCATTTGAAGCTTATCGGTCAGATTCTCCTGGCAAATCACCAACCTTCCCAATTCCTTCAGCTCAATCTGTTTGTGCGTAAAAGCGATTACCTTTAAGTACTTCAAAGCAGTATTTTAAATTTGACCCGACAAAAATAGCAGGATTAAGCAGATGCAATGTCAACACTTTGTCAAACACGAGTATTTAGAACGTTTATAAATTGAACACATATCAGCTTAAAAAACAGCCGATTAAACCATTTTACCTTGTAATTCGTAATTTAAGCCATGCAAACTGTTAAAAAAATCAGTCTTATAGTGCTAATTGCAGGCTATATAGCAGCGGGGATAAATCATTTCAGGATACCGTTATTTTACATCGGTATAATTCCAGCTTATATGCCCTATCCCGAAATTTTAAATACATTAGCGGGGATATTTGAAATAGCTTTCGGGTTGCTGCTTATATTTACCAAAACCAGGAAATTAGCCGCCTGGGGAATAATACTGCTGCTCATATTGTTCATACCCATACACACCGCCATGCTTTCGGGGCATACGCATTTAAACGGCGGCAATGTGAAACCGGTTTGGGCATGGGTAAGGTTATTTTTTCAGCCGGTGCTGATAGCGTGGGCATGGTGGTATACGAAGGGGGGATAGTCGAGAGTCGATAGTTCATAGTTCATAGTCGATAGTTCATAGTCGATAGTTCATAGATAATGGTTGATAGACCTTAATAGGTAGCTATAAACCACTCCTAATTAATTATATTGCCTAACCTAAAGTGATGTTATTTAAAAAAGTTGAGCCTGAAAAGTACATCAAATCGCGCATCATCGCTACGCTGATTGACTACGGGATTTATTTCATTTTATTTTTTGTGTACTGTTACTGCTTTGGTCATCGGAATGATTCGGGTGCTATTGAAGTGGATGGCGGCCTCGCTTTGCCTATATTTGCATTTTGGTTTTTATACTTTGTGCTTTTAGAGGCCGTGAACCAGGCCACACCGGGCCATGATATTTGTAAATTGATCGTAGTAAAATTAGACGGAGAAAAGCTTACCTTTTCCGATGCCTTTAAACGCCGCATATTGGATTTTATTGATATAGGCATATATGGTATTCCAGCGCTGGTTTGTATTAATAATACTCCAAAATTTCAACGATTGGGCGATTTGCTGGCGAATACGGTTGTGGTGAAGAAATCTGACATTATTGAAACCGAGGTTACATTTTAAAAATGATAAAAAAAGAAAACTACAACATCCCAGGCGCTAAGGGCAGGGGTATGCTGATGGATATTACTTATAACGATGCCTTAAAAAACGCGCCGGTAGTAATTTTCGCGCATGGGTTTAAGGGATTTAAGGATTGGGGGGCGCATAACCTGGTGGCTGAACATTTTGCTGAACAGGGTTTCAGGTATTTGAAGTTCAATTTTTCGCATAACGGCACCACGGCCGATAAACCCATAGATTTTGCCGATCTGATAGCCTTCGGCGATAATACTTTTTCTATCGAGCTGGAGGACTTGCACGATGTGATAGACTTTGTATGCAACGGCTCATCCATGCCTACCGTACAGGGCGTGTACCTGATAGGGCACAGTATGGGCGGTGGCATCAGCATTATTCAAACCGCCGAAGACAGCCGGGTAAAGAAACTGGTTACTATGGCCTCCATAGCGGGGTTCGACCACCTGTGGCCCAAAGAAGCCGAGGAACAATGGAAGCTATCGGGCATAATGTATATGCTCAACAAGCGAACCGGCCAGGAAATGCCCCTCAAAGCTAGTTTGCTGGATGACCTGTACAATAACCCCGGCAGGCTTAATATTTTAGCCAAAGCGGCCGAAATAAAACAGCCCTGGCTCATCGTTCACGGCGACGCGGATACTACCGTTGATGTAAAATATGCCGAAGAATTAAAGGAAGATAACAAACACGCCGAGTTGCTGATTATACCCGGCGCCGACCATACTTTTGGCGCGACACAGCCCTACGCTCAAAAAACCCTGCCCGGTAGCTTGCTGGAATTTTGTACCCAGGCTATTAAGTTTTTAAAAAAATAAAGTTTCATTCATCTGTAGCCAAACTTTTACCGTTTATAATGTTGGTTAGCGCTACAGTATTTATATAATTGTTTATGAGTTTAAAAGGATCAGTTAAAAAGGGGAAAAAGTTCCAGAACACGATACCAACAGACGAGGCCGGTTTCGGGAAAATGATACCGATACTGCGCGAATACATTAATAACAAAGCCGAAAATACGCCTATACACCCCTTAGGGCCTTTTAAAACTGATGTTAACAAGTATAAAACACCGCCTGAAAGTGGTTTAAGAATAACGTTGATAGGCCATTCGAGCCTGTTGATAGAGATTGACGGCAAGCGTATACTTACCGACCCGGTTTGGGGCGAACGGGCATCGTTCTCGTCGTTTTTCGGGCCGAAACGTTTTTTTGAGCCGCCGCTCGCGCTGGATGACCTGCCGCCGCTGGACGCGGTGATCCTGTCGCACGATCATTACGATCACCTGGATAAGGAAACCATTAAATATTTTGCAGGTAAAGATATTCCCTTTTTCTGCTCGCTGGGCGTTGGGCAGTACCTGGTAAAATGGGGCATTATTAAAAATTATATTACTGAAATGGATTGGGGCGATAGTGTGATGATAGGTACAGATTGCGTACTTACCGCTACGCCGGCCAGGCATTTTTCGGGCCGCGGAATTGTGGGCCGTAATGAAACTTTATGGTCGTCGTTTGTAATAAAGGGTAAAAAACATAACATCTTTTTCGGTGCCGATTCGGGATGGTTCCCCGGCTTCGCGGAGATAGGCGATACTTACGGGCCGTTCGACCTTACCCTGCTGGAAATAGGCGCTTATGGTAAATACTGGCCGGATATACACATGGGGCCGGATAATGCCTCCAACGCGCACCTTGCCCTGAAAGGAAAAGTAATGATGCCTATACATTGGGGCACCTTTAACCTGTCTCTGCATGCCTGGTACGAACCTATTGAGCGACTGGTTAAATTTGGCGAGGATAAAAAGATCAAACTTTTTATACCCCAACCGGGTGAGCCAACCGAGGTTAAGGGTGCGTATAATTCGGAATGGTGGAAGCCGTTTTTGAGTTAAATCCGATGTAGTTTCGACCGGAGGGAGAAATCTTCTACAACTTGCATAACGCTATTCATGGCGTAGAAGATCTCTCTCTCGTACCTCGATCGAAATGACATCGGATAAAATTAAACCACATCTTTTAAATGCTTATAATTTGCTTTAACGGTATCGAGCACTTCGTCCATACGGCCGTTTAGGATGAGTTTGGTCATGGAGAGGGCCATGCCTTTTACCTGTTCAAACTCTATTTTTGGCGGCATGGCCAGCGCATTCGGATCGGTGAGGATGTTTACCAATGCCGGGCCCTTGAATGATAATGCTTCGCGAATGGCTTGCTTCACATCATCCGGATCTTTAACGGTTATGCCTTTAATGCCCATTGCCTGCGCCACCATCGCGAAATCGGGGTTGTGCATATCTGTTTGCCAATCGGGCAGGCCGGCAACTTCCATTTCCAGCTTTACCATACCTAAGGAGCGGTTGTTGAATACGATAATTTTTATCGGCAGGTTATATTGCGATATGGTAGCCAGATCGCCCAGAAGCATTGACAGGCCGCCATCGCCGCAAAGGGCAATTACCTGCCTGCCGGGGCAAGCCAGTGCCGCGCCAATAGCCTGCGGCATGGCGTTAGCCATGGAGCCATGATTAAATGAACCCAGCATTTTACGCTTACCGGTGGCATTAATATAGCGCGAGCCCCAAACGCATGACATGCCGGTATCTACCGTAAAAATAGTATCTGCGGCAGCCAGCTCGTTAAGTGTACTGGCAACAAACTCGGGGTGTATCAGCTCTTTTTTACCGGTATCGTTTACATAAGTTTGCATTTTATTTTTCACATCGGCATAAACTTTTAACTGCGCCTTTAAAAAGCTATCGTCCTTTTTTTGCTTGATGAGCGGCAACAGGGCGGTTATGGTATCTTTTACCGATCCGCACAAACCTACATCAACCTTCGCGCGCCGGCCAATACGCTCGGGCTTGATATCAACCTGCACTATTTTGCAATCTGTTGGCATAAAGGGCGTATAGGGAAAATCGGTACCCAATAAGATGAGCAAATCACTTTCGTGCATACTGTGAAACGCCGCCGGCAGGCCCAAAAGCCCGGTCATCCCTATTTCATTAGGATTATTATACTGAATATCCATTTTAGCCCGGAAGGAATAGCCTACCGTAGCATGTATCTTTTGCGATAGTTCCACCACCTCATCGTGCGCGCCGGCGCAGCCTATGCCGCAAAAAATGGTTATTTTATTATGCCCGTCAATCAGCGAAGCCAGCGTTTGCAGGTCCTCGTCTGCCGGCCTTATTAAAGGTATAGGATTATAGTTTTGGGTAGATGTATCGATCTCTTCCGCGTCCATTTTGGTAAGGTCGCCGGGCAGGCCAACAACCGCTACGCCCTTACGATGCAAAGCCGTTTGTATAGCCGATTGCAGCATGCGGGGGAGTTGTTTTGGTGTGGTGGCTATCTGGTTGTAATAGCTGCAATCATCAAACAGCTTAATGATATTGGTTTCCTGGAAATAATCGGTACCAAACTCAAAGCTGGCCACGGTTGATGCTATGGCAATAACCGGCGCTCCGGAGCGATGGGCATCATACAAACCGTTTATTAAATGCACATGGCCCGGCCCGCTGCTGCCCGCGCAACAGGCAATGCCGTTCAACTGTGCTTCGGCACCGGCGGCATAGGCACCGGCTTCTTCGTGGCGCACGTGTATCCATTGTATGCTGCCTTCGCGCCTTACGGCGTCATTTACTTCGTTCAGGCTATCGCCGGTAACGGCATATATTCTTTTAATGCCCGCGCTTACCAGCATTTGAACCAATTGATCTGATACACTTTTTGCCATGGTATTATTTGCTTAGTTTTTATAACAAACCAACTAATGTAAGTAGGGTTTTAGAAAAATCAGGTATTTTTTTGAGATGATTAAATTTCGCGGCAGCTTATTCCGGAAGGTTTTTTTTGAGAATATTTACCAGTTCCTCCAGTTTCATGGGTTTTGAAAGGTAATCGTCCATACCGGCCTGTATACAAATATCCCTGTCTTCGGGCATAGCGTTGGCTGTCATGGCGGCTATGTAAGGTTGCTTGCCGGGCAATTTGCGTATGCGGCCGGTAGTTTCCAATCCATCCATTTCGGGCATTTGTATATCCATTAATATAATATCGTAGGTGGTATGGCCTAATTTTTCAAGCACCTCCAGGCCGTTACGAACAATATCGGGCTTATAGCCTAACTTATTCAATACCCGTTCTATCAGCTTTTGGTTAATGGTGTTATCCTCGGCAACTAAAATATGTAAAGGATGCTCCTTGGCAAAATCAACCGAAAGCACACTTTTAGCTACCTCGACCACCGGCACCACCCCTTTTTTATTAAATGCCTTTTGTATGGCCTGGCATAAATGATGCAGCTTAACCGGTTTTACCAATATGGATGAAAATATGCCCGGAAATTTACTTTTGGTTTCATCGCCTATGGAGCTTAACATAATTACAGGCAATTTTGGGTATTTAACCTTTACCTCTTTGGCCAAACCAATACCATCCATCGCCGGCATTTCCATATCGGTTATTAACAACTTAAAACTTTTATCGGCGGCAAGTATATTCAATGCCTCTATTGGTGACAGAGCCGTTACCGGGTCAAGGTTCCAGTGCGCCAGCTGAGTTTTAATAATGGTTAGGTTGGTAATGTTATCGTCTACAATCAAAACACGCGTGCCATTAAGGTTGCTAAGGTCGCATATTAATGGTGTGCTTACCTGGTTTACGCTTTTATGGGTTTTAATGGTGAAACCAAAAACGGAGCCTTCGCCAAACTTACTGCTTGCCCAAATTTCGCCGTTCATTAAATGTACCAGCCTTTCACAAATTGCAAGGCCCAAACCCGTGCCCCCATATCTACGGGTGGTGGATGAATCAACCTGCGAAAACGCCAGGAACAACCTGGATATTTTTTCTTCGGGGATGCCTATACCGGTATCTTTAATGCTGAAGCCTATTTCCAGCTCATCACCGGCTAATTGTTTTGCAAGATATACCTTAATAAAAATTTCGCCTTTTGAGGTAAATTTAATGGCATTATTCACCAGGTTTATCAGCACCTGTTTAAGGCGCAGGCTATCGCCCACAATGTGTACCGGTACATTTTCATCCAGGTGGTACATCAAGTCTATTTTTTGCTGGGCCGCCGTTTGCGCAAACAAATCCATTACCTCCTCAATAGTATGCCGAAGATCAAAATCCTCATGCTCCACCTCCATTTTACCCGATTCTATTTTTGAAAAATCAAGAATATCATTAATTACGCCCAGTAAACTTTCGCCGCAATTAATAATGGTATCGGTGTATTCGCGCTGTTCAAAGGTCATGGCTGTTTCTGATAACAGCGATGCCATGCCTATTACACCGTTCATGGGTGTACGTATTTCGTGGCTCATGGTGGCCAGGAAAATACTTTTGGCCTGGTTGGCTTTTTCGGCTTCATGGCGGGCCTGCTGCTCCTTTTCGCTTTGTTTTACCAGCGCTATATTGAGCTGCTGCAAGTGCTCCGATTGTGCCAACAGTTCTTCCGATTGTGAATGGAGTTCTTCTGATTGTGCCTGCAGTTCTTCATTAGCGATTTGTAATTCCTGGGCCTTTAGCACTACCTCGCGCGTACGCTCCTTTACCTGCCTTTCAAGCTCGGCTTTTTGCTTTTTGATGGTGCTTAGCCGGTAATAGTAAATAGTGTAAATAGTGACTATGAAAACAGCTAATACCAGCAGCCTGAACCACCAGGTAACCCAAAATGGCGGCGTAATAATCACCGTTAGCGATGCGCCCGTATTATTCCAAACGCCATCATTATTTGATGCCCGTACATGAAATATATAAGTACCCGGAGGGAGGTTGGTATAACTTGCCTTATGCTCCATTCCGGCTTTTATCCACTCTTTATCAAAGTTATCCAGCCTATATTGGTACTGGTTATTGCGGCTTACAATATAATTAAGCGCGATAAATGTGAAGGATATGGATGATTGCTTGTAATTGAGTACTATCTTTTTTGTGAGGCTGATATCGGCCTTTAACAGCGAATCCTTATCGCCCGGCACTATTGATTTATTAAATACCTGGAAATCGGTAATGTAAACCGGGGGTATAAATTTGTTTGTTTTAATTTGCGAGGGATAAAAACTATTAAAGCCCCGCTCGCCACCAAAAAACATCTCGCCATCGCGGGTTTTAAGGTATGAATTTGCCTCAAATTCCATCCCCTGCAGGCCATCGTAGGTGTTAAATTGTTTGCATTTGCCGGTTAACGGATCAAGCCGCGTAATGCCATTAGAGGTTGAGATCCACAGGTTATGATGTTCATCCTCGGTAATTCCCTTTATAAAATCGGTACCCAGACCAGCTTTTTGGGTAAAGAGCTTAAAGGTGTCGTGCTGCTTATCGAACAGATACAATCCGCTCATACCGGCCCAAACGCGGCCCTGTGAATCTGTAAAAAGTACGTATACGCCCGGTTTTTTCTCCTGTTTGTTAAAGTAGTGCGAAAACCGGCGCGTATTTAAATTATACCGGTTTAAGCCCCCATCATCGGTGCCGATCCATACATTATTATCCTTATCCTGGTTGATGGAAACCACATTGACGCCTGAAAATTGGGTAACGCCATCCGGGTCCTGCTTTACCCGGTCAAACTTCATGGTTTTATAATTCAAGGTATCTACACCGCCAAAGAAGGTAGCGAGCCAAAATCTGCCCTGGCTGTCTAAATAAAACCGTTGTATAAAATCGGAGCTTACACTATGCGCATCGCTAAAATTGGGCCTGAACCTGGTGAATTTTCCTGTTTCGGTATTCATCAGGTTAATGCAGGCCCCCCAGGTACCTACCCATATATTGCCCTTTGCATCCTGGCCAATGTCCTGCACCGCATCGGATGCGAGGCTTTGCGGATCGTTGGGCATATTTTGATAATGCCTGAATGTTTCGTTTTTACGATCAAAGAGGTTAAGGCCGCCGCCATCCGTCCCGATCCATATCCTGCCTTTGCTATCTTCAAAAAAAGCTTTTACATCGTTATAACTTAACGTATTATCCTCCACACCCTGGCGGTACAGCTTAAATTTATCTGATTCGGCCGTATATAAATTAATTCCGCCGCGATCAGTGCCAACCCACAAATTCCCCTGCCGATCCTCATAAATGGTGAAAACAGTTGTGCTCGACAGGCTTGAGGCATCATCGGGCTTAGGGTAAAATTTGTAAAATGAATTGTTTTTGGGGTTAAATAAATTAAGGCCCTTATTAATGGTGCCCACCCATATATTACCTTTTCTATCGGCCGTAATCTGCAATATCAGGTCGCCCGAAAGACTGCCGGGATCATTATCATCGTGGGTAAAAAATTTTATTTTTTTATCGGCCGGGTTAAAAAAGCCAACGCCCAAAGGCCCGCGCGCTATCCATATATTATCCTTCGCGTCTTCGGCAAATGAAACTATATCGTAAGCATTGTCAAGCCCGGTAATATGGTATGGTTTAAATGTAAAGCTTACCGGATCGAACAAGCTTATCCCCGCCTGCGTACCTGCCCATATATTTTTGTGCTTATCGGTGTATATGCAGTATACGGTATCGCTGTTAATGCCGGTATTGCTTTTATAATTGTGCCTGAAATGCTTTACCTGGCTGTTGTGAATATTAAACAGATCAACCCCGCCATCGAATGTGCTTATCCAAAGGTTATCCTTATCATAGGCGGAAATGTTGCTTATATAGCTTGCCGGAGCGTTGGAGTGATTCACATTATGGAGCGCAACCTGGGTAAAATTGCCGGTAACGGGGTCGAAGCGGTTTAAGCCGTAAATGGTACCCACCCAAATGTAATGGCCGGCATCTTCAAATAAGCAGTTTATAAAATTATCGCTTATGCTGGTGTTGTTTTTAGGGTCGTTTTTGTAGATAACTACTTTGGAGCCATCGTAGCGGTTTAAGCCATCGCGGGTACCAAACCACATAAACCCCCGGCTATCCTGTAAAACACAGGTGATGGTACTGTTTGAAAGGCCCTGCTCATTGCTGATATGCCTGAACTTTACATCGGAAATTTGGGCGAAGGAAAAAAATGGAAACAACAGCAACCACAGCCATATACACCTGTTAAAGAATAGTTTTACACGGCTAAAACCTGCCGCAAAATTATGATCAGCCATTTAAATATGAGAGGAGTCTGTAGCAAATTACAATGATAATTAATTTATAAATCATAATTAAATTACAACCTGCCTAAGTTGTTAATAATTACGGATTTGACGCATGGAACAGATTTGTAATTATTTTATATTTATATCGAATTTTATACGCATTTATGGGCAGAATAGTTATTGTTGGTTATAAACCAAAAGCAAACCAGGCCACAGCATTAAAAGAGCTGATGAAAACGCATTTACCGCGATTAAAAAAAGAGAACCTGGTAACCGACAGGCCATCTATTATTATGGAGGCGGCCGACGGAACCATTGTAGAGGTTTTTGAATGGATAAGCGATGAAGCGATACAGAATGCGCATAAAAACCCCGCGGTGCTGCAAATGTGGGGCGAATACGCCGAGGTTTGCGATTATGTACCGGTAGGCGGTTTGGCCGAGGCCGGGGATCTGTTTTCGGGATTTGAGCCGTTGAATTGAGGACCCGACCGCTGCATTGGCGTCAACTCACCCCGACCTTGCTTCGCTTGTGGACCCTCTTTCGCTGCGCGATAAAGAGGGTGAAGGCAGCAATGCAAATCTATTTTCAGGGCTTAGTGTATCGAAAAGTGTTTTTTTGCAGGAAACGCCTGTTTTGTAAATTATTGATATATAGTTTGTTACACGATGAGCAACCGTTCGCTTGCGGAAACGCTTGTTTTCGTTAATTTGTTGTTTATCAGCGGTTTAAGTGTTCGGGCTTGTTCGGGTGTTCACGTTGATGTTCGGGTGTGTTTCGGTACTGTTCGGGTGGTGTTCGGGTACCGTTCGGGTTATGTTCGGGCTCTGTTCGGGTTATCGGTTTTGGCGCTTTTGCTGTATATGGCAAAAAACAGAACACTTTATGGCCTTAGTGTACCGGTAATTCAGTCCGTAGGGCGGAATTAACAGGCCAAAATCGGCCTTCGGGGTACTTGCGGTTTGAAATTCAGCGGTTATACCGCGGTAATCACTCCATCTCAATCCAATTTCCGTCCTCGCGGATGATGCCGATCAATTCATCAAGGGCATTAAGCGATGTGATGTTTTTCTTCACCGCTTCCTTGCCACGGTATAAGGTTACTTTGCCAGGGCCGGAGCCTACGTAACCGTAGTCGGCATCGGCCATTTCGCCGGGGCCGTTCACAATGCAGCCCATTATGCCGATCTTCAATCCTTTTAGATGGCTGGTGCGGCTGCGGATCATTTGGGTAGTTTCCATCAGATCGAACAAGGTACGGCCGCAGCTTGGGCAACTGATATACTCCGTTTTGGAGATGCGCGAACGCGTTGCCTGCAAAATACCAAATGCTGTTGATGTGATGACGCTGGCAGGCAACTGCGGCGAATCTATCCAGATGCCATCGCCAAAACCATCGACTAATAAGGCACCGAGGTCGGTGGAGGCGTTTAGCTGCAAGTCCTGAGTCTTGAGTCTTAAGTCTTCAGCCGACTTCTGACTATCCCAATAGTCCCGCTTAAGAATCACAGGTACATTTAGGCCTAACTCTTCCATTTTGAAGAAGAAGGTACGCTGATCGGCCATGCCGTGGATGGCATCGGTTTCGAGTACGAAAACAAGGGTGTTATTGAATGGCAATAGTCCAAATTCTTCAGAATCAATATCCGCCGCTTTTATCCTAACCATGTTCAGGGCCGATGAGCGATCAATATCGCCAATATATTCCTTTAAGGTAAATACCGGGTGGCAGTTTATCCTGCTGGCCAGTTTTTGCCAGGTGGTATAGTTGTACAACTGCTTCAAATTAGCCGGGAAGGTGAAGGAGGGTAATTCATCTGCCAGGTACACAAAATCAACCGATTGCTCGGCCATATTGTATTTATCGAGCAAGGGCGAGTACAAATAGCCAGCGTCATTCAGCATAGCCGGATCTTTCAGGTTGCTTTTAGATAGATCAATAACTACCCGTGGAACCATGTGCCCGCCGATGAAGGCATTGGCCTCGTAAGTTTCGCGCTTTTTGTAGGCGTAGGGGTTGTGAGCCCCCTCTAAATTTCCCCCGGTAGGGGAGATTTTTACCCGGCTTTCGGACTTTCCGTCTTTCAGACTTTCCGACTGCCGAACAACGTATCGCTCTACCAGGGCAATCGCTACCGGTGCTTCGGCTTCGGGTTCTTCGGTGAGGGATACGCGGACGGTATCGCCGAGGCCATCTTCCAATAAAGTTCCGATACCTACAGCGGATTTGATACGGCCGTCCTCGCCGTCGCCGGCTTCGGTAACGCCCAGGTGCAGCGGATAGTTCATGCCTTCGGCAACCATGGTTTCTACCAGTAATCGATAGGCTTGTACCATTACCTGGGGGTTGCTTGATTTCATGCTGATGACCAAATTATAGTAATTCAGCGTTTCGCACATCCGCATAAATTCCATCGCCGATTCCACCATACCCTGCGGCGTATCGCCATAGCGGCTCATGATCCTATCAGACAGCGACCCATGATTGGTGCCGATGCGCATGGCGGTACCATATTCCTTGCATATTTTTACCAGCGGGGCAAATTTTTGATAAATGCGTTCCAGTTCGCCCTGGTATTCCAGGTCGGTATAATCTAACTGGTCGAATTTCTTTTTATCGGCATAGTTGCCGGGGTTTACACGTACCTTTTCAACAATACGGGCAGCAACTTCGGCAGCGTTGGGGGTAAAGTGTATATCGGCTACCAGGGGCGTGGTATAACCCCGCTGGCGTAATTGCTTTTTTATTTCGGCAAGGTTTTGTGCTTCCTTAATGCTTGGCGCAGTGATGCGCACATATTCGCAACCGGCCTCTATCATCCTGATCGACTGCTCCACGGTACCAATGGTGTTCATGGTATCGGTGGTGGTCATGCTTTGAATACGGATGGGGTTATTGCCGCCCATAGGTACATCGCCAATGGCAACCTCACGGGTTACAAATCGCGAATATCCGGTTAACGAATTACAATAACGGCCTTGCAGCAATTTAACGGCATCAGTATTCATTGCAGAGTGATTATGATGCAAATTTAAGAATTATGTTGAGGATAGATACGGCTTACAAAAAAGAAAGAAAACAGGCAGCACAAAAAGTTAGCGGCCCAAAATACGCTATTTAGCCGCTATGTACCTGCAAATGAAATAATTTTGTATCATTGGGAATGTTAAACCCTAAACAGTTTCTCAATACAGCTAATTTAAAAATCCCACACGCTTTTAGTGTGCCTTATATCCCGCAATTAGATGGTTTACGGGGCATAGCTATTTTACTGGTTATTTTTTCGCACATTGTTTTAACTACGCCCTTGTCAAAAATCAATTTCATAGGCGAATATGGCGTACAGATATTTTTTGTACTTAGTGGCTTTTTGATCACTTCATTATTGCTTAAAGAAAAGTTAAAATATGGCAAGGTGTCTTTAAAAAATTTCTATATCAGGAGGGTGCTTAGGATACTTCCTGTGGCGTATTTGTTTTTAATAGTCCTGGTTATACTCAACTATATATTCAGGCTCGATCTTTCCTTTTTATCGTTTCTTACTGCCGCATTATATATCAGAAACTTTCATCTCAATTACATAGGTAATTGGTTTAATGGCCATTTTTGGACGCTGTCGGTAGAAGAGCAATTTTATATAATTTTTCCTTTTTTACTGGTTTACAGCCTTCAAAATTATGTGAGGGTAAGTATCATTATCATTCTGTGTATCCCATTATTAATATACCTGGGCTTTCATAACGTCAGCATTTTTTACACTAATTATTTAATTCACAAACTGCTTTTTTTATTGATAAACTTATTACAGGATGGAACCGCCTTCATTTTAATGGGGTCATTGTTTTCTATATTGATGTTTAGAGGTGTTTTACCAAGAGTAAATATCACCTCCAACCGTTACCTGGGGATATTGACCTTATTACTGGGATTAATTATCGTATCCCTAAGCGATCATCTGGGCGCTTTATACCTTGGTGCATTGATGTTTGCGATAATGATAGCAAGCATAATTTATATAACCATAAACAACACAACTGATATTTTAAGCCGCCTGTTAAATGTGAAACTATTGATAAAACTGGGAATATTATCCTACAGTATTTATATATGGCAGCAACTCTTTTTATATAAACAGCCCTGGGGAAATTCCTTCAAATTCTCAAATTCCCTGGCTTTAAATTTACCCATGCTATTTATTACAGCCTACCTATCGTACAACTTCTTTGAATTGAAATTCTTAAAGCTTAAAAACAGATTTCAATATTCATCACTGAATAAGGTTGTAACCAATACCTGATCTTTTAAATTACCCGCCAGATATTTGTTAAACGATTGCGGCATACTTAAATCAACCTATCCTTAATCACCAACGTCCCGGCCACCATATCGTGCAAGCACTGCTGTTGCCGGTTAAAAAAGCTGAACAGGTAACCAATAAAAAGTGTAGCCACTGAAAGTATCTTCGCCAGGTTACGCAGGGTTGAATGGGCAATGCTTAACCTTTCGCCCTGCATATCGCATACTTTAATGTTAAGTACGCTTTTGCCGTAGGTAGCTTGTTTGGCCGAGCTTTCCATAATTATATGGTAGATGAACTTCACCAAAGGAATGATGAGCAGCAGGCTAAAGGTAATTATGAAGCGCAATTGCTTATCAGGTATAAACCAAATTATTATGGCTGTTATGGGTACTAAAACCAGGCAGATGAGAAACCAATCGAGCGCGGAAGCGAGCAGGCGCTGGTCAAAACTGCCATAATACTGGGGCGTATGCAGCGGCTTGCCGAAACCCAACCGGCGGCGCAGATCGGCAACTTCATTTGCTTCCTTGTAATCGTCCATCGCGGCGGATCTTACAAAATCAGTGGCTTTAATTCCCAGCGACTTTAATTCCTCAACAGTATACGGGCCTTCGGGCTTGCCGTTTATTACCAGCAGGTAGGTTGTTTCGTTGGAAGGCTTTAATGTTGGGAGATCTTGCTTTGCCATATATTTGCCGAAAGCTATAAAAGTTAAAGGTTGAAATGTTGATTTATTACAACATTCCAACCTTCAATAATAAATGCTTTTATTTTAGTAACGGGTTACGTTAAACGAAGATAAGCCGCCGTCGATATTGATGATGATCTTATTTTTAGCAGAATCAAAGCCAGGAGTTTCATAATTGCCATCGCCTTTTTTGGTGAAACCATCAAAAGAATTTGATGATAAACCTGAATCGGTAATGATTTGGCATGCGGCCGCTTGCGGAATATCGATATTAACGCTGGCCATCCCTGTTGAAACTTCTATATTGCTATCACCTATAACAGGCTGGCCTAATTTCACCTGGAATGCTGCTGCTCCGCCGTCTAATTTTAGC
>Ga0302306_10000983_pt1 | contig 16141 bp, 7 predicted proteins | sample III_Palsa_E3_1_FD_198761 | JGI IMG/M metagenome (GOLD analysis project Ga0302306, IMG submission 198761) | Peat permafrost microbial communities from Stordalen Mire near Abisko, Sweden - III_Palsa_E3_1 | ecosystem: Environmental > Terrestrial > Soil > Palsa > Peat permafrost | place: Sweden...
TCCCTGCGCGTTATACGCCGGGGGAGTGAGGGGGGAGAGTCTTAAGTCTTATCCCGATAGCTATCGGGATAAGACTTAAGACTAAAAGGAACGGTTATGCATTCATAATGAAGTATATAAAAGTTGTATTTATTTTTGCATTCGTATTAGCTGCTTTGTCGGTGCGTGCCCAGAGCAGCAATGAGCTGAAAAAACAGCGCGACCAACTTACCCAGCAATTGGACCAGCTTAACCACGAGTATGAGGAAACCGCCAACAATAAAAAGGCGACTTTGAAACAGCTGACTATACTCAAACAGCAGATCAGCTTAAGGGAGGAAAAGATCAATAATATCAATTCCGCCATAAGAGCTTTAGACAATCAAATCTCCGAGAGCAATAATTCCGTACATAACTTGCAAAACCAGCTCGATCAGCTGAAAAAGGAATATGCGGCTATGGTACTTTTTACCTACCACAACCAAAGTTCCTATAATAAACTGATGTTTTTATTTGCGGCAAAAGACTTTAACCAGGCTTACAAGCGTTTAAAATATTTACAGCAAATAGGCACCTATCGTGAGCGGCAGGCTGAATATATACAGCAAACCCAGGTGGAACTGCACGTTAAAATAAACGAGCTGGATAAAAACAAGCAGGAAAAGAGCAGCTTGCTGGTCGACCAGGAAAAAGAAAAGGCATCGCTTGGCGAAGAAAAAAACACCCAGGTGCAGGTTGTTGCCGACCTGTCACAGCATGAGGGGCAGTTGAAGCAGCAACAGCAGGACCTGGAGAGGAAAATTGCAAGGACTAACCGGGAAATTAACGCGGCGATACGGCGAGAGATAGAAGAGGCGAGGCGCAAGGCCGAGGAAGAAGAGAAAGCCCGTGAGCGGGAAGCGGCAGCAAGGGCAAAGGCCGAAAACCGGGAAGCGACAGTGACGAAGCCACGTGTGGCTGCAAAAGAGATGACCACCAGCGAAGTGCTGAATGCCACACCCGAAGCGGCCAGGCTGTCGTCTGACTTTTTGGGAAACCGCGGGCAGCTGCCCTGGCCCGTCACCAACGGCAATATTGTACAGGGTTTTGGAAAATATAAAGATAATCTGAATATAGAAAATGAAAGCTACGGATGGGATATCCGCACCAACAACAGTGCTTCGGTACGGGCGGTATTTGAAGGGCAGGTTAAAACTATCCAGAACATCAGCGGCACTTACCTGGTTGTAATACAGCACGGCGAATATTTTACCGCTTATTCCAACCTAAGATCGTGCATGGTGAAGGAAGGCCAAAAGGTTAGTACGAAACAGGCCATTGGCATAGTTGCTACTGATTCCTCGACGGGTGAAGCGATCGTGAATTTTTCGCTTTACAAAGGCACTACGCCCGTGGATCCCAGGATATGGCTGGCACGCGAATAGGCAGGTTATACGGCACTAACTTAATCCAAAATGCGTGGCGAATTAATAACGAATAATGAATTTCGACCCGATAGCTATCGGGTGTCCAATGTCGAAGTTTGAACTTCATCATTCAACATTCAGCGTTCGATATTCGATATTAAAAACCCCTAAGTTAGTACCGGGAAAATATCAGTAATTAAGTAAAGGCTATGGTGTTTTGCTTAAAAAAATTTATAATGTCGTCGGGAAATACGTCAAGCAGTATCAAGTTAGATTTGATTCCCCGGCGCGAATAAACCTTTCGAACTATTTAACTTATTAATTGTCTATATTTGTATCCTCAATTTAGAAAACGATGCATCTTTCAGTTCTTTTATTTTTGAGCAACCTTTTTTCTACCGACATGGTGGTGATCGTCATTGTCGCGCTGGTCCTTTTTGGGGGCGACAAGCTGCCCGAAATTGTGCGCGCGCTTGGAAAAGGGATGCGTGACTTTAAGGAGGCGTCCGAAGGGGTAAAGCGGGAAATCAATGCCCAGATATACAGCTACGAGGAAAAGAAACAGGAGCAGAAGCTGGACGAGCTCGCCTTAAAAAATCAACAGGAAACGCAAAACCAATTGACAAGCGGTAACGTAAGTGAACCGGTGGTTCCGAATACGATTCCGTTTAGTGAAGGTACTTATAATGAAAACCCGGCGCAGGCAGCAGCGCATGAAGACACGGGCGCCGGGCCCGGCGACGAGACCCACAAGGAGGACAGTCACGAAGAGAACGAGGCGCCTGTGAAGGTATAAACCAAAAAATATTTATAATTTAAACATATTTTAAAATCAAAAATTATGGGAGCGTTTGAGCCATGGCATATTATTATAATTTTAGTAGTAATACTGCTTTTATTTGGAGGCAAAAAAATTCCTGAGCTGATGAAAGGCTTAGGTAAAGGGATGAAGGAGTTTAAGGATGCGCAAAATGGCGAAAACAACGGCCCTTCGCAGCCAACCAACACACCACCCTCAAATACTTACACCGGAGGCGACGATAAGCCGCGGGTTTAGTCTAAAGTTCGAAGTCGAAAGTCCGAAGTCGAAAGTCTTGAGTCAAATAACGGATGAAACCACTTCCACATTCTGACTTAAGACTTTCGACTCAAGAATTTCGACTGGACTAAAAATACTGCATGTAAAAAACTTATCTCTTGGATTGCTCAATTCAACAGATAAGTTTTTTATTTTAGCCCCATGACTAAATCCTATTCCTCCCTGGGTCAAATAAGGGATGATATTGCACAGGAGGGACTTACAGTTGTAAAACTTGTTGCCGGATATCTTGATAAAATTCGGGCGAATGCGCACCTGAATGCTTTTAACGAGGTGTTTGCAGAGGAGGCCCTTGCGGCGGCCAAATTGGTCGACGAACGACTTAAGGCCGGCACAGAAGGAAAGCTGGCGGGAATGGTCATCGCGATAAAAGATAATATCTGCTACAAAGGCCACAAGGTAAGCGCTTCCTCTAAAATACTTGAAAATTTCACGTCGATCTATTCCTCCACCGTCGTCGAACGATTGCTTGCACAGGATGCGGTGATCATAGGTCGATGTAATTGCGACGAGTTTGCGATGGGCGCCTCAAACGAAAATTCGTTTTTCGGTCCGGTAAAGAATTTTGCTGACGAGAAACGGGTTCCCGGTGGATCGTCAGGCGGTTCGGCTGTAGCTGTGCAGGCAGGTATGTGCCATGCAGCGATCGGCACCGATACCGGCGGCTCGGTCAGGCAGCCGGCTTCCTTTTGTGGTGTGATTGGATTGAAGCCCACCTATGGCCGTATTTCGCGGCACGGTATCATCGCATACGCATCCTCGTTCGACCAGGTCGGTCCGATAACCCGCTCGGTGGCCGATGCAGCTTTGTTGCTGGAGGTGATGGCCGGCCAGGATGAATACGACAGCACGCTGACTAACCGGGCTGCGCCGGAGGCTCATTCTATTGTTAGCGACCCATCACCCAAAAAAATCGCTTATTTGCAGGAAGCAATATCAAGCCCGGGCGTAGATGCCGAGGTGAAAAGCAACCTTGTAAGATACATAGAAAAGCTGCGGGCTGCCGGCCACACCGTGAAGCCCATCGCTTTTGAGTTGCTTGAATACCTAGTGCCAACCTATTATATTTTGGCCATGGCCGAGGCTTCGTCCAATCTTTCAAGATACGACGGCGTACATTACGGGTACCGCAGCCCGGCAAGCGTCGACCTGGTATCTACCTATAAAAGATCCCGGTCGGAAGGCTTTGGGAAGGAAGTGAAGCGCCGGATCATGCTGGGTACCTTTGTGCTGAGCGCCGGATATTACGATGCATATTTTGCCAAAGCACAAAAGGTGCGGCGAATGATACGGGAGCAGACCAATGCTATTTTGAAAGAATACGATTTTATATTGACGCCAACGGCGCCTGAAACCGCATTTGAGATCGGTAAAGGGCCTAAAGACCCGGTTGTTACTTACCTGGCCGATATTTTCACCGTGCAGGCATCGTTGACCGGCGCGCCCGCAATTTCTTTGCCAACGGGCAATAACAGCAAAGGTTTACCGTTAGGGTTGCAATTAGTGGCTAAGCATTTTGAGGAACGGGAATTGCTCGATTTTTCCAGATATTTCCTTGAACTGTAAAAAAATTAATACATTAGTAAAGTTTTGAATTGAATACTACCCCTGGTTAAAATTTAAAGGATGAAGAGATTATTTACTTTCGTTATTTGTTTATTCACCCTGCCCATTGTCAACGCCGCCCCAGTTTCGCCCGCTGCCCTTCCGACGGCCACTAATTTCCCCCACAGCACCCCATTCTTACAATCGTATCCCTCAACAGGACACGACACCATTATTTTGCCGGCTGTTAACCAGCCAGCTCCGTTAACCGGTGAATACAATGTATTTAAACGCCGGCTGGATTCGATAAAAAAAGACGTTCCGCTTGACTACAATGAATATGTGCAGGCTTACATTGATATTTACGCACATAGTCGCGAGGAAATGGGTCAGGTGCTCGGACGAACCAAATATTATTTCCCCATCTACGAAAAAGCATTCAGGGATGCGGGTATCCCTGACGAACTCAAATACTTGTCGATCGTTGAATCGAAACTCGACCCTTACGCCGTATCGCGCGTTGGCGCTACCGGGCCATGGCAGTTTATGTTTACCACCGCAAAGCTATATGGGTTAAATATGGACGATTATGTGGATGACCGCCGCGACCCCATACAAGCCTCATATGCCGCAGCGGCCTATCTGAAGGATGCCTACGAAGAATTCGGCGACTGGCTGCTCGCCATTGCCTCGTACAACTGCGGCAAAAGCAACGTAGAACATGCCATCGACAAGGCCGGCGCGAGTGACTTTTGGTCGATTAGGCCCTATCTTCCCGCCGAGACACGCGGCTATGTACCCGCATACATTGCGGTTACTTATTTGATGCATTATTATGCCAGCCATAACATTGTACCGCGTGAGTGTGATATGGTGCTAAAAACCGATACGGTCTTGGTTAATAAGTATATTTCGTTAGCATCGATTGCACAGGCGCTTAATATCAATGTGGCCGGACTAACCATACTGAACCCGGCCTATAAACGCATGATTGTAAATGGCACCCCCCAGTTGCCGCGGCGGCTGATCATTCCGCAGACAGATAAGGCCAGTTATGGGGCTCTTTATGATGTTTTGAATAACGCAAGTGCACCAGCATCGCCACCTGTACCCATGCATGCGGCTTATTATGAAAAGCCCGAAAGCCGCCCTGCGTACCATGTTGTCAGAAGGGGAGAAACATTAGGGGATATTGCCGACACCTATGGAGTTGAGGTACAGGATCTGAAAGCCTGGAATCATTTGCACACCAATAAACCTGCAGTCGGCGAAAAGCTGCGCCTGAACCAGGATTCCGACGATGCGGACAGCGGCACATCTACAAAACACAGTCGGAACTATATAACCTATAAAGTTAAAAGAGGGGATACGTTAAGCGGGATAGCTTCGAAATTTGAAGGAACGTCGGTAGAGAAGATCAGGTCGCTAAACGGCTTGAAAAGGGACATGCTGCAGCCCGGGATGACCATCAGGATCAGTAAAGGATAAATTTTATTTCGATCCCGATAGGTATCGGGATCGGATTTTCGATTTTTCGCGGTTGTTTAGTTTTCAGCGGTGCTCAAAAGGGCTATCGCCGTTTCGGATTTTGGGAATGCCGAATCCGGATTTTGTTAATAAGCCATCCGGGCAACTGAATGTACAAGTATTTACTTGAGGATTTTCGTTTTCTTCTTGTTGAAATCAGGCATAGACCGCCTGTAAAATTACCCGAATTCGGGGGCTGAGGGTATAAAAAGAATCGTATTTTTGCGTTAATTGAAACTGATCAGATGAATAAACCTAACCGGAACCAGGACGCATTAAACTACCATTCAAAAGGCCGGCCAGGGAAAATACAGGTGGTGCCCACCAAACCCACTAATTCACAGCGCGACCTTACCATGGCCTATTCACCGGGCGTCGCCCAGCCATGCCTCCGGATTGCAGATAACATCGACGACGTTTATAAATATACCGCCAAGGGTAACCTCGTCGGTGTGATCACCAACGGCACGGCCGTACTGGGCCTGGGAAACATCGGCCCCGAAGCCAGCAAGCCCGTAATGGAGGGTAAAGGGCTGCTGTTTAAAATTTATGCCGATATCGATGTATTCGATCTGGAAGTTAATGCCACAACCGTTGACGAATTTGTAGCCATAGTTAAGGCGCTCGAACCGACCTTCGGCGGGATAAACCTCGAAGATATTTCGGCGCCGTCGTGCTTTGAAATTGAGCGGAGGTTGAAAGCCTCCATGAAGATACCGGTGATGCACGACGACCAGCATGGAACCGCCATCATTTCGGGCGCGGCGCTGCTGAACGCCTGCGAGATTCAGGGTAAAAAGCTTGATAAGGTAAAAATGGTGGTTAACGGCGCGGGCGCCGCCGCCGTGTCCTGCTCCAAAATGTACCTGAATTTAGGGGTAAAGAAAGAAAACCTGGTGATGTTTGACATCAACGGGCTGATAACGCCGACACGTACCGACCTCGGTGAAATACAAATGGAGTTTGCTACGACAAGGAAGGACGCAAACACCCTTGCGGAGGCCATGAAAAACGCCGACGTGTTTGTGGGGCTGTCCGCAGGAAACGTCGTTTCGGCAGACATGCTGAAGTCGATGGCAAAAAACCCGATCGTATTTGCCATGGCGAACCCCGACCCGGAGATAGCCTACGAAACTGCCATACAAACACGCAAAGATATTTTGATGGCGACAGGCCGGTCCGACTACCCAAACCAGGTAAACAACGTGCTTGGATTCCCCTATATTTTCAGGGGAGCGCTGGATGTGCGGGCAACGGCAATCAACGAGGAAATGAAGATCGCCGCTGTAAAGGCGATAGCCGAAATGGCCAAGAAGACCATCCCGGAAACGGTTAACCTGGCTTACAACACCACCACGCTGAAGTTTGGCCGCGATTACATCATCCCCAAACCGATGGACCCCAGGCTGATCACCGAAGTGTCGGCTGCCGTGGCTAAAGCCGCTATTGACTCGGGTGTGGCCCGCAAAATCATAACCGACTGGGACGCCTATAACGAAGAACTGAGGGCCAGGATAGGGACAAATGACAAGCTGCTTCGGAACCTGACCAATAAAGCCCGGCAAAATCGTAAGCGGATCGTATTTGCGGAGGCAGATACCTACAAAATTTTAAGGGCAGCCCAAATTGTAAAAGAAGAGAACATAGCGACGCCGATCTTACTTGGGAATACAAAAAAGATCCGGCAGATCATGCGCGATAATGACATTGAATTGGGTGACGTAACCATTATCGACCCCAACGAAGCATGCGAGCATATTGAAGAATATGCCGATTACCTGTATAATAAACGGCAGCGGAGAGGGGTTACACTTTTTGAATCGAAAAAACTTCTGCGCGACCGAAACTACTACGGCGCATGTATGGTGCAGTTTGGCGAGGCTGATGCGCTGATATCGGGTCTCACAAAGGATTACGCCACCACCATCCGGCCGGCCTTGCAGATCATCGGCACCGAAGAGGGTGTTAAGCGGGTAGCCGGAATGTATATGATGATAACGCGGAACGGGCCGATATTTTTTGGCGATACTACCGTAAATGTAAATCCATCGGTACAGGAGTTGGTGGATATTACTGTTTTGATGGACCATACCGTAAGGCAATTCAACATCACACCGCGCATAGCTATCTTATCCTACTCGAACTTTGGATCAAACGATGGACCTGTGCCCGAAAAAACAAGAGAGGCAGTGGGAATACTGCATGAACGGTATCCGGATATGATCGTTGATGGAGACATGCAGGCAAATTTTGCGCTGAATGCAGATCTGCTGGCAGATAATTTTCCGTTTTCGACCTTGAAAGGGCGCCCGGCAAATACGCTAATCTTCCCGAACCTGGAGTCGGGAAACATTGCGTACAAGCTACTGCAGGAGATGGGCGGGGCAGAAGCTGTGGGACCGATACTGCTGGGCTTAAAGAAGCCTGTGCATGTATTGCAATTGGGCAGCTCGGTTAGAGAAATTGTAAACATGATTACCATTGCCGTGGTGGATGCGCAGGTGAAGGGGGCTTGAGAGGAAGTTTGCAGTTTGCAGTTTGCAGCGGCAGTTTGCAGTTGCAGTTGCAGTTGCAGTTGCAGTTGCAGTTTGCAGTTGCAGTAGCAGTAGCAGTAACAGTTTGCGGTAGGGCAGGGGCTGTTGGGACGTATGATCCGGGAGGAACAACCAATGGAATTAACCTATATGTTGGTTTAATTTTTTTTAATGTGGAAAGCTTTTAGCTTTTTGCTTTTAGCTTTAACCTAAATAAATATGTACGCTTATATCGACGGGAAATTGGTGTTTAAAAGTCCGGCTTTTGTGGTAATTGATGCGGGCGGAGTCGGCTATCATATCAATATTTCGTTGAATACTTTTTCGAAGCTTGGTAATGTTGAACGGTGCAAGCTTTTTACCTGGCTGCATGTAAAGGAAGACGCCCACACGCTGTATGGATTTGCCGAAGAAGGCGAGCGCAGGCTCTTTTTGCACCTGATATCGGTGTCGGGCATCGGGCCGAATACTGGCAGGATGATGCTTTCGTCAATCACGGCGGAAGAAATACAAAATGCAATTATTTCGGGGAATGTTGCGCTGATACAACGTATAAAAGGCATCGGTCCGAAATCGGCGCAAAGGCTGATCCTGGAGCTACAGGACAAGCTGCGAAAAGAAGGAACCGCAACGTTGGGCAGTACGCCGATAAATGTTACGGTTAAAGATGAGGCATTATCGGCGCTGGTTATGCTGGGCTTTGCAAGGCAGGCAGCTGAAAAAGTGCTTGATCAGGAATTAAATAAAAATAATGGCGATTTGACGGTTGAGCAATTGATAAAAATCGCGTTGAAAAATTTATAATTACATAGAAATTTGAGCTGAAACTTGACTAATTTTTTTACTCCTAAGTGTATTACTATCTTCTTGATTTCCGCGTTTTGCGGTCTGGGGAGAGCGTATGCGCAACAACCTGCCGGAGCAACAAAAAAAGATTCAGCAACCGTCACCCTGCCGTTCACATTGCCACAAACCAATAGCCTAAGGTTACTGTCGGGTAATTTTAATACGGATCCGCCCAACCTCGTGCGTACGATTGAATACGACCCCATCACCAACATGTACATCCTGTATGAGCGTGTCGGCAATTTATTGTATCGCCCGCCCCAGTACCTTACTTTTGATCAATACCTGGACTTGCTGATCAAAGAGAATGAGCGTAATTACTTTCAAAAACTATCCAGCGATTACGCGTATAAATCGCAGCAGCCCGGTTTTATACCGCAAATACAAATACACAATCAAACTTTTGAGCAGATATTTGGCGGTCCGAACGTGGATATCAGGCCGCAGGGCTCGGCCGAGGCTATTATTTCCGGGCAGCTTAATCAAAACCAAAACCCCTTGTTCAGTACTTCCCAGCGTAACCAGTTTAACTTTAACCTGAATGAAAAAATTCAACTAAACATCACGGGAACGATCGGCGACAAGCTTAAAATAACAGCCAACTATAATACCGACGCACAGTTCAATTTCGAAAACCAGGTAAAGCTTGACTATACCGGCCACCCGGACGAGATCATCCAAAAAATCGAATTGGGTACGGTAAGCATGCCATTGCCCACCACGCTGATAACGGGTAGCCAGGCCTTATTCGGGATAAAAACCCAACTGAACTTTGGAAACCTGAAGGTTACTGCTATCGCCGCCCAGCAACAATCGCAGCCGCAAACCATAACCATCACCAATGGAGCGCAGCAGGGTTCGTTTAAAGTGACTTCGTCGGGCTATGATGCCAACCGGCATTACTTTTTATCGCAATTCTTCCGGAACAATTACGACAAAGCGCTTGCAAATATCCCCATTATCAATTCAAACGTGAACATTACGAGGATTGAGGTTTGGATAACCAACCGCGTAAACAGCACCACCAACTCGCGCGACGTTCTGGCGTTTTTGGACCTGGGTGAAAACACACCCTACAATACCAAACTGGTAACAGGCGGGCCGGGTTTTTCGGGTATGCCGGCAGGCACCACCACGCCGGGATTTCCTCAGCAATCCAACTCATTGCTTAGGTCGATACCTGCAGGGGCCAGGCTGACTTACGACCCCCAAAATACGATTGCAACTTATTTTGCAAACAGCGGCGGGGCCGATAACTATGCCAAACTTACCTACGCCCGGCAATTAACATCGAAGGAGTATACGCTTCACCCGCAGCTGGGCTATATTACTCTTACAGCGCCATTGAACAATGACGAGGTGCTGGGCGTCGCTTACCAATATACCTACAACGGTGTGGAATACCAGGTGGGCGAATTCTCCAGCGACCAGCCGGTTAACCCTACTACGCGGAAAGTGCTGTATGTGAAGCTGCTTAAAAACGAATTGATAAAAACCACGCTGCCTACCTGGAATTTGATGATGAAGAATATTTATTCATTGAACGCCACCCAGATAAGCCCGACCAATTTTAAGATGACAATTACCTGGCAGGACGTTGTATCGGGTATTCAGAAAGAGGTAATGGGCGAAGGGCAAAACTTAAAAGGGCAGCTTTGGCTGCATATTCTTGGCCTCGATAACCTGGATGCGCAGGGCAACAAACAGCCGGATGGCTATTTCGACTACCTGGAAGGGATAACGATCGACTCGAATAACGGCGTCATCATTTTTCCGGAGCTGGAGCCTTTCGGCGCCGACCTTGCCAAGCAATTTACGAGCACCGAAAAATCAACGATTGCCCCCAAATATGTCTTCCAGCAGTTATACGATTCCACCCAAACTACGGCACAGCAATACTTTACCCAACTGGACCGGTACACGATTTCGGGGACATATTCGGCGACGGGTGGCTCGTCATACCAATTGAATGCCACCAATATCCCGGCCGGATCAGTGGTAGTATCTGCCGGCGCTTTGACCTTAAAAGAAGGTGTTGATTATACCATCGATTACAATGCCGGCCGTATCACTGTATTAAACCAGGCATTGCTAACCTCGGGACAGCCCATAACGGTTAAGGTTGAGAATAACGCGCTTTTTGGCGTTCAGCAAAAATCCCTGTTTGGTTCGCGGTTTGATTACAAGGTCGACGACAAACTGAGCCTGGGCGCCACCCTGATGCACCTCACCGAGCAGCCCATCACCCAAAACGAAATTGTAGGACAGGAATCCATATCGAACACCATGGCCGGCTTTGACGCCACTTACAACTCACCGTCGCGGTTTTTAACCCGGCTTGTTGATGCCATACCACTTATTCACACCAAGGTGCCGTCATCCATCACTGCTTACGGCGAGTTTGCTGATCTAATGCCGGGCAACCCCTCCGCGTTAAATTTTGCCGGTTCGAAGAATGGCACGGCCTACCTGGACGACTTTGAAAATGCCCAGTCGGTAATTGATGTAAGCAGCGCAAGTACCTGGTATATTTCAGGAACGCCGCAGAATTTTCCGGAATGGCAGAACTTTAACGACCTGAGCTATGGGTATAACCGGGCCAGGCTGGCGTTTTACAATATAGATCCGATTTTTTATACCGGCACTTCTATACCCATCAGCAGGAACGAACTTTCCAACAACTATGTAAGGCAGGTGCTGCAGACTGAAGTGTTCCCCTATCAACAATCGCCCACAGGGCAGCCCTTGCCATTGGCTACTTTTGATATGGCGTTTTATCCCATGGTGCGCGGGCCTTATAACTACGTAGCCACTTCGCAACCTAAATCGTGGGCGGGGTTGAACAGCGACGGAACGCTGCAGAGCCCGGCATCGCGTTGGGGCGGTATTTTCAGGGGCATCAATTCGAGCGACTTCCAGGATTTGAACGTTCAGTATATCGAGTTCTGGCTGCTGGACCCATTCATTTATAAGCCAACTTCAAAGGGCGGCGACCTGTATTTTAACCTTGGGAATATTTCGGAAGATATTTTGAAGGACGGACAAAAAAGCCAGGAGAACGGTCTCCCGGTCGATGGTACCACCACCAACACCACCGAAACTGCCTGGGGCCGTGTACCAACTATCCAGCCTGTGGTCAACTCGTTTGACAACGACCCGAATTCGCGTGCATTGCAGGACGTTGGGCTCGACGGTATAGGCGATGCCGATGAACGGGTGAAATTTGCCAGCCAGGTAACTGCGGTAAGCGGCCAGGTGAGCGCCGCCGCCGCCGCCGCCTTTAAAGCCGACCCCTCATCAGATGATTATCAATATTACGAGGGTCCGAAGCTCGACCAACAGGGCGCGGGCATTTTGCAGCGTTACAGCCGTTATAACGGCACCGAAGGAAACTCGCCGACCGAACAACAATCGCAGGCGCTGTTAGGGCTGCAAACATCGGCTGCAACGGCCCTACCCGATGCGGAAGATGTTAACCACGATAACAACATGGACCAGGACGACGAGTATTTTCAATACAAGGTGTCTATCCGCCCCGGGGACCTGGTTGTCGGAAAGGGCTTTGTTACCGATATGGTTACCTCAAAGGTTACGCTGGCCAACGGCACCAGCACAACGGTAAACTGGTACCAGTTCCGGGTGCCTATTATGGCATATGATTCTGTCGCCGGCGGCATCCAGGACTTTAAGTCTATTCGCTATATGCGAACGTTTCTGACCCATTTTTACGATACCGTGGTCTTGCGTTTCGCTTCGTTCGAATTGGTCAGAGGAGAGTGGCGGGCATTCAATACGGAAAATAATCCCGCGAATGTTATTGCCGATCCGTCGTTAGTTAACCCCCCGCTCGACAACTCCACAATAGATGTTGAGACGGTTAATATTGTAGAAAACGGAACGCGGCAGCCAATACCTTACGTGGTGCCACCCGGCATACAGCGACAAACGGATTACAGTAACCTTCAGGCGAACACCAAATTGAACGAGCAATCGCTGGAGGTGATTGTTGACAATTTGAGCAGCGGCTATTCAAGGGCTGCATTTAAGCTTTTTAGCAATGACCTGCGGCAATATAAAGATATTGACATGTTTATACACGCTGAGGGCACGGGCTTGAAAAATTACGATGTCAGCGCGTTTATCCGTCTCGGATCTGATTATATCAACAACTTCTACGAATGTGTGATACCCTTACAGGTCACCCCGCCGGGAACTGTGGATCCCAATGTGATCTGGCCGGCAGCAAATGAACTGGCCTTACCGATCTCCGTACTTACAAATGCCAAGCTCGCCCGTGATAACGCCCGGTTTAACGGCCAGGCCTGGCCGCTCACCCTGCCATATACCGTCACCTACGGCGTTTACAAGGTTACTGTAGTCGGCAACCCTAACCTGGGTCTGGTTTCCACCATCATGCTGGGGGTACGCAATCCCCTCAGAACAACCGCTAACTCGGCTACCAACAACGGCCTGCCCAAGTCGGCAATCGTTTGGTTTGACGAATTGCGCATGACCAATTTTAACGAAAAAGGTGGCTGGGCTGCCATCGGCCGGGTAAATGCGAAGCTGGCGGATTTCGGCGACGTTACGCTGGCAGCCAATAAAACCACCGCTGGATTCGGCACCCTCGATTCCCGGATGGAAGACCGCAGCCTGAACAATATAACCGGGTACAACATAACAGCCAACGCGGAGCTTGGTAAATTTTTTCCGGCAAAAAGCGGCGTCCATATCCCGGCTTATTTCAATGTAACCAACCAGGCGAGTATGCCGGAATACGACCCCGCCACAGGCGACATCCCTTTGGCCCAGGTAATAAGCGCTGCAGGCACAACGCAAAAAAAGGATTCGATAAAAAAGGCAGCGGAAACTTATTCCAACCGCACAAGCGTTAATTTGACAAACGTTCATATCGCCTATACCGACCCAAAGGCGAAAAAACATTTCTACGACATACAAAACTGGAACGCGACTGCAGCTTTCAGCGATTATACGTATCATGATTTTACCACGCTAAGCGACCTGGAGAAGACGTACAAGGTGATGCTGGCCTACAACTATACCGATCAGCCAAAGTATTATACACCGCTCGACAAGATCATTAAAAAGAACAGCGAGAAGATGCTCAAGGATATAAACTTTAGCCTGTGGCCATCGCGGCTAAATTTCAGTATCAGCTTCGACCGGTTTTACTCAGAAAATACCCCCCGGAACAACGACCCGACGGACAGCGTACCTACAACAACCACCTACAATAAAACATTTACGGTCACCAGGGTCTATGGGCTGGGATGGAACCTGACGAAGTCCTTTTCGATGGATATTGACGCTACTAACCTGTCCACGGTGGATGAGCCGGCCGGCGCCCTGAACGGGCTAAAGCTGGATACGTTGTGGCACAACATTCTGAATTTAGGGCGTACAACCAACTATAACCACACGCTGAATTTTACTTATAATGTGCCGCTGGCGAAGATCCCTTATATGGACTGGGTGACGCTGACGACGCATTACAGTACCCACTTTAACTGGACGGGGCAGCCGCTGTTTGCCATTGACGACCCGCAATTTGACGTGGGCAACAGCATACAAAACTCGCGAACGATACAGATCAACCCGACGCTGAACCTGGATATGCTTTATAATAAGTTCGCTTTTGTAAAAAATGCGAACAAAAAACCCAACGACAAAAACAAAGACGACGACGATGAGGTCAGTGGGTTTAATAAATTCCTGATAGGCCTGCTTACCAGCGTTAAGAACATAAGCGGTACCTACACGCGAACGGACGGCACCTTCATCCCCGGCTATTTGCCCAACTCGAACTTTTTGGGCGACGATTTGAACTACGGCGCGCCGGGGCTCGGGTTTTTATTGGGCAGCCAGAGCGATTTGCGCGCAACAGCTATTGCCCACGGCTGGATAAGTACAGATACGCTGCAAAACCAGCTGTATGTAACTACGTTTAACGAGGATTACCATCTTAAAAGTACCATTCAGCCGCTGCCCGGCCTGCGGATCGACTTGCTTGCCTTTAAAACCCAGGACCATACCTACCAGACAAACTTTAAATCCATTGACGGCACCGACGATGTGCAAAGCTTTGACCCGGTTACTTCAGGCGACTACAGTATAAGTATCCTGACGATAGGTACCGCGTTCTCGAAAATAAGCGGGGCTAATAATACGTCAGTGACCTTTCAGAAATTTGAAAACGACCTGCCAGTCATCTCCCAACGCCTGGGCCAACAGAATCCAAATTCGTCGGGCCCGTCAATGGGTGGCTTTGCCGACGGCTACAGCGCCAACTCGCAAGACGTGCTGGTGCCTGCATTCCTGGCGGCCTATAGCGGCAAAAGTGCGGAGAGCGCCAGCTTAACCCAGTTCCCCAACATTCCGATCCCCAACTGGCAGATAACTTATGACGGGTTGAGCAAACTGGCTCTTTTCAGCGACCTGTTTGAATCGCTGGATGTAACGCACGGGTACCGCTCGTCCTATAACGTGAGCGGATACACTACCTTGCTGCAATACCAGGAAACAAACGGCGCGGTAAGTTCCAGGGATGGTAATAACGACTTTTTGCCATACGACCAGTTCTCGTCGGTTACCATATTTGAGCAATTTGTGCCATTGTTAGGATTAAACGGCCGGTTTAAAAATGGCATGACCGCCAATGTTGAATATCGGATGAGCCGGTCGCTCGCGCTCAGCGTGCTCAACAGCCAGTTAACCCAGCAGAACCAAAACGTGCTGGTATTGGGATGGGGTTACCGCGATAAAAATTTCAAGTTCCCTTTTGGCTTGATGAGCGGCCGAACAAAAAACGACGTAACCTTTAAAATCGATTTTTCGCTGCAGGATACCAAAACACTCATCTACCAATATGGCGAAGAGGAAGCCCAGGTGGCATCGGGCGCCGAAAATATTACGGTAAGGCCTACCATTGACTGGGCTATTAACCAGCGGTTTAACATGAGCCTCTTTTACGATTCCAACATCACCAGGCCTTACACCTCCCAAACATTTAATACGGCCTTCACTAATTTCGGTATCAATATGAAGCTGCTGCTGCAGTAGGGGGTAGAGAGTGAGATGTGAGATGTGAGATGTGAGATGTGAGATGTGGCAGTAGCAGTAGCAGTAGCAGTAGCAGTAGCAGTAGCAGTAGCAGTAGCAGTTGAGTTCATGGATCATAGCTCATG
>Ga0302306_10000985_pt1 | contig 16133 bp, 9 predicted proteins | sample III_Palsa_E3_1_FD_198761 | JGI IMG/M metagenome (GOLD analysis project Ga0302306, IMG submission 198761) | Peat permafrost microbial communities from Stordalen Mire near Abisko, Sweden - III_Palsa_E3_1 | ecosystem: Environmental > Terrestrial > Soil > Palsa > Peat permafrost | place: Sweden...
TGTGCCGTTACGCCAGGCAATATCGCCGCGGTATTTAATTAGTCCCGCGCCCAGCATTACACGGAAAATGAGCCAGCGAAAGAGTATAACAACTAATAATGGTGGCGCGTATTTTGGAAACGGCCGCATGTCCAGCAAGGGACAAAGAAAAATCGCCAGAAAGCCGGTTTCAGTCAGTTGTATCTCCCAGCCATAGCCGTACCAGTCCTGCCCTGCATAAATAAAGGACAAATATAGAAACCAGAGCAGGGCAAGCAGGGGCGCGTTGGCGTAGCCGGCAATAACCACCAGCGAAAGCAGCAGGCCTATCCACGCGGTAACTAATAAAACCTTGTCGGAATGCCCGAGCCAGAAAACAGAGGGCAAATGAACAAAACCCGCCCCTGCAGAACCCAGCGCCGAACTTATCCTGTCAAAGTAAAGGCCTACCGGCAACAGCCCGTTTGCGCCAATTAGAGGAATAACTTGATTAATGGCCACTAAAAAGGCTACCGCGTAGACGATACCAAGCAGCCGGAGGATCATAAACCGCGTTAGCCAATAGGTTGAAGGCATTGTTTTAACGTATTATTATAAATACACTTGATAGTGTATATAGTTTTAAGCTGTTAATTGACTAAAAAAAATTATTTTTGGTATTGATTAACCCATCTATTATCAAAGCCCGGCAACAAGTTTTATTAATAATAAAGAAATACAGGCACCTGCTGTTTGTTTTTTTGTTGCTTCAACTGGATATTGCCGCGCTTGCGCAAGCCCCAAGCATCAGCTACCAAACCCCGCAGGTTTATAACGTAAATACTGCTGCCATTACACCCCTGGCGCCCAAAAATACCGGTGGGGCTGTGCCGCCAAATGCCTACGGGCAAGTGGTAACATTTGCCGGTACAGGCAACTTTGGCAGTGCCGATGGTAAAGGCACCGGTGCCAGCTTTGACAGTCCGGCGGGTATGGCGATGGACAGTAAAGGCAATATATTTGTGGCGGATATTCATAACAACAAGATCAGGAAAATCACCCCTGATGGAACCGTTACTACCTTTGCCGGTAGTGGGATCGAAGGGTATGCCGATGGTACCGGCACGGCGGCGGTTTTTGATTACCCTGCCGGGATTACTATCGACGCTGCCGATAATTTATACGTAGCCGATTATAACAATTACCGGATTAGGAAAATTACACCAGCTGGCGTAGTAAGCACTTTTGCCGGCGGTGCACCCGGTTATGCCGACGGTATAGGTACGGCAGCAAAATTTTATGAGGCTTATGGCCTTGTGGCCGATGCTACCGGCAATATTTATGTTGCTGATGGAAGCAATTTCAGGATCAGGGAAATTACACCAGCAGGTGTGGTAAGCACTTTTGCCGGCAACGGGAATAATACTGCGATTGATGGAACAGGTACCGGGGCAGGGTTTGTAAGCCCGCTTACGATTGCCCTGGGACCACAAGGTAACTTGTACGTTGTGGATGACGCGCCTATAATTAACTATATCCGTATGATAACCCCCTCGGGGGTAGTAAGCACTATTGCCGGCTCAGGTACTAACGGCTATGCCGACGGTTATGGTACTGCCGCCAGTTTTGCAGGCCCTTCCGGCATTGCAACTGATGCACTTGGAAATGTTTATGTGGCCGACGCGGGTAACGATTTGATAAGGAAGATTACGCCGGGCGGCATGGTAAGCACAATCGCCGGCATACCTAATATAGGCGGAGGGAATGTCGATGGGATTGGACTTAAAGCTCGTTTTAATACACCGACCGACCTGCTGAGCGATAATAAGGGCGCTCTCTATATCTCGGACTATTTAAATTACACAATTAGAAAGCTTTATTTAACCGGCTATAGTATTGATAAGCCCCTTCCGCCCGGCCTCAGTTTTGATGCAACAACCGGCATTATCAGTGGTACGCCCAGTGCATCATCACCGGCAACTGATTATACCATCACCGCCTATAACTTAGCGGGCAGCAGTAGCACCATAGTCAATATTAAAGTAAATGCGCCTGCGCCGCCATCAGTTATACAACCTCCTAATATCAGTTATCAAACCCCGCAGGTTTATTCGGTAAATGAAGGAATTTCGCCATTAAGCCCAAACAACCAGGGCGGCGCTGTGCCGGCTGCTATTTATGCCGAGGTGAGTACTTTCGCGGGCAGCGGCCGGTCCGGTTCGGCTGATGGTGCGGGTACAGCTGCTAGTTTTGTAGCCCCTAATTACTTTACTATTGATCCTGCAGGCAATATTTATCTTGCCGACGGAGGCGGTAATGTCCGGGAAATAACGCCGGCCGGTGTGGTTACAACCGTTGTATCATCATCCGCTTTGGGTGTTCCTTATGCCATAGCGAGAGATGGCGCCGGTAATCTCTATGTGGCCAATGCCAAGGATAATGTGATTAATTTAATAAGCGCCGGGATTGTTAGCGTATACGCAGGCACGGGCCTCCCCGGAATGGCCGACGGGCCTGCCGCCTCCGCCAGTTTTAGCGAGCCTGGTGGTTTGGTTATAGATGTTGCAGGCAACCTTTATGTGGCAGATGCTCAAAATAATTCCATCAGAAAAATTGCCGCCGGCGAGGTCACTACTTTCGCCGGTTTGTCGGGCACCGCCGGATTTGTTAATGGGCAGGTTTCAGCGGCACGTTTTTCGGTCCCTTTCGGTTTAGTGATGGATGCCCAGGGAAATATGTATGTAGCCGATAATAAAAACAATGCGGTTAGGAGAATAAGCCCCGGCGGAGTTGTAACAACGTTTTATAGCGACCGGAACGCAAAAAATGGCCTGATATGTTTAGCTATTGATGCCACGGGCAATGTATATGTTTCAAATTTAGTTACCAATATTATCACTAAATTAAATCCGTCCGGCACGCCAAGTGTGCTTGCCGGCACGGGTACTGCAGGCGCGGTTAACGGGCCTGGTAATATCGCCAGTTTTAATTATCCTACCGGGCTTATTATTGATAGTAATGGGAATTTATTAGTTGCCGATGGCATTAACCGGTTAATCAGGGAAATATCATTATCGGGTTATACCATTAGCTCCTTATTGCCTGCAGGCTTAAGTTTTGATGAAAAAACCGGCATCATCAGTGGTATTCCAACAGCTACCTCTCCTGCAACAAATTATACCGTCACTGCCTATAATGCAGGTGGAAGCAGCAGTACTGTGGTAAATATAGCCGTGAACCCGGCACTTGCACTGGCGAATATACCCGCGAAAACAACTTGCGATATTACAGATTTTGACCCGGGGGCTACCGGCGGCAGCGGTAATTACACCTATAGTAGTACTAATACCGCTGTTGCTACCATCGTTTCCGGCAAAGTACATATTGTAGGGCCGGGCACATCCATCATTTCGGTGAATGACGGTACAACAAGCCGATCTATAATTTTAACCGTTAACCCGCCAATTACACCAACCATAACTATAGCGTCGCAAACTGCTGATATATGTACCGGCTCATCGGTTACCTTTACCGCAACTGCAAATGCGGGTATAAACCCTGTTTATCAATGGAATGTTAACGGGCAGCCGACAGGAACAAATCTATCAACCTTTACCAGCAGCACATTGCAAACCGGCGACCAGGTTACCTGTATCGTTACGGATATCAGTGATTGCAGCAGCGGCCCGGTTACGTCGGCCCCGGTAAACATAACTACCGAACCTTACACCACGCCATCGGTTACCATCACATCGTCAGCTACCGGGCCCATTATGCCCGGCGACCCTGTTACTTTTACAGCAACGCCTGTAAACGGTGGCGCAACCCCGGCTTATCAATGGGCCGTAAATGGCATCAGTGCAGGCACTAACAACCCTGTATTTACCCAGGCTTGCTTTAATAACGGCGATGTAGTTACCTGTACGCTCAGTAATACAGGCAGCAAATGCCTTACCCAACCAACTGCTCAGTCTAATTCTATCGCTATTAGTGTAACCAACGCGGTAACGGTAACCATAAGCGCATCGGCCAATAATGTTTATGCAGGTACGCCGGTTACTTTTACCGCAGTAGCCAGTACGGGTACGGCACTGAACTACCAGTGGCAGGTGAACGGCAAAAACGCCGGTAGCAATAGCCCGGTGTTTACTACTGCTGCCTTAAATAACGGCGATAATGTAACCTGCATTTTTACTGCAGGTGGCGTTTGCGAGGCGCCAGTAACCAGTAACCAGTTAAACATGGTTATTTTGCCGCCGTTATCAGTAACCATCCCTAATGCATTTACGCCTAATGGCGATGGTATAAACGACTTATGGAATATTGCCAATATCTCGTTTTATCCTAACTGCAATGTAAGCATCTTTACCCGTTACGGCGCTTTAATATATCACTCCGTAGGTTATGCAAATCCCTGGAACGGTACGTACAATGGTGGTAAATTGCCTACAGGCACGTATTATTACGTGATTGATTTGAATAATAAGGGCCCCAAATTAAGCGGCTATGTTACGCTTATCAGGTAATTAGTACTTACATATTCATCATTTCTGAAATACAATGCGCTATAATGATCCTGTTTTATTTTTGATAAGTAACATTACCATATCGCCTACCTTATTGTAACAATTACACTACCTCCCGTATTTATTAGTGTTTCAATGCAAACTTATCCCCATTTTTGCGGCTGCAAATAATGTTCTAATGAAAATATCCCGCGTTCTTTTTTTTCTCTTACTCATTTCTACAGTCGTAAAGGCCCAAACAAATACCGGCGATGTAAATGGCAAAATATCCGGTAAAGTTACCGATGCCGCAACTAAAATGGTTGTTGATTATGCCACAGTGAGTATCTACAAGCAAGGCAGTACAGCGCCTTTTAATGGGGCGAGTACCGATGAGAAAGGAAATTTTAGCATCAATCATATCCCTGCAGGCGATTACCGCATAACTATCGATTTTATAGGCTATACCCGTAAAACAATAGACCATGCCATTATCAGCAACACTTCAAAAACTGTTGCGCTGGGTGATATTTTGCTGGCTCCAACAGAACACCAGCTTAATGATGTTGTGGTTACCGCCCGTGCACCGACAGTAGAAAACAAGATAGATAAACTGGTTTACAATCCCGCTAACGACCTTACCGCGCAAGGCGGTGTCGCCTTGGATGTATTGCAGAAGGTACCTATGGTGTCGGTAGATATTAATGGTAACGTAGAACTGATGGGCAATACCAATGTACAGTTCCTAATCAATGGTAAGCCTTCTACAATTTTTGGCTCCAGTATCACCGATGCCCTACAAGCTATCCCGGCCAGCCAGATAAAATCGATCGAAGTGATTACCAATCCCGGCGCTAAATACGATGCTTCGGGTACTGGGGGTATAATCAATATCATCTTAAAAGATAGCAAGGTGCAAGGTGTAAACGGCAGCGTAAACCTCTCGGCAGGCACCCGCCTGGAAAACGGTTCCTTTAACTTAAATGCCCGGAAAGGGAATTTTGGTGTAAATGCTTTCTTTAGCGACAATGGCCAGCTAACCAGTAACACCCCGAGCACATCTAACCGTACCTCTTACAGTAACACACGCGATACCGTTACACAACTCTACCAAAAAGGCAGCAGCGCTTTTAAACGCAGCGGTTATCGTTCGGGTATTAGTTTTAACTGGGATATAACACCAAAGGACGCTCTTTCCGCCTCCATTAATTTCAATCATTTCGGCAACCAAAGTAACGGCAGTACTAATCAAAACCAGCTAACCAGCGGGGCTTATAATGCCGATACATTGAGCACAAACAGATCCAGCAGCAAATACAGCAACAACTCTACCGATGCCAGTCTTTTTTATAAAAAGACATTTAGTAATGATAAGCAGGAACTGGATGTTCTGTACAATTACAGTTACAGCAATACGCTTAACGATTACACCCAGGATCAGAGTTATACCAATGTTAACTTCCCGTCTTCAGGATCTATCGGCAATAACCCCGGAACAGACAAGGAAACGGATATATCAGTAGATTACACGCAGCCGGTGAGCAAAAATTTCACCATCGAAACTGGCGGAAAAGCCGTTATTGAGAATATTAGCAACAGCGTAAATACAGAAAGCCTTAGTGATGGCATTTATGTACCCAACCCTTCGCAAACCTATGCCTTTAACTACAGCCGTAAAGTTTTCGCTTACTACCTTTCGGGTACATTTTCGTTGTTTAATGATTTTATTGATGGCATGGCCGGTTTAAGGTACGAGTATACAACATCCGATTCCGACTTTCCGAATACCATCATTCCTTCTTATGGTATTTTGTCGCCATCTTTTGTTTTGTCGCATAAGCTTGATAAAACACAAAGTATTAAGTTTAGCTATTCCTATCGTTTACAACGCCCAAGCTATAATTCGCTTAACCCATTTTATATTATCAGCGACCCGCATGACATTAGCACCGGCGATCCTGATCTTAAACCGGAATTTGGGCACAACTACGAGTTAGGCTATAGCAACAACTTTACCAATGGGGCAAATGTGTATGTCTCGGCGTTTTACCGTTATAATACTAATGATCTGCAATCATTTACCACCTTTTATCCAACATTAAAAGTTGGCGATAGTACCTATACCAATGTTTCGCTCACCCAGCAGGATAATATTGGCAAGGAAGTTAATGAAGGTGTCAACCTATTTGGGTCATTGCCTTTAGGGAAACTGGACCTACGCTCGAACATGTTTTTTGCGGATAGGATAACCAGTAATCCCGGTAGTCCGCAGGTAAGTGGTTTGGCCTACCGTATTAATTTAAACACATCATACCAATTTGCTAAAGGCATTGCCGGCGAATTTTTTATAAACTATCGCTCTTCACAAGTAACTATACAAGGCAGGAACCCCGGCTTCGTTTTTTATAACTTTGCCCTGCGAAAGGAAATATGGAACAAAAAAGCCAGTATTGGGCTTACAGCTGCCAATCCGTTTAACCAGTACGTAAACGTAAATACCACAACTTACGGCAGTAATTTCGATCAAAGTAGCTTACGCCAAATTCCATTACGCTCATTTGGTATTAGCTTAATGTACAAATTCGGTAAACTGGAGTTTAAAAAGGATGATAGCAAGGATGAAGGCAACCCCGTACCTGACGATACTAACGGTGGCACGGATAAACAGCCAAAATAATAGCTGATTAATGCCGCTTGCGCAAGGCGCTTAAAGACACCGGCTCGTAATCAGTATTAATGGTCTGAAACCACAACCTTTGGCGCGGTTTTACCGGCTACCCTTTTTTTAATGGTCATTAACACCAGTGGGATACAGCAGGCATTCATAATAGCCAACAGCAGGAAGGCGTCCATATAGCTCAGTAAAAAAGTTTGCCGCTCCACGGTAGCCTCAAGCGCACCAAATGCCTGCTGAACTGCCCGCAACTGGTTTGCGCCATGTGCCATAAAATTGCCGATGAATGATTGCATGCGCTGGTGCGTAGCGCTATCAGTTGAGGTAATATTTGTAATAAGCGAGGTGCGGTTAGCTGCCGCGCGGTGGGCAATATAGGTATTGATAAGCGCAATACCGAAAGAGCCACCCATTTGCCGCATCATATTGTTTAAAGCCGCTCCTTGCGGGATATCCTGTGGTTTCAGTTCCGAAACTGCTAAAGCCGTAAGCGGTACAATCAGTAAAGCCGCACCCACGCCGCGGAATAGCAGGGGTATGAAAAAATAAGCCCCGCCGGTTTCGAGGTTCGAACCCGACATCATCCACCCGAATATCGCTGAAAACAAAAAGCCCGCGATAATCAAATATTGAGGCCGCAGCCCACTTTGCAGCATCTTTCCCAAAAAAGGTGATATCATGGCAGCCATCAAAGTGCCGGGCAATAACATTGTTCCGGTTTGAAAGGCGGAGTATCCAATAATACGCTGTGCATATAAAGGAAACACAAACACCGCGCTAAACAGGCCAAAACCCAACACAAAGGTCATGATTGCCGAAATGGAAAGCGTGGTACTTTTTAATACCCGCAAATTAATAACCGGGAACTCGGTATGCAGTTCCCACCAGATAAGAATACTCAAGCAAAGCGCCGCTATAATGCTCAGCACAATAATATAGCTTGCAGAAAACCAGTCGTCAGTTTGCCCGCGTTCCAATATTACCTGTAATGATCCGATGCCCACGGCGAGCAAACCTATTCCAAGCCAGTCGATACGCCGGTTGTCTGTAGATGGTTTGCTGGGCTTCAGGTACATGTAGGACAGCAGGGCAGCCAACAGCCCTATCGGGATATTTACATAAAATATCCATTGCCATGATAGATTATCAACAATATATCCCCCTAAAACCGGTCCGATGGATGGACCTATGATAATGCCCAGGCTAAATATCCCGCTGGCAGTACCGCGATCCTTAGGCGAAAAAGTTTCAAATAAAATAGATTGTGAGGTAGATAAAAGCGCGCCGCCGCCAATCCCCTGTAAAAAACGAAAACCCACCAGTTCCCACAAATTATGCGAAAAACCGCACATAGCCGAGGCCAGCGTAAACAGTAGGATGGAACCAATATAATATTGTTTTCGGCCAATCTTTTCGGCCAAAAAGCTGGTCATGGGTATAATAATTACGTTGGCAATGGCGTACGAAGTTATCACCCATGCAGTATCTTCAAGCGATGCGCCTAAATTACCACTCATGGTATTTATGGATACGTTAACGATGGTGGTATCAATCAGCTCGATGATGGTTGAGGTGATAATGGTAACCACTATAATCCATTTTCTAAAACCTGTTTCCATTTAATTTGTTGTAATACTTTAGCAATGTTTGTAACTTCGCGACAAATATAAATCTTACAAATTGTCACTTGGTTACATTAATTGTCATTTAATTACAATTTTATAGGCTATGAAGGATAAAAGGCTAAGTAATAAGGATTATGAAATATTAATGGACTTCGATTTCCTCGTGTCTGTTGTAGTCGCTATTGGCGAAGTTGCGGATATTACCGGAGTGCCCCAACGCAAAATTCGTTACTGGGATGAAAAAGGTCTTATTGTACCTGTAGATAAAGAAGCGACTTACCGCAAATATGACTATCTGAATATCAAAAAAATTGTATTGATACAAGAATTGGTGGATGAAGGTTATACGCTCGATGCCGCTGCAAAAAAGGTCAATCAAAGATGTCTTAAAATAGCCGAAGTGTTTAATCGTATTTCGGCCTCAAAATCGGATTCAACCCCTGCAGATTAAGCTACACAAACTTTATTTGCATCTTTTTTAAAATGTTTTTATATCTCAATCGTCTATAACACTACATGAGAAACAGGTTACCGTTTATTTTACTGGCATGGGTTATTGCCGATATATATTTTTTCCAGGCAGTTACAACATTAACTGCAAATAGTTGGGTACACTTAGCCTATTGGCTGGTGGATGTTGTACTGGTAGTTGGCTTTGTGCTAATGTTTTTAGGGCCGCTAAACCGCCGACCGGGCTGGCTGGTTTCCGGGTTAATGGCGCTTACTTTACTAAGCTTCGTGCCAAAACTATTTGGCTTCCCGGTATTGTTGATAGAGGATATTACAAGATTGTTCAGGCATTTTCCGCCCCGGAGTGTTTGGATAAGCGAACTGGCTTTGCTAATAGCAGCCATTCCATTTTTTAGCCTGCTATATGGCATAACGGGCGGAAGACACCGTTACAAGGTGCACCGCGTAACACTTAAGTTTACCGATTTGCCCGAAGCATTTAACGGCTTTACTATCACCCAATTATCAGATATACATGCCGGCAGCTTTACCAGCAAAGCCGGGGTTGAAAAAGGCGTAGCGTTGGTTAACAAGCAAAATAGCGACCTGATACTGTTTACCGGCGATTTGGTAAACAGTAAAGCCGTAGAAATGGACCCCTGGAAGCAAACCTTCGCCAAGCTTAAAGCACCGTTTGGTAAATACTCAGTACTGGGTAACCATGATTATGGCGATTATGTGCAATGGGATAGCGAACAAAGCAAAACAGCCAATCTGGCAAGTTTGAAAGGCGTACATAAAGAAATTGGTTTCAGGCTATTGTTGGATGAAACTGTGGAAATTAAAAAAGACAATCAGGAAATTGCCCTTATCGGTGTAGAAAATTGGGGTAAAGGCAGCTTTCAGAAATATGGCAGCCTGACCAAAGCCACAAAAGATGTTGACGACAGCGAGTTCAAAATCCTCATGTCGCACGACCCATCACACTGGGAAGCCAAAACCCTCGAACATAAAAAACATATTAACCTGGCATTGGCAGGCCACACGCACGGTATGCAGTTTGGTATCGAGCTTTTCGGCTTTCAATGGAGCCCTGTTAAATATGTATACCCGCAATGGGCAGGTCTATACGAAAAGAATGGCAAATACCTGTATGTAAATCGCGGCTTTGGCTTTATCGGCTTTAAAGGCAGGGTAGGCATATGGCCCGAAATAACGGTAATTACTTTACAAAAGGGTTAAGGTTTATTGTCTTTCGCTCCGCCAAAACACTTGTCAGACACTTGTTGAAATATGCCGAAAGGCAATGATTTAACTGCATCTATTTTTGAAAAAAACGATAATTTTTCACATCATCGTTACAAATATTTCGGTATCAAAAGGATATATTTATCGCTTAAACGCGCTAATCCCCTAATGATATGCAACGCAAGTATGTACTAAAGGCTGCCCTGATACTTTCTTTTATATTTTCCACAATAATTGCCCGCCCGCAATCCCTCGAAAAAAATAGTACCGCTATTAATGTAAATGATCCCGAATACCTGTTTAATAACCCGCCCGCAAGTGCCAAACCCGGTGTTTTATACATGTGGATGGGATCGAATGTAAGCAAAGAAGGCATCACCAAAGATTTAGAAGCCCTAAAACAGGAAGGCTTTGGTACTACCATTGTATCAACCCTTGCAGATGTTACCGTTCCCTGGGCGGGGGTAATTCAAAAATCACCCACGCCGCAAATTGTGGGGTGGACGGAGCCCTGGTGGAAACTGATGCGTTTTGCTGCCGATGAAAGCAAACGCCTGGGTATGACCATGGGCATATTTAATTGCCCCGGCTACGAAGCCAGCGGCGGCCCGTGGATATCTCCCGAATTAAGTATGCAGGAAGTGGTATGGAGCACCAAAGTAGTGAAAGGCAATTCGCGTGTTGATGTTACATTAGGTAAACCTACGGTAAATCCTAAAGCCGAAATGCGTTTCCCGGTTTATGATTCTGTTACTAGGGTAATTGACTACCCTAATATTGAGGCTCGCACAAAATATTACAAAGATATAGTTGTTCTGGCCATGCCCGCAACCGGCGTTGTAAGCCTTGATAGCGTGATTAACCTTACTGATAAAATGGATGCCGACGGCCACCTGCAATGGGATGCACCTGCCGGTAACTGGATAATTTACCGCTTTGGCCATACCAGTACAGGTGCCGAAATACAGCCCGCGCAGCCGCAGGCAACCGGTTTGGAGTGCGATAAAATGAGCGTTGAAGCGGTAAGCTTTCACATGGACCACATGATTAATGCAATTAAGCAGCACATGGGCGACTTGGTGGGCACCACCGTTACCGATGTTTATTTTGATAGTTATGAGATAGACGATGTTACCTGGACGCCAAAAATGAAGGAAGATTTTATGAAGTACCAGGGTTATGATATTACACCTTACCTGGCCACTTTTGCCGGGCGTGTTATCGGTAGCCGGGCCAACTCGCTCAAATTTGCTTTTGATTTTGACAATACCGTAAAAAGCCTTTATAAAGATGTTTATTTTAAAGTAATATCTGATAAGCTGAAAGCCGCTAACCTGCGCTTTACCAGCGAGCCTTATGGCGGCCCATGGCGGCCTGATGATGTAGTACCGCAGGTACATCGCACCATGGTTGAGTTTTGGACAGATAATGGCGTGTATTCGCCTTACCTTTTAGACCCTACTTTGGCGGCTATCCGTAAAACGGGGCAAAATTTGATACAATCCGAGGCATTTACCGGGCAACCTGCTTATAGTAAGTGGGACGAATACCCGGCATGGCTTAAACCGATAGGTGATATGGCATTTTGCGTAGGTGTTAACCGCTTGATTATTCACCGCTTTGCCGAGCAGCCCTGGGATGACCGTTACCAACCCGGCGAGGCAATGGGCCAATGGGGCACGCACTTCGACCGTACACAAACCTGGTGGAAACCTGCAGCAGCAGCGGTAAAATATTGGCAGCGCTGCTCATCATTATTGCAATGGGGCAAATTTGCCGTTAAGGATAGTGATTTTGTAGCCTATGAGGTGCAGGACGGCGCGGTTATTAACCATACTCATCGTGCTTTTGGTGGTACCGATATCTTTTTTGTGGCCAATACCTCGCATGGCAGCGGCGCGGCTTATTGCGGCTTTAAAATTACAGGCATGCAACCCGAACTTTGGGACCCGGTAACCGGCGCAATGCGCAATTTGCCGGAGTATAAAGATGACGGCAAACACACCTTCATCGCCCTCGATTTTGATGATGCGCAAAGCTTTTTTATTGTATTCAGGCATAAGGCCGCAAAATCGATAGCTGCCAAGGGAGTTAATTTTGCCGGATACAGGCGCGTAGCGGAAGTAAAAGGTACCTGGCAGGTACAATTCGACCCCAAATGGGGCGGCCCTGATAAACCTGTGGCTTTTGATACCTTAACCGACTGGATAACTAACACAGACAAAGGAATTAAATATTTTAGCGGCACGGCAGCCTATAACATTACCTTTGATGCGCCCGATGACATGAACAGAAAAACGCCTTTATATCTTGATTTGGGCCTGGTGAAGCACATTGCCCGCGTAATGCTTAACGGTAAGGATTTGGGTGTGATATGGACTGCCCCATGGCGTGTTAAATTACCAGAAGGCTTACTGAAAAGTAGCGGCAATACGCTTACAATACAGGTTACCAATGTTTGGGCCAACCGTTTAATTGGCGATGAACAGGAACCCGCCGATTGCGAATGGCTGCCAAGTATGTACCTGTATAACAGCGGTACTTATCTTAAAGAGTTCCCCGATTGGTTTTTGAAAAATGAGCCAAGGCCATCAAAAGGCAGGTATTGCTTTACTACCTGGAACTATTTTACTAAGGATTCGCCGCTTGTGCCTTCGGGTTTAATGGGGCCGGTACGTATACTGGCAGAGGAGTAAGGCTGCTGATTTAATCGTGCTTTTTAGGTGGGTCGAGGTTTATTTTCAGATTTAAACCGCCCGAACCGAAAAGTATATGCTGATCGCCCAGTCCGGTAAGCGGGTACTTTAAAAATGGCTCGATAATAACCTTGGTTTTACCAATATTATAACCCATGCCAAACGACAGGTTTAACATTTTGGCAAAGTAGAAGTTATCGAAGGTACTGTGGGTACTCGATTGTTGCGACTGCTGCGTTGCAGGGTTAACGGGTGTAGTATAGTTATACGTGTAATTATACGTTTCGTTAATAAACGTGCCCGAACTTAAACCCGCTGCAAAATAAGTATTAGCCTTTTCAGGGTCGAACACATATTTTAAATCAACCGGTATATCCAAATCTACCAGGTTAGCATTAAGGTTTCTGGATACAGGCGTAATTTCCGAAAGCTGGTTAGTTTGAGGTACGTAATTGACTGAAGCTGCCGTATTAAAAACCGCAGGCGCATCCACTGCAAGCCCGTTACTATAACTCAATGAATTTTGGGCAATTGCTACACCTGTAGAAATACTCAGGTTATCTGTTAATTTTATATCCGCAGTAAAACCTGCACCGGCATTAAACTGGTTGCTGCTACCCTTAGCATAATTAACATAAGTAGCGGCGTAAACACTAAAGGATACCGTTTTATATTTAATTTTGGGCGCATTGGTGCTTTGCGTGGCACGGTACTTATCATCCTGCTCTAAGTAAGATTCGATGGATTTGGCAGGCTTGTTTTGAGCTACCACGCTTTGCGTACTTTGTTGGGGCTTTGTTGTAGCTGTAACAGTATTTGCTGTTGTATTTTCTATGCTGTTATCATTACCTGCTTTTACCGGTGCAACCTGTCCTTTTTGAGGTTTCACAGCCGCTATTCTAACTACGCTATCACCTGTTTGGCTCGAATTATTGACAGTCGATTTCCCCGAAACTGGCTTTTGTTTTACCGTAACTGCAACTAAAGGCGCAGCGGCAGGAGCAAAGGGCTTAGGAGTTATACCTTTTGCTGATGTTAATGCTGTTACATTACTTGCCGTCACAGTATTTGCCGGGCTTAATTTATTATCAAGTTGATGATGTTTACGAACTGGTTCTACCGGTGCTATCTCCTGTTTGTTTTTAGCAACTACGAGCTGGGCAGTACTTAATTTCGCATTAGCCGGGTTGCTGTTGTTTTTATTGCCTGATGATGGTAAGGGAGCCGTATTATTATTGAGTTTGCCCTTTATGACTGCTAAAGCAGTTGGTTTATTTGCCGGATGAAAATTTAACCACAAACCAATACCTAAAACAGCAAGCAACAACGCGGCAACACCTGCAATGCGCCAGTATAAAGGCACAATACGGCGGCTCTCCTCAGGGTATTTCTCCCTCAGCAGCAGCCAGCCTTCTTTAGCAGTGTCGTCTTCGTAATTATCAAACACCTGCCTAATGCGGTCTCTTAAGTCATCATCTAACTGATCGTCGCTCATTATAGTTTGTGTTTAATAACAATTTTCTTAATCTTTCCTTTGCCCGCGCCAGGTAAACCCTTGATGAGCTTGCCGGTATACTCAGCATTTGTGCAATTTCATCATGGCTATAACCGTCTATTTCATATAAATTAAATATGGTAGTTTGGAGGGCGGGCAGCTGGTTTATCAGCTTTAATATATCCTGCGCGTTTAAGCTTTCTATTGTACCGCTGGCATGGTATACCGTCATAGCGCTTTCCAGGTCGGTATTAAGCTGGTGCTTTAGTTCTTTACGGCGCCGGTCAATAGCGGTATTAATTACTACGGTAGCCAGCCAGGCTTTAAAAGGCTTTGTAGGATTATAGTCGCCTATGTTTTTTAATACTTTTATAAAGGCGTCATTTACGGCTTCCAGCGCATCGTCGCGGTTAATGCTATAGCGCAAACCAATACCCATAGCATAGCCATAAAATTGAGTATACAACATTTCCTGGTACTTTAAATTACCTGTTTTACATTGCGCAATGAGTTCATCTTCAGCAATGTGGGCGGGTTTACGCATTAACCTTTTATTGCTAAATATTATTGGGCCTAAACTTATTTTGATGCTATAAATTAAACCCGGCTATTATAATACGATGCTATTTATCTCAACAATAAAATGCCTTATTAATTTTTAACAAAGGTATATTGCAGCGATAGCGTATCGCCGTAAGTAACCCCAATTTTCAGGTTGGTACCATCAAAAGTATAACTGTAAATACCTTCTAAGTGATATTTGGTAAAAGGTGCTGTTTGTGAATAGGTTTTATCAACAAACTGGATATAATAAGCATTAACACCGTAGGAGCCATAACTACCTGCCTGTAAGGTACTGGTATCGCCGGTAACGGCATAACCGGTACTTTGCGACAGGCTAAGGTTAAGATTGGCTTTAGTGGTATCAAGATTGCCTGTGGTTACGTTTCCGCGTATTCTTAAGAACTGGCCTGTATAGGTACCAACCGGTAAAGTAACAGGTACATTATTTTCATCGCTACTTTTACTGCATCCTGTAATTAACGCGGCCAATAAAAGCGGTACTAAGTATATTAATCTTGTTTTCATTTTGTTTGTTATAAAAGGTTATACGATAGGCAGCATTAAAACGCTACACATGAATTAATTTTTTTTAAATCAAAAAGCGGGTTTTTAACTATACAAATATAAAGCAAAATAACAGGCTCTTTTATAATCAGAGCCCGTTACCTGTTTTGTATATCAATTTTTAATAATACTGAGCGTTATTAATAATGCCGGCACTAAGTTTAGACGTACCCGACCCGGCAGCCAATCCGTGCAGCCAAATGGTGTAAACAAAGCCGGTGTTAACGGTTACGCTATCTAAAGTGGCCAATACGGTGTTTGTTCCTGCCTGGCGTACTTCAAAGTTATACATGGTATTGCCTTTAAGGGGTGTAAAGGACGAATAGCCTTTGTAACTTTTGTTTGATACCAATA
>Ga0302306_10000991_pt1 | contig 16069 bp, 7 predicted proteins | sample III_Palsa_E3_1_FD_198761 | JGI IMG/M metagenome (GOLD analysis project Ga0302306, IMG submission 198761) | Peat permafrost microbial communities from Stordalen Mire near Abisko, Sweden - III_Palsa_E3_1 | ecosystem: Environmental > Terrestrial > Soil > Palsa > Peat permafrost | place: Sweden...
ACATTTAGCAGGTATCTTCATTATTAGGCGCAATAATTTTATAACTACAATTTTAATATGAGAGTACCAATTCGACTTTTCATAGGTTATCGTTATTTGTATGGGCAGTATTAAACTGCAATATTATTATTATTAGTTTACCAGTATTAGCAGTGCAATAACGATGCTATTAACAGATCGACTTTAATACAACATTTTCTGATCCTAGTGGAGGCGGTGATCCAATTTATATCAACATTATTTTGGTTTTTTGGACATCCCGAAGTATATATTTAATATTGCCGGTTTTGGTATTGTTAGGTAATTATTACAACGCAATGCAAAAACAAATTTTTGGTTATTTGGAATGGTATATGCAATGTATCCATAGGAATTTTAGGCTTTATGTATGGGCACATCATATGTATACTGTGGAATGGATGTAGATACAGAGCACATTTTACAGCAGCACAATGATAATTGCTGACCTACAGGAATCAAAATTTTTAGTGGTTAGCAACATTATGGGGGGGTTATCTACGAGTAGAACTCCAATGTTATTTGTTTAGGATTTTTAATTTTACTTACAATTGGGGTCTTACTGGTATTGTCTTGCAAATAGTGGACTTGCATTGCGTTACATGATACGTATTATGTGGTGGACATTCTCATTATGTATTGTCTATGGGTGCCGTTTTGCATTGTTTTCCGCTATTATTTTTGGTTTCATTTTTTAAAAAACTTATGTGATTGAAAAACGAATTAATATCTTGTATCATATTTTCGTTTTGTCCAACGAGATATCAAGAACAATAGGCGTTATTCACTTTTGGATTACTTTCTTGGTGTTAATTAACCTTTTTTCCTTACACTTCTTAGGTTTGCTGGGATGCTCGTAGAATACCTGATATCCAGATGCTATTATTTATGGAATTCCTTAAGTTCTTTTGGTTCCTTGTAACTGTGACAGCTTACTTTTTTTTCTTGCAGCTTAGTTTCTAGTGTGTATCTAAAATTTATACCTTAGCTGAGGAAAACGGTGTAACTATGTCTAGAGAAAAATTTTTCGCAAAATTTTCACATTAAACATTTAAATAATATTATATAAAACAATAAAAGAAACTAGTTTCTTTGTAAATATTTAAAAAAAAAGTCATCCGTGCACAATTAGATATTTTTTCGTATTTATCTACGGTATTTATTTAATTTCTTGTTTTTAACATTGTGTTTGTAATGCATACTATTATCTTCCAAAAATATAGCAGCCTTAAAAATAGAGCTAAATTACAACAAGTGCCTGTGAAAGAATAGTTGTAAAATTTCGACAAAAGAAGATCCGTTGATTTAACAGCATTTATAACAACATCATAACAACTTTGAAAAATATAAATAAATAATGTTATATCTCTTTTAATAATACTATTTATTTTTCTAAGGAACTTATTGTATTAATGCAGAATTTATTGTATAGTTGGTTTTTTAACATCTTTTTTATTTTAAAATATTATTAGTTAAACTATAGTTGAGAACTTGAAGCATATTCACAAAAAATACGTGATGATATTTATTAAAAATTAATACGGAATTAGTACATTAATCTGTTATTAACTTCATCGAAGAAAAAGTACAATAACTTATGACTAGAAGAGTATTATATTTACTTGGAAGATTATTATTAGATTTTTTAGATGTGGAAAAAAACATCTAAATTATCGTTTAGGTATACTAACACGCAAGGTTTTTTACAAACCTTTTTAAAATTGCAAAAAAAACTTTCAATTATCAGTTAAATTTAAATTTAATAATTATAACTATTTTCGTCGTTACGTATTTTATAGTACAGAACTAGAGACAAATTTAAAATAAATGTTTTTTTCCCCCTTGAACAATTTGAAATTAAAATTTTAACCCAATCCTTGTGGAAAATATGATTTTTCCTTAACAAACCTAAATGTTTATTTAATTCACAACAATAACTTTGTTAGGCATATGTTTTTTGTAATAGAAAATTAACGGTAATTCCGACACCTTGGCAAACATTAATTGAATCATATATACTTTTGTTTAAACTTAATTATAGAACAAACAGGGGTTAAGGGCCGTATATTTTCCAGCACTATTTTCAATTTTTGGGTGATTTTGTTATTAATTTGTTGGGTTGACACCATTTGGGTTTACTGCGACAGGCACATAATTGTCACAACAACACTCTATAAGTTTTTTTATTGCTTGGATATTGTAGGAATTGTAAATTTAAAATTTCAGTTTAAATTACGAATTTTTTTACCACGAGGTATTCTAATTGGTTAATACATTGTTAGTCATAATTGAAATTTATCTTTCTTGATTGACCTTTGAGTTTAGCTATCCGACTTTTTGCTAATATGCCGCAGGACATATACTTTTGTTCATATTGCTACAGCTTCTTAGTTTTAGCAAAATCTTTGTCTTATAGGCTTACTTCCCTTCTTTTATTTTAGCGTTTATGTCTTGGAAATGGTATTGCATTTCTTCAAGCTATGTTTTTACAATCTTGTTATGTATTTATTGTCTGATTCTTTTCGTGCTACTAATAATTAAACTAATTTTTTAACTTTTAATAAAAAATCACAAAAATTGTTCGTAATTCATACAAGTCCTAATAAATTTTAAAGTTTTTTTTTATTTTTTTATAAATGCCTTTCTCTATGAAAGACTTATTTAAAACGTTGGGTACTAACAGTTATAAACTTCTTTCCACTATTGTATATATATATAATAAGTACGTTCTTTTATAAAATGATTTTAATGTTTTTTCCGCAACTCATTATTTTTAATAGCATTTTTGGTTTATTTTTATTTTTTGCCATAATTTCGTTTTTTTTTTATTTTTTTAATCCTTATAAAAGAAGTACATTTATGATTCAATTTGTTACGTATCTAAATAAAAACCATAGTTGGTTTTTAAGTTTTCTTTTACGTTTTTTGAGGTGTTCTATGTGTATATCCGGGGAAGTTATTTTACTATTTTATGTTTTTTTAGTGGTGTAATTTTATGTTTAAGTCAAATCACGAAATTTAATTTTTTATTTATCTCAAATAATTTATTATTATTTTTTTTAGTTTTAATTTATTGGAATATTTTGTTTCGGTTATTAATGAACCTATCTTTTGCTACTTATTTTACGTTAATTAATTTGGATATGTTTTATAAAATAAAATATTATACTTTATTTACCTAATACCACCAGATTTGGATCAAATAAACGCGAAAACTACACCAAGGAAAAGTTTTTTCTTTTTTAGCCCAACGTACCATCATCATTATCCATCAAGTAATAATTTCGAGTTTAGTCAAAAACAAACGGAAATTTTATTAGGCAAACCCAATATCAAAAGCACACGTTGTGGCTAACTGGGGCAGGGATGATCGTTGGTTTGGGCTGGGCATATTATAATAACGTTACTTTACAGAATAACGTAAATGTATTGCAAAGTACTTACAGGATAAAAAACGATTAATGAAAAGCAAAATGAGACACACAAACGTGAATTGGAAGCGCGATGCTAAAATAGCCCAATTAGAAAAAAAACGTTGGTTTTAACTAAAAATATATTTTATTTTATTTTAGTTTAAAAATTATAAATGTTACTTATAATTGTATATTATTATTTATTTTTGGACAAAAAACCCATTATTGGTATATTAGGATAATTTCAGTATTTATTAAGCATCTGTTATCTTATTATATTGAATGTTAATTTTTTAGCATGATTTATGTGATTATATATGTTGGTGCAATCTGTTTTATTCCTATTTGTAATTATGTTTTAAATATACGGCATTTGACATACGTGGAAAAAAATGAATTTGTTTCGTTTATTATAGCATATTGTTGTATTTAAGTACTTATTTTTTTGTGTAAGTTTAAATTTGAATAGAGTTTTTTATTAACTAATGTTATTCTGAGTTATTTACAACTACAGAAATGCACTTATTGCGTACATTTAATTGAACGACCAATTTTGTTTGTGGTTTTAATTTTGTTATTACTTCGCAATTATTTCACCAATAGTTATGCATCAAAACGATTAATATGCAAAGAAAACAAGATTTATATTACGCACAAACGTAATTTATTCGTTATAACACCAGTATACAATAATTAAAAAAATAAAAAAACAACATATTTAAGTTAAAAAAAGTGCGATGACTTCTTTGATTTTTCAACGGTGGGCAACTTTTATTTCAAAATCCTGCAACACCTAGCAGAAGGTATAATGATTTACATCATAACATATTTTTTTTTTTATTACTATATTAACACAAGTTTATGGGTTTTATATATAATATTTTTCGTGGGAGTCATTTATGGCAATATCAGAATTTACACACATTTCAAATTTAGAAAAAATTATCTTGTATTAAATAACAAATTCATGGTACTTTTTAGAAATAGTTTGGACAATTACACCAGTATAATTTTAATGATGATTGCAATACATCATTTGCTCTATTGTATTCTATGATGAAGTAATTGATCAGAAATTACAATAAAGTAATTGGTATCAATGGTATCGGACATATGAGTATCTGATCTCTGAAATTTGATAGTTATATGTTACCACTCAGATTTGAATATTGGTGATTACGTTTGTTAGAAGTAGATAAGCATTAATATGTCCAATTGAAACACATTACGATTAATTATTACTCGACAGATGTTTTACACAGTTTGCAGTACCTTCTTCAGGTATTAAAGTGATGCTGTTCCTGGTGTTTAAATCAAGTTTCTTTGTTTATAAACGAATTGGTACATATTATGGACAATGTAGTGAACTGTGGTGTTAATCATGGTTTTATGCTATTAAATTAAATGCTTTGTATTAGCAAATTATTTTGATTTTGTGAAAAAAGCATAAATAATTTGCTATATTTTTTTATAATAAATATTGTTGGGATACTTAAAAATAAAATTTATGACTTTTGATTTTAAAATGAATATGTTTCTGCAATTTAACTTTAGGTAAAAGCTGGGTGCAGGTTTAGCACAATTGGTTTAGCGGTGCAGGTGTGGTGTTGGTATTGTTTTTGGATCTTAGTTTTAGCTTTAGGTCGTAATCCTTTGAAGAAGCTCGTTTATTTAATTTGCTATGTTAGGTTTTGCTTTAACGAAGCTGTTGGTTTATAGCTCTTATGATGGCTTCTTCAATTTTATTCTTAAACAAAAATCTTAAACAAAAAAACCTTAAAAATAAAATATAAAAAATAATATTTAAAAAAGGATATAAAAAAAAACATTTATTTTTAGTTATGATATGGAATTATTATTTTTAAGTGATTATTTTATCTAATAGGGTTATAATAATTCTTATGTTGCTGGTATAAATATGCTAATGAGCAAATGTTGGTTATTTTTTAAATAATTATCTGCAGTAAGTACGTGTATTATATAATAATAAAAATAGTAATGGAATCTTGGGTTTCTGATAAATATTTAACAATTCTATAGTTTTAGAAATAATGGTTTAATTTTAACAATATATTTTTTATTCGTAGCACAAAATTCTTATAAGAGAAAATAACCTTATTTGAATTCCAATATTAATAATATTGGCTTTTTTTGGTATGTCCATATGGTAGAAGCAACAGATTAGTAGTAATTTTTTTAGCCTTGAATTACAAGCTTTGTATATTATACGATATTGGGTTAAAACAAAATTCATTATTCGCATCAGAAGGTGCACTGAAATATTTTTTAATTGGGTCTTGCATCAGCATTATTATATTAGGAACATCTTATATATATGGATATACTCATTTACAGATTAAATTTAATTTTAGATGTTTAGATGAGTCAAAAAATAGTTTTATCTTATTTTAGGTAGTAATTTGATTTTAATTGCATTATTATTTAAAATTGGGGCTGTTCTTTTCATTTATGGTTCCTGATGCTTATAGGCAGCTTCTTTTTAGTTTTATTTTTTTTGATTATATTCCAAAAATATTTCTTTTCTTTTTATTATATTCTATAATCAACTTTTTGCAAATACAACAATAATATCTTAGGTATTTTCTTAAGTGCTATTGTGGATCTTTTCAAGCAATAAATCAATTAAGGTTAAACGTTTTTTGGCATATACAATAATTTTTAATACTCCTTTTTCCTTCGTTAACTGTACTTACAAGTTATTTTGCATTGTTCTTTGCTTTTTTCCTTAATTTATATCTTTGTGTTCTTTATTAACTTATTTTTATTTACAAGTATTGTATTGTTAATTCTAATTCAAATTTAAATCTTTACGTGACTTTTAAGTATTCGCAAATCTAATTTATTTCTTGCATTAGTATAGCAATTGCTTTTCTTAGTGTGCTGGTATGCCACCATTTATGGCTTTTTTCAAAAATTTGTTATTTTTCTTACACTATAGATTCGTCACAATATTTTTTAGTCCTATTTTTAATTTTAAGTTCTATTTTACCAGCATATTATTATATAGGACAACTAAAGTTATTTTTTTTATTGAAAAATCCAAATGGGAACTGTTAATGGATATTCGGCCGTTTTGCGAAAATGTTAGGTTTTTTTGTTGGTTGTCTTTATTTTTTATTTAAATCCAAGTATAGTGTTTATTTTATTTTATTAAAATATACTTTTTTATGAAAATTTTTAATTTTAATTATTTTTTTAAGATGAAATAAACAGTTTTTTCTACAGTCCCAAATCACCAATGTAATTTTTTAAGTTTTTTTAATCATGTCGCTAGGGTATACTTATAGAAATAGACTAAAATAAGATTATGAGTATACGATTTAAAAAAAAACAACGAGGTTGCCATGGCAAGGACTAATCAGATAAGCAAAAAATTCTCGATGTATAATAAGTTACTTAAAATTTTACTTAACTTTTTTACAGACATTTTTGTCTTTTTGACTAGGATTATTCACATAGGGCTTGACTTGGTTAAAAAAGTGCTTACTTTTTTTATTGGTATTATGTTAATATCTTTTATACTATTTAATAGGTTTTTTAGAGAACGCATACCGCATAAGATTCCTATGGTTGTTAGTATACATAGTTATGCATTTCTTATCTATTTTGTTATTTTTTTAATCTGTGGTCTGGTATTTGTGTTATTTGTAGTATTAATCGTAAAGCCATCCTTATTTAAAACTTCAAAATCCACTGTAAAAGTGAATAAGGATGGCTCGGTAGAAATGTCAGATATTGACTTTGCTAAACAAACTCTTAATGACATTAGTAATTTGGTAAAAAAATCTCTGCGCTATGTTCATTTATTATTTGGTGACCAAATACCGAATTATTTACGGATAATTCTTTATTTTAGTACCAAGTTTGGTAAATTACGTCCATATTACCCACAGTTAATCTGTATTTTCGTATATGTGCCGTATTTACTTGTGCCATTAGTATTTGTTATAGATATAATTTATTTTAATAAATTTAACTATTTCTATAACACATTATATGTCTTAATATTTCCATTAATCTTTAATACATTAATAGGTATATTTCGCCAAACATATGATCTTCATGCAGAAACGCTGACCGAATTAGCGTTTATTTATGTTGATCCTGAGCAGAGTCAAACATTATATAATGGTATTACCTATGAAAAAGATATTAATGACTCGTTTCAAGTGTCCTCAGTAGAGGAATTTCAGAAGGTTTTTGTTTATCCAGCAATACTCATGGAATATGCAATTTTTGATCCTATTGATAAGTTTATGGCATATTATGGGTCTTATATAGCTGCAGCAACATTTTTTATGTATAGTGTTGGCTGGGGTTATATAGCGTTCCACGGGTTTTTTTAATTTATAGGTTTATTGTTATATTTTAGTGTTAAAAAACTATTAAAATAGTTTTTATGGGTAGGAAAAAATCTTATGACCCCTTTTTTTAGGTATAAAAATAAACGATTAAGTTAGTTTTTTATGGGTAGGATGAAAATCTTATGACCCCTTTTTTTAGAAAGATGTATAAAAATTAATTCTATTGTTTATGCCAATGTATGCGTCTCAAAAATGTTTTTTTATTTGTAAAAGAAAGAGGAAAACCTAATGATCAAGTCAAATCTTTATTACAGACGATAACCAAATTTACATCCGACCAAATGTGGTTTTATGGGATAGTACCCGTTAAAAATACTTTAGTAAGTTTAATACTGAAAAAGCTTTCAAGATACAACTTTAGTACCCGTTAAAAATGCTTAAATAAGTTTTAAATACAAGTCTGTTTTAAAATGAAAATATTATTAAAAAGCAAGATACAAATAATCATAAAAACTTAAATATTTTATTAAAAAGTTAATACCCGTTAAAAATGCTTTAGCTTTAAATTTATTAATACAACGTAATTCTTACTAAAAGTTCGTTATAGAATAAATAAAAGTTATAACTATACTTATGTAATAAAAAAAATACACTAAAATTAAAATTTAAAAACAAAAAAATAAATTATGTATCTAAAACAAATTTCCAAGTACTACTAAATTTACTTTGGGCGCTTAACATCTAAGCATACACATATAAAACCAGACCTGGGAAATAAAAAATAAAACAACAATTTCGTAAATGATCCTTCGTTTCCAAGATAAAAACATCAATAGTGAATGATAATGTGTACGGATATTACCATCGTCGGGACCGAGGAATGGATTAGTAATAAAGTCGTTTTTCAAATAACATATAAAAAAAAACCAATTATAGATCACGAAATTACCATAACATAAAATTTAATTTACATAAAAGCCAACTTAAGAAATTGATATAAACATTTAAAACAAACAAAGAGAAACAAATACATAAAAATGTTTTAGATATGAAACAAATAGTTATATGGGTTATCACAAAAGTCAATAACGATATTAATAAATATTCAATATACGCTTTTCTGATATTTAAACAATAATTTAAATAACAACGAGAAGATACAAATGTATACCAACCATGATGATATTTATGAGCTTGATGATGATGGTTTTGTAAAGAAAATGTTTTGAAGATAATACAGTTTTTTACTGCTAAATTAGAGGCATGTTTACCAGTATTTAATTTAGCAATAAATACTTTCAGGATAATGATGGTGAATTTACGCATTAACTTTAACGAAAAACAAGATGTTGACTATTTGGTTTTTCAAAAATGCATCTATTAAATGAGAAATGGGTTTATTCAGACAACAAAAGTACCAGTATTTTTAAATGATCTAAATCTCTAAATTATAAAAAATAAATTATAGTGATATGCTAGCAATAAACAATTTTATTTAGCAACACAATTTTGTTTAGCACTTAGTGTTTTAATCTTAATTTACATTTTGGGGGTATGTGCAAAACTTGATAAGAAAAAACTTCTATTATGAATGTGGGTTTACACATATCAATCAGCACGAAATCTTTAGATATAAAATTTTATTTGTTTCGTTATTATTTATTGTTTTGATATTGAAGTTTATTTTTGTTTCCTTAACATTAAATCATACTCTTTAACAAGTACTCAAGTTAGTTTCTTATTAATATTTATTTATTTATGTTTTTAGGTATATGTTAGAGATGAAATTAAAAGCAATGATTTTTAATAAATGATTTTTAATAAACAATTTTATATAAAAAAAACTTTTGCTGATGAGCTTTAAATAAGCGAAACATAACATGTCCAAAAGAATAAAAAAAAGTAAGCTACAAACGCAATATTCTAAATTCGAAAAAAATTTATATTTAATGATTTTATTTTTTGCTACCATTATACTGACCGAAATTGCTAAAACGGCACATCTTAGTATGTTCTTATTTCATCGTCAAAAATATCCGCTTTTCTTAACGGATACATTAAACCAATACTTCCTAAATATTAATCATAATTATCAGGGTCTTAGAATTGTCGAAAATCAAAGAACAAATATCGCCATGTATGAGGAGCTAAAATTAGAAAAATTAACGAGATATAACTCTAGTTCTATTTGGGAGTCTAATCAATATTATTATAACTTTTACATGCATCTCGACTCGTATTCTACTGATTATTATTATTCTAAATTTTACATGCATTTAATAAGTGAACTAGCAAAATGTCCTTTTGCCGATGGCTTTTCCGGTATTATATAATCGATACTATTATGTTAAAATCACCTAAAAAAACAAAATATAAAGCACCGCATTACATCTTGGAGAAAAAGGGCTCAAAGGAATTAAAATAAACAAAAAGGTATTGTTATAAAATAAAGCAATCATATTACTATCTCCCCAACAACGTGGGTAACAAGACGTGTTTAGCTAGGCCTATAAGAGGAAGTATGGTAAATTAAATATTCGTTTTTTCCAGATCATTCAATGACAAAAAAACATTACAAACACGCATGGGTAAGGTAAAGGGCAACATTATAAATGGGTTGCCCAATAAATAAGGGTAGACCAATAGTCAAATAACTGGGCGATATAAATTAAGAATTGTAAGAAGATTGTTTCGAAAATTAACACATAAGTTACCTGTTGATTGAAAATACGTTATCCAAAAAGAGACGTGGTTTTATAAAGACAAAACACAACTAATACAAAAATAAAAAAAATGATTTATAAGGTACATTTTACGCGTAATGGATAATACAGGAGGTTTAACTGCTTTGTATTAAAGTATTAACCAAAACACCAAAGCAGCTGCACGCATGGTGATAGAATCATTGTTGTATAAAAACAATAATTCCGGAAAAACGAGTAGAAGAGGTCAAATCATAAAGCTTTAGTATTTGGTTACCAACAAATAAACGGCGTTAGATGGTTCTTATATCAAATTGCTCTCCCAGCTTGTATACTATTCGTCGGGACGGGACACCTTTAGGTACTAGAATTGTGGTCCAATTTGTAAAGAACTTCGTGAGTTAGGACATACCGTATTGTATCTATAGCTTCTTTGTTTATAATGAAAAAATATAATTAGATTTTAGCTATAAAGTTTTAAATACAAAACATCATTTACAAAAACCAACCGAGGAAACTAGAGCTATATTGCTTTATTTAACACAATAAGCAAAATAGATTATCGTTTTACGAAGTATAAATTTTTTTGATATCTTTTTTAAACAAAAGAGATAAAAGTAATATTATAGATTTAAATCAAAAAAAACAAAGCCTATTAATTTATACCTTAAATTTGATGTTAATTTTTTGGTGTTTTATATATTAGCATAGATTACAATGCCACGTGTCATTGGTATAAAGATGGATATATATTAAGTTTTAATTTTTATTCTTTGTGCTTCGTGTTCCAATACAACAACAAATAGGGCTTTACCTATAAATTTATTCCATTATACAAAAATATTTAAAATAATGTCATTAATATTCGCAGCTTAAGAACGATAAAAAACGCGGCATTTAAGAATTAACATAATTGTATCCAAAGATTAAGGAGTTATTAAATAAAACATCTATGTGAGGCAAATAGTAATTTTAAAAATTATTGTCAAATAACAGGAGCTCACATAGTTATGATCCTTTTTCGGTCTTTCTCGACATAGCTTAGAAAATTTGCCAATTTTGGCAATATTCCTGGGTACAAAAGTCCAGCTGGTGAGATTCATTAAAATAAATGGTAGATTTTAGTATAAGCTTTTTGAATAGTTTTATCACTTAATGGATTTTAATACGTTAATCCAAGAGTTTATTTTTATAAAAACAACAATGTTTTGCTCGAGAACTTAATCTGATTTCATGAATGTCTTGGGTGTGAAAAGATAGGCGATTCCATTTCCATATTCGGCAAGTGAAGTTAACATAAATTCTAATTTTAAAATATTTTGTTAGACTAGTGGTGGGATTTTAATAATGGTTATTATCTATATTGCGGCACCCTTTATGTGGCATAGTGAAGTTTGTACTCAATTAGCTGAATTTAGACATTTTTGTAGGTCTCTGGGTAAGTAGCCTTTGTAATTTTTATTTATTTAATGTTATCTCGAATAAAGCATCATTTTACCCTTACCGAAATAACAGAGTATACTTATACGAAATAATATTATTTAGTTTAATTTTTCCTTTAAAAAGAAACGTAGAAGAAAATCTTGTTTAGTCTTAATATTCTAATGACTTTCTGTTAAACTGCCAGAGGTATTTTAGGACGTACTTTAAACGAAGATTTGTTTATATGGACCTACATTCTTATTTTTCGTGTTTTAGATAATTGTTATCTTTAAGATTACCAGACATTATACAGGTAAAGGCATGCGTTTACGTAAAGCAAAATATATGTTAAACTAGAAGAAAAAAAAAAAGTTAAAAAACGAGACCCGATGGGCCATATTTAATCCAACGTGTACCAAAAGTTTCACGTTAAAACGTTGGTAAAATTGCGACGCCGTCTAGCAAATGAATATACAAGACAAAAAAAAATCATATACCTAGATTTTGGCAAAATTTTTTTCGTTCATGCCAGCATGTAATATACTTCGACAGGATTACTCTGTAACGTTGGCGTCGTGAATTGGGTTACCCGTAATTATATTTACAGATTTTTTAAAATCCCCTTTATTAATCTTAAGATTATTTCAAAATTCAATATAAAAAATTTATGATATGGTGGTTTAAAAAATAAAAAAAATGCTGGTAGACGAAATAAAGATCTCATATTCGTTTGATACAAATACACCAAAACCAACATATATATTATAGTTACAAGAAAACGTTCAAAGGTACATCTAGATTAGATTGTATGGCTATGTGAAACACGAACAAATATGCGTATATACGATCGATATTACAAAATTAACTAAATATTTGTTCAAAAAAATGTAAACTTTCAGCAACTTTTGGAAAGTGTTAAACTTGATTTAAGCATATTACTGGGCAGCAAAAAACGCACAAAACCTTTTATAGGTTATATTAAAAAAAAAGTTATAAGTTAAAAAAATGGCTACAATAGTCAATTACGTGAAAAAAAAACTGCAGACAATCTTTATAACACTTTATGGTATAAATGAATTTCTGCAGCAAAACTTATTGGAATATGTCAGTTACATCCGGGTAAAATATAAGAATTTTTCCGAAATGTGATAAATTTTTTTTTATTTTAAATTATTAAAAATTGAATATAAATTACGTGTTCATGTTTTGCACGTATCATGTTATTTTGGTTTATAAAACTTATGTGGTCTTCGTACGCACAAAAACTTCTACAAGAGGTCAACGTACACAACAAATGCTAAGAGCCAACAACGTTTTCACTTGCAGTAAAGCATTACCTTTAAATTAGCCACCAAGCATTTTATCAAAACAGATCGCAAGAAACGTGGAGGTAAAAATATTACACCTAGTAAAAATAAAACTAGGTCTAAGCTTGTGGTTAAGAAAAAAAAGAAGTAATTAATTGTTGAAGACGGAAATCAAGGACTTACTTTCAAAAACTTTAAATTAGATCTGTATTTTAGTGTTCTGAGGATAAAAATTTAAAAAACCAAAATTACTTGGTGTAGCTTTGGATGCTTGGACTTTTTTAAACCACCTTTAACATTACATGAATTTATATAAATAAACTAATTTAGTTATCTTTTAAGTAATTCTTGATTTATGAAATAAAGCACTTTCTATAAGAATCAGTTACTTTTGATGAATTACCTGATTCGCAAGTAAACAAATATACATGAATTTTTTCTTTTCTTTCTATCATACAGAAATAGAAACAGTTACTCTTTATCTTATATGTTTGTTTGCGTAATCCATTATTTGTGATATTTAAATAAAACATTACACTTGACTTTGAAGAAAAACCTATTATTAAACAAAAACGTTTATACACGCAATTTACATAAACGAGCAAAAAAAGCCGCATTACCTATTAACTAAAAAAAAAATTGAAGTCATACGAGAGTCTATTAATAAAGCTTAAAAGAAAAAAAATTAAAATTATTGTTATGGTTTAGTTTTTATAAATTTAAACGTACAACATTTTTATCAGTATTTCACTAAGCCACACAAAGTGAATACATAGTTTCAGCTGGTAAGCTAAATTTGCTGGACGTCATAAATCTAGTAGTTTTGCTCGTGATTCTATTGCAAATTGACTTCTAGTAAAGCCATTGCTTTAAATATCGTGTAATAGATGTTTGGTTTATTAATACAATCAGTCAACTACAGACCTATTTGCTTGGTCTTATTTTGATTTTGTTATAATACGTTTATTAAAAATACGTTACCGTCGCTCACGGTTATGTTCGTTAGGTAAACGACGTGTATTTAAAATGTTTTTTATTAATAAAACTGTTATTTAGGTTTTTTTCTTTTAATAAATTTTTATTATTTTTTTTAATATATTTAACTTAATTCTTAAAATAACGTAACTGAGTTTAAACTCAGTTACGTTATTTTTTTTTTATAATTCTTTGCGCAAAAATAGTTAATTTCCTTTTCTATAAATTGGCGGCCAAATATCCAACGCCAAGCAATCTTAGTTACCTGTGGAACTTCGGGGTATTTGCACTTGTAGTTTAATAATTCAGTTAATTACGGTATAGTGTTAGTAATGATTATACACCACAGTAGATTTTGCATTTGCTAGTTAGAACATATTAGTGTGATGTAAATTAGGCTGGCTTCTTAGATAACACATGCAAACGGAGCTTCAATATTCTTTATAGTTGTAATGTATGCACATATATGTAGAGGTTTATATATGGATCGTATTTGGTTCGAGAGAGCTATTGCGGATTACGGGAGTAATTATATTTTTATTAATGATCCTTACGGCATTTTTAGGATATATTTTACCACGGGGTCAAATGAGTTTAGGGGAGCAACAGTATAACAAATTTAGCTCAACAATCCCAGTAATAGGTGATAGATTGTTTTATGGCTTTGGGGTGGTTTAGTGTTGCAAATCAACGTCGAATAAATTTTTTAGTTACATTATTTATTTCATTTTTAATTTTAGCCTTGTAGGATTACATTTGTTATATTACATTCAACGGATCTTCAAATCATTGGGTGTAGATTATCGTTTTGATATAGTTCCATTTGGTCCATATTACATTTTAAAAGATTTTCAGTGTTTTTGGCTTTTTTTTCTTTTTGCATATTTGATTTTTTTTGTACCAAATTTATTGGACATCCAGATAACTATATCCAGCTAATGCAGAATAACTCCAGAACATATCGTTCCAGAATGGTATTTTTTACCATTATGCAATTTTAAGAGCAATTCCTGAAAAGCTTTTGGAGTAATGCATTATTAGCCTCTATTTTGGTCTATTACTTCTTCCGTATATTCATAAATCAAATTACGATCGACAACATTTAAACCGCATATAAAGTAGTTAGTTGTTTTATATATCACTTTGTGTTTATTAGGCTTTTTGGTGCAAAACCTATGAAGAGCCTTTTTTAACTTAGGTCAAATTTTAACTGTATATATTTTACATTTTTTCTTGTTTTAAAGTTATAGATCGATTGATTATTATTTATTAATAAAATACTTGTATAAGCAGCAATGCATAAGTGGCACCCAAAATTCCTTTACCACCAATTGCCGTAATTTTTTAGTTTTTTTTAATTTGTAAAAAGTATATTTTATTATTATAAAATATTTAAAAAAACTTTAATAAATTTAAATTATATATTAGTGTATAAGTATTAAAAAAAACTTATATAAAGGTGCTTTTATGTAAAAAAAAGATGTAATACAAAAAAAAATGAATATTTCCTTAAGGAAATAATAAATAGTTAATATGCTTTAACAAACATTTATAACAATAATTATTTAATAAAACTAAGAAAAATTTTTAAAATAAGTACAAAAAATTTAAGATAAAAATTAAAACAAAAGCACTTAAAAAAGTAAAAATAAGACTATATGTTAAAAAAAGTGTTCTATGAAAAAAACTAAAAAAAAATGTTTGAAATTTCTTCAATGTCTTGTAGATAGTGCCTTTTTTTACATTAAAATAATGTTAATTTATAAAAAAATAATAAATCTTAAAAGAATAATAGTAAGTAAAAATCTAATTATAAACTATTATAAAAATATACGAGAAAAAAATTTATACAAGAACCTTTCTTAATAGTTTTTTTAAAAATTAAGTTTTTTTAATCATGTCGGGAC
>Ga0302306_10000998_pt1 | contig 16005 bp, 12 predicted proteins | sample III_Palsa_E3_1_FD_198761 | JGI IMG/M metagenome (GOLD analysis project Ga0302306, IMG submission 198761) | Peat permafrost microbial communities from Stordalen Mire near Abisko, Sweden - III_Palsa_E3_1 | ecosystem: Environmental > Terrestrial > Soil > Palsa > Peat permafrost | place: Sweden...
GGTGTTTGCATCGGTAAAAACAACTATTTCCGTGTCGGTATGGGCCATGGCCCGGTGAACTGCGGCTATTTTCCCGGCACGATTGTCCTGGTGAAGTAAGGTAACCTGGGGATAACGGTCGATAATAGACGTAGTGGCATCACTCGAGCCGTCGGTAACAAAAAGCAGCTTCAACTTGCCTGCGGGGTATTTCAGCTGCAGGCAGTTTTTTATCTTATCCTCAATAAACAGCTCTTCATTAAAAGCAGCTACAATTAGCGTGCAGCATGGCAGCAGGCTGTCAATCGGAGTAACTGATGCGGGTTTCCCCCTGAATACCCGTTTAATTTTTATGATCAAATACAGCAGGATGCCGTAGCCGACGAAGGTGTAAAAAACGATAAACAGGCTCAACCAAAAAACTATCTCCATGCGATTTAACGATAACCTAAATTTTTACTGTTCTTGCTATTTGTAAAATTCCACCAAATAGCTTTAGCAAGGGTGGGTATATAATGGTAATTTTTAGCTTTTACGTAACTGAGTACGTTGCGGGGTACAACAAATGCCAAAAAATAAAAATAAAATACTGCTTTCTTAAAAAACGGCGCATTTCTGCGCATAAACAGGATACGGTTGCGGTTCATAAAATATTCTTTGAGCCTGCTTTTTTTACCAACTGATACGGACTCCTTATGATAAATTACTGCATCGGTGCAAACCCATGCCTGGTAACCGGCACGCTTGATGTGTTCGCCCCAGTCCAGTTCTTCGTAGTAAAGGAAAAAATTTTCGTTCATCATCCCGGCCATTTCTATCGCCTGTCTGCGCACCATCATAGCCGCGCCGTGGCAATAAGCAGTCGGCCCGGTATAATTATCGTACTGCCCTTTATCTTCTTCGCGTAAGCCTATACAGCTATTGCGGCATGTATAAAAGTTTAAGGGCGTGTAGCCCGCATATTGGATGAGGCTTTGGTTGTGGAAGTATTTTATTTTTGGCGACACCATCCCAACTGCGGGGTTGTTGTCCAGCACCGTCGTAAGCATCTTAACAAGGCCAGGGGTAAACTCCGTGTCATTATTAGCTAAAAAAAGGTATTCGCCGCTGGCCGCTTTTATACCTAAATTGTTGCCGCCCGCAAAGCCATGATTGATATCGGAACGGATGAATTTAACAGTGGGATATTTAGTCTTCCATCCTGGGGTACTGTCGATGACGCTTCCATTGTCAACCACGATGATCTCCATGTCATCAGTATGAGGTATCGAAGCGAGTAAGTCTTCCGTAACCTGGGGTTGATTAAAATTTACGGTGATGACAGATACTTTCATTATTCATTTTCGGAAATTCTATCGAGGCATTTCTGCAGCTCGATGGCAAACTCCTTATCGTTAGGGGGTGCGAAAATAGTGTTGTGCTCTCCGGGAATGTCATGAACGTTAACTCCTTTAAGTGCAAATTCCCTCCAACCAAGGTACTTAAAATCCGACATATAGAATGTTTTCTTTTTAGCCCTGAACAGGTCGACGGTGATATTCAGTGGTTTTTGATAATAATTTTGCTTCGCTTTTGCGCTGGCCTCGTCAATTTCATTGTCGTAAGCAAAAAAACCTTCGCGTTTTTCTTCGGTTCCTTTTATTTTCCACAGGAAGCGGATGAGCCGGCGTTTAATTACCAGGCTTTTGTACGCGATGGTTCGTTTAGGGTCGTGGGCAAATAAAACAAAGCTGTAGAAAAATTGCATCACGAAAAGCGATATGCGGTTAAATATTTTTTTGCCGAAGGGATCAAAGCGATCGGTTTGTTTGGCATAAGTATCAAATACAGCGAGGAGCTTTACGTCTTTGCCCATGGCTATCATTTGGCGGGCCATTTCATAGGCTATGGTTCCGCCCAGGGAATAACCTGCAAGGGCGTAGGGCCCCGATGGATTTTGAGCGACGATTTCGGAAATATAGTTTGCGGCAATTTCCTCCATTACGTCCAGTGGTTCATCAACGCCGTTAAGGCCTCTTGCCTGCAGGCCATAAACAGGTTGATCGTCGTCCATATTCATTGCCAGGGCATTAAACAGCAGCACATTTAACCCTGCGCCGTGCACAATGTATAAAGGCATTTTTGAACCCGTTGGTTTGATGGGAACCAATGATTCCCAGGTAATGGATTTCGCATCCACCTGGAGCCTGATTGCTAACTTTTCGATGGTTGAATGCTCAAAAAGCGTTGCCAGGGGCAGGCGCAGCCCGGTTGCCTTCTCGATTCGCGCCATGATCTGAACAGCCACCAGGGAGCGGCCGCCTAACGTAAAGAAATTATCGAGCACACTTATTCTTGGGAGCCCCATTACCTCCTGCCATATATCAACGAGCAGTTTTTCAACGTCGGTTCGGGGTGCTACAAATTCGCCGGAACTGGTAATTAACGAATGATCGGGCTTTGGCAGCGATTTGCGATCTGTTTTACCGTTTGGTGTAATTGGTATGGCGGTTAACAATACAAAATCGTCAGGAACCATATACTCCGGCAGTATGCCCATCAGGGCCTGGTGCCAGTTGGAAGTTCGTTTTTTAAGATCAATGTCTTTACTGTTATTGCCTAATACGATGTACGCTACCAGTCGCGGATCGCCCGGCGTATCCTCCCTGGCTATCACAACCGCTTCCTTTATATCTTCCTGTTTTGCAAGCGCATGTTCAACTTCTTCAAGTTCTATCCGGTATCCGCGAACTTTTACCTGGTGATCTATCCGCCCAAGGCATTGTATTTCGCCGCTTTCGTTCAATTTACCCAAATCACCTGTGCGGTATAGCTTGCTTCCCGGAATTGCCGAAAAAATGTCATTTATAAACCGTTCGCTGGTTAGCTCCGGGCGATTGAGGTATCCCGCGGCGACGCCGTCACCGCCAATATATATTTCACCGATTGAACCATCCGCAAGGTTATTCAGGTCTTCATCTAATATATAAACCTGTGTGTTGGCAATTGGCTTGCCTATTGAAATATCCTCGTTGCTTTTGATATGCTTTAATGTCGACCAAATGGTAGTTTCGGTGGGGCCATACATATTCCACAGCTGACTGCTCCGCCGGGTAAGTTTATCTACCATATCTTTTGGTAAAGCTTCGCCGCCGCAAAGTATTTTTATCGGAAGATGGTTTTCCCAGCCCGCTTCCATCATCATCCGCCAGGTATAGGGCGTTGCCTGCATAATGCTGATGTTTTCATCCTTAACCAGGTCAAGCAAAAGGCGGCCATCTTTTGATGTTTCAGCATTTGCAAGGATAAGTTCGGCGCCGCTAATTAAAGGCAGGTATAATTCCAGTCCGGCAATATCAAATGAAACGGTGGTTACCGCCAATATTTTATCAGCCGTGGTCATACCTGGTTCCTTTTGCATGCTCAACAAAAAGTTAACAAGGTTGTAATGCCTTATCTGAACGCCTTTTGGCTTACCGGTGGACCCTGAGGTGTAAAGAACATAAGCCAGTTCCTTACTGCTAAATTCAACCTCTGTTTCTTCCGGGCTGTAGTTATCAAGTTCTATTAATGCGTCTTCAATTAATATCTCGCTGGCTTTTGATTGGAATTGCTTTTGATATTTTTTGGAGGTTAACAGAATTTTGGCGGCGGAGTCTTCCAGCATAAACTCGATGCGGTCCTTTGGATACTCCGGGTCAAGCGGCACATATGCAGCACCCGCTTTGAGGATAGCAATCAGTGAAATGACCATCTCGGGCGACCGGTCAAGGGCCAATCCTACGATATCGCCAGTTTTTACGCCGGTGTGGATCAATAGCTTTGCAAGTTTGTTCGTCTCCCGGTACAAGGTACCGTAAGTATATTGGCGTTGATGGAATTTGATAGCGACCTTTTCCGGATATTGGTTCGCGCATTTATTGAGCAACCAGGGAAGGGTTGCGTCTTTAGGATACTCCGCGTAGGTATTGTTTAAGCTGTTTAGTTCGATGTGCACCTGGCTATTCATTTGCTGTGTAATGGATCTTTCAAACGTCATCGTATGAAAGCTAGGGGTATCGATTTAATCTGTATCAGGTATCGTACGCTTATACGTATTATTTTGTGCTATGGATATGCTGCGTATGAATAAATTTTTTGTTGGCCCCCTTTAATTTAAACAGGAGCAAAACCATTGTTAAAAATATCATTGGCACCTTTAATGCGGCGCCCCAAAAATCTCCGTTTATAAGATTTGCCGGTATGGCAATTAAAATAGCAGCATAACAGCATACCGTTGCAGCCAGCCAGAGCTCCCAGCCCGGCCCGATGCCAGGTGTTGCCAGGGAGATCAGCAGCATAAGCGGCATAAAACCCAGCATCATTACCCGGGGCAGTATCGATAATTGGTATATCTCGTTAACATAATCAAGATTGCCATGTAAAAGCGCTTTGAAACTGGTGAGGCCGTACTTTTTAAGCAGGTTAAATTGTGCCGACAGCCACCTGCGCCGCTGTTTTTTAAACATTTCAGGATTGCTTACCTTTTCGTCGTAGATCAAAGCGTCTTCTGCATAGGCTACAGTTATGCGGTCGCGGGTAAGCAATATTCCCATTTCCTTATCAAAGCCGCCCACGGCATCAATCCTGAGCATAACATCCTTGAATACGTTGTATTCCAATGCCATACCCGACCCTATTATTGCCGCGGAAAAACCAAAAACCCGCTGTGATTTACGGAAAATGTGATTATTTACCTCCTCACTTACGGCATCAAGTATAGCAACTTTGGTGTTGGTGTTTTTCGCCAGGCGATGGCCCTGAACAACCTTGCTGCCTGCCTGCAGGTAATCGTTAATACGGTAGAGAAAATCAGGCGCTGCTATGTTATCAATGTCAAATACCACAGCGGCATCATAGTCGCCGGCGGTGTTTTCAATTGCTTTGTGCAGCGCTTTTGATTTGGTGCTGTTTTCAAATACCACTTCCAGCACCTGTATCGGCATTTTCTTCAGTTTTGCAATCGTTTCCGGTTGCAGTGAGTCGGCGATCACACAAATATGAAACAGGTGTTTCGGGTAATCGATAGTCACTGCGCTGGCCGCCGAATTGAGAATGATCTCATCTTCTTTATAGGAGCAGATGTAAATAACAAATTTGGCCAGGTTGCTGCTTTTGGCAGGCGTTTTAACCCTGATCAATTTCCCCGCCATGGAGAAAACGAATAAATATAAACTGTATACGCCGAGGTATACAAAAATCAAACTTGTGAGGGCCGATGCGATGAATCTGATAATCTCCATAAGTTAACGGGGGTTTATACGGTTGTACCTGTTAAATTGGTGGGGTATTTTTGATTTTTTTGCGGGAATTTGTCAAATGGCGCTTAGTTTATGGTCAAGTGAAGCTCTCAGGAGGTTTTTAACTTCAACTGCGCGGTGTTCCCAGGTGTTATCTGCTGCTACTTCCAGTCTCTTTTGCATCGACAATTCGTCATCTTTCAACGCAAGGTCGAGCGCATGCGAAAACTCCCGGATGTCTTTACAGTAAAACACAGTTTCTCCGGTGAAATCCTTTAAATCGGGATTAAAATCGGTTGAAACTACCGGCTTACCCGATCCCAGGTACTCAAAAAGCTTTAGGGGGAAAATATTGTTGCTCACCTCGTCTTTCTTAAAAGGAATAATGGCAACGTCGAACCCTTTTAATACAGCCGGCATAAGCTCGTACGGAACGGGGCCTTTGAAATGCACGTTTGGCGCTGTATAATCCTGTTCGTTTGCATAATACCTATCAACCGGACCGATAAAAACGAAGTTCTTATCCAGGTTTGAGCTGATCAGGCCTTTTACCAGGTCATAGTCAATTCTCCGTTCTATATTCCCAAAGTACCCGATAATAGGTTTTTTTATTCCGGCCAGGATATCGGCAATTTTCAAATCCGGATCAAGCGCTTTTTGGCTGTGGCTGATGTTCGCGGCATTTGGGCTGAAAAATGATCGTTCATTTAGTAGCCGCTTTTTGTTGCTCAATTCTTTACTGGTCGATATCACCATATCAACGTCTTTTACCAGTATCTCTTCAGATATCAGGCCATGTCTTACCTGGTAAGGCTCCACCAATGGATCTACGCAATGGTAAACAGTGAGAACCGGCTCGAGCTGTTTATGCAGCGATGGGAACGCGACGTTGTAGGAATTGATGTAGATGTAATCTTTGATATTCAAATTTGAGATCACCTTTTTTAATCTTCTGCCAACTATCCTTTCGTTTATTTTTAGCGCAAGCCTGTACAACCAGCCCTCTGGAAGCATATTTATTGACGGAACAGGTGGCGTTATAATTATTTTGAGGTTAGGTATTTCCGTTTCAATGATGCTATTGGCCGATGAAAAAAAGTGCGCCCGGCGATTGCGATAACCAGCGGTATTCCGCGATTTAAGATAATCCCACCAGGTAAAAGGTCTGTCGACATAATACACGTGGTTATCTTTTGCCAGGTGTTTTGCCAGGATGAAGTTGGTAGATTCCAGCGGACTATCATACTGCATTTGAGAGAAAAAGATAATATTTTGATCTTTGAGGCTCATCTTACAAAAATTAGGGGCGGATCGGATTCATAAAGCAGATAAAAAATATTATTAACGCCTATCAAGAGTCAGGATACAATCCCGCACCTGCAGGAAGGAGCCAGGATAAGCAGGTGTATTCCGGCCAATTTGCCGGTGAACATACACCTGACAGTCCAGTTACACGTATTTTCAACAATTTGTCCATCTTATCCGGTATTTTTTCTTCGCTCTTCGTTCTAAAGCATAGTTATTAACGCTTGATGCTTGGTTTTTGACTCTCCTCGACCCTTCCCCTTTTATGCCAACCCTTTATCCTGCTACTGCTACTGCAACTGCTACTGCTACTGCTACTGCTACTGCAACTGCTACTGCAACTGCTACTGCAACTGCTACTGCTACTGCTACTGCAACTTGTTCCTGGCTCCTTGACTCTTGGTTCTAATAATTAACCGTTTTTGGCCCCCAGCCTTGAGATCAGGGCAACAGTAACCAGCTTAGTTTCAAGCATTCCCAGTTTGAAAATATCATGTATTTTAAATTTCAAATTCTTTTTAAGCACCCAATAGCCATAAATAATTCCTGCAAGGAAGGTGAAAATCGAAGATAGGGCAACACCATACAAGTTGTGTGTTAAATAGATTCCAACGAAATCGCCCACTACATTCACAATCAGCATTAGCATAACCTTTACCAGGTTGAGATGGGGTTTGTTTAGCAGATCAAGCGTGATACCAAAAAAGCGATCAACAGGCAGCAGGACTGCGAAACTCATAAATATGCGGAAAACATTAGCCGCGTCCGAGTGAACGAACTTTGATCCTCCGATTATTTCAATTACGAAATCCGCGAAAAAAAATGCAACCACCGTCACCGGGATTAACAGAACAGTCAATATGCCGGCGTACTTTTTCATAATATGGGTCATATATTCCTCGTCATTGCGTTGTAGCGCGGCCGACATAGCGGGAAGGGCGGTGGCTATAAAACTTCTCAAGGGTATTTCAATTACCTCCATCAGTCGCTGAGGCAGGTAATAAACCGCAACGACCGCAGGGTTGACGAACATAAATTTGATAATGAATGTGTCCGACCCGCGCAACAGGTAGGAGCTGATGGACGTGAAGACACTGAATTTTCCGAAATGTACCAGCTCCATAATACAAGCCCTGGTTTTTTTTGGGATCGACTGGATTTTGGCCCACCCGGTGATCACTGAAATAAGGCTGGTTAGGATAGCCGACCAGCAATAGGCATAGATGACAACATGGAAATTGGCTTTATGAAATATGATTAATGTTATTATCGATATAAAAAAAGTCCCCTGCCCGATTAGCTGCAGGATAAAAATTTTGTCAAAGCGTTCTTCGGCCTGCAAAACCCACAGCGCAATACTGGAAGGAAGTGTGCTGAAGAAAATGATGCTGAACCATTTGGCAATCATGCTTGCCGATGTGTCCTTGCTGAAGAAAAAATAAATAAACAGGCTCAAAAAGCCCAAAGCTAACGTGAGTAATGCGGCCACAAACCAGGTTGAACCGACGACATTGGTTTTTCTGTCTGTTTCGGACCCCGCGTATAATTTAACCATCGATGTTTGTAAGAACCCGGCCCTGAAAAAATTCGCGATCGTAAAAGTTATAAGGAACAGTATCCAGTTGCCGAAATCAGTCTCCGACAAGTTACGGGCCAGCAACGATACCGACACCATCCCCACCAACGGCATTACCGCGTTGCTGGCTAACGACAGTGTATGTTTGTTTACTAATTTTTTAAAAAATTGCATTATACTTTTACCCAGTTGTTTGATTTAAAATCATATTTTTTTATCACGCGGGCGGGGTTCCCAACGGCAACGCTAAATTCGGGGACATTTTTTGTAACCACGCTGCCGGCCCCGATCACAGCATGTTTCCCGATTGTAACACCGGCTGTAATAACTGAATTGGCGCCTATCCAAACGTCATCCTCCACAATTATTTCATTCGTAACCACTTTTTGAAGCCTGGGCGGCACTGCAACGTCTTCATATCCGTGGTTTAAACCTGATATCACTATGTTTTGCGCCAGCATTACATAATTGCCGATTTTGACCGGGCCGATAATCACATTCGCTAATCCTACGCCCACGTGATGGCCGATATAAACCTCGCCAACGCCGTTGTTGATGGTGGCAAAATCTTCAATGATGCTTTTTTCTCCGATTGTAAATTTATTGAAGGGAAAAACGTCCAGCCTGGCGCTCCATCTTATTTTAACTCCCTTGCCTCTTTTATGCACAAACCGGTTCACAATTAAACGTACCCATAACCTCGGCCTCGCCTGCCCTGTTGGTACCAATAACCAGTGTGCAAATTTTTTAAGTCCGGGGTTTGATTTAATGATCTGCTGCAGGGACATAGTTTTATTGTTTACGCGAATCCGGAGTCGGGGTGTTATCCTGCACGTGCGGGATTGGCTCTTAACTCTTGCCTCTTTTCACCACTCACCGTTCACCACTCACCTCTCTTGGCTTGATTCCTGGCTCTCTTCACCTTTCACCTTTCCTGGCTCTTGGCTCTTTTCCCCACTCACCACTCCCCATTCCCCATTCACGACTCACCTCTCTCCACCTACATTACCAATCAGTTCCTGATCTATTTTCCCTGGCTGCCTTTGTTCAATGTCCAGTCGCATGGTTACGTTTATAAGTGCAAGCGCCAAAAAGTATAAAATATTCGTGGGGTATTGTACGGTAGATTGCTGCGGATAGTTACCGATGTCCAGTGCGAAAATGATTAAAACCATTGCCAGGCAATAACTTTTCAGCTCGGGGTCCTTAATTAAGTAATAATAGGTTATGCCTTTATATAGCACAATAAAATTAAACAGGCAATAAATAAACAGCCCCACGTAGCCCAGCTCAACCGCTATCCTTACATATCCGCTATCCGGGGGGAATTTAGCGAGGTACGAGTTCGGGGCAAAACGTGCGCCCCATATTCCTACCGATCCAAGCCCCCCGCCAATCGGGTGCGCCTGAATGTAGGGCTTAATTCTTTCCTGGTTTCTGGCGCGTTCTTCAAAAGACCGGTCGTGCGTTGGCTTAAACGCGCTCTGAAACCGGGCTATAGTGGGGTTACGTGTTGGCACCATTATCATAAATGCAAGCCCTAACGCAGCAAAAATTGTCACGAAAAATAACCTTACATTGAAATTCAAAATTACCACCATCACCAGCGCTGCCGGAACTATAACATAGGATGAACGGGTGCCGGAATACAAAAGGGTCATAAAAAAAAAGCCGCCAATCAGCCCCAGTATGATTTTTTTTGTTCTGCTGATCTTGCTCAAAATAAGCGATATACAAATCAAACACCCTGAAACCATATTGAAGGCAAATACTACAGGGTCCGAAAATATACCCCACTTCCGCAGATGTCCCCCGATAAAAAGCAATTGGAACCGGCCAGGCTCCCTGTTCAGCCATATATTTTCAAAAGAGAACAAGCCGAACTGTTCCTGCTGGAAGGCCGCAAGAGCTCCGATTAACTCCAGGACGAGCAGTAATTTAATGAGAAACCTGATATACTCCTTCGACCGGATATGGTAAAGAAAGATGAAATACATCAGCATCACAAATGCGATTGTCCGCACCGTATAAACCCATTCCAGTATGGTAGGCTGTTCGGGGTTGATGATCTCAAATATGTTATATCCAATCCATATAAGCACAAAGTAAGTTATGGAGTTTTTAAAGTAGCCCCAGTCATGTTCCTTTTTCTGTCGCACAAAAAAACCAAGGATCAGTAAGTAAGTTACTGCGTCTAAAACCAAACCGATGGGAGTCGGTTCGGGCAAAAATCTGGAAGATTCATTAACAAAGAAGGAGAGGACGATCAGAATTACCATCCCCGAATCTGGGTGCGCCACCACGGCATACGCAACCGGGATCGCGATGATGCCGCAAAGGATAATAATACCCAGTACATAGCCCTCCCTGGCTATCAGGAAGCTCACCGCCAACGAACAAACCAGCAGGAATAAAATAACTATTGGGGCGCTTAGCTTTTTTAAAATTATCCTGTGCCAGAAGGTTTTTCTGTAAACTTTTCCGTCGATGTCACTCTTCAGCATCCGGGTAAAAAAAATTAAAAAAACAGAATTTTAAAAAACCACACAAAAACACTCACAAATGCAGCGGCTATAGCAACAACATAACTCATTTTTTGAATGGTGCTTAACTCGCTAAAAAGATTTTCGTTTTGTTTGTGGTCAACTCTCATTGTAAAAACCCAATAGGGTAATGCCGGGGCTTCACCTGCTAAGCTGGCGGTTTATTCACTTTTTCTTTTTGTCCACCTTGGCTTTATTCAAAATCCACCCGGCGAACTTGCGGTTAAGGTGTTTTAAATAGGCAACATACTGCTCCTGCGAGCTGGATATGATTTTATCGGCTTCAAAAACACCCACCACTTTGTCTGAAAATAGTATCCATTCTTTTGAAAGATTTAACGAGTCCAATGGGGGCAGGTCAATTAACACGATGTCATAGCGCGAGCGCAAATCGCTAAAATCGTCCAGCACCTTTTTCTCGTCGTTTATCTCCAGTAAAGTGATATCTCCGCCACGGTTGCCAATCACGCTGATCGTGCTGCCATCCCGTTCAATATAAGTAGCATTCCTGAAATAATCTTCGGCAAAAACTTTTGGCTGAATAGCTTTACTGATGGTAGGATTATTAAAGTTACCATCAATCAACAGCACTTTTCTGTTAATTGCCGAATAGGCGTATGCTAAACTGGTTGCCACCAACGTCTTTCCTTCACTCTTGCCAAGGCTCGTTATTGCTAAAACTTTTTGCCCCTTAAGCTCCTGGTCTATCTCAAATCGTACCGAACGAAGCAATTCTTTAAAGTCCTTCATTTTTTGGCGATTCTCGATATCCCAAAGCTTTTTCAGATCCGGCGCGTGGCCAGGGATCAGATTTAATGACCCAAGCAATGGTAACTGGGTCTTGTTGACCAGGTCAATGGGTGTTTTGATATTGTCATCGAGATAGTACAGTACAAATAAAACCAGGAGGCAGATGATCAGGCTGATTACACCGCATAAAGTAATAAGCAAAGCCTTTTTTGAAGGTTCGGCGGTGTTGGCAGTCGCTTGTTCAACCTGCATTAAGTTGATAGAGAATTTTGATTGCAGGTTGAGCGCATTATATTTACTAAGCACATCCAGGTATTCCTGGCTTGCTACAGTGATATCGGATTCGTAGGTTTTTATGATAGCGTCAAAGGGCACCAGGCGTGCTTTTTGGGCATCGAGGTTGGCTAACTCCTTGTCAATGGCCGAAATGCTGTATTTGGCAAGATCACGCGATACTTCCAGCGTCATTTTTTGCCTTACCAGGTCGTCTTTCGCAACCAGGGGATTGGTAATATACTTGTCGGAACCATTGTCGATCTGGTCGGAAAGTTGCTTTTGCAGCGAATCTATCGACGCCTTGTAATGGGGGTTAAAGCCACTGTGCACATATAAGTCGTTTAATGTGTGCAGTTGTTGTTCCGTGGTGGTAATTGCGGAATTGTAATGGCTTATGGACGATTCGATATAAGCACGGTCCTTGGGCTCAAAACGGCTTTCAATATTAGCTATTGCGCCATCATACGCTTCAATATCTTTTTCAGCTTGTATCCTTTTGGCTGTGTAATCCAGAATTTGAGCATAGATAGTGCGCGATTGTTCTTCGAGATTTAATATGCCGTTCTTGATTTTGTATTGCTGAAGCGAGTCTTTCTTTTCATTCAATTCATTTCTTTTTTCAACCAGCAAGTTTGATAAGAAATTAACGGCGTTGGTTTCAGTTTGTTTAACGTTTACCGTGTAGTAGTTCAAAAACTCTTTGCAAAGCGTATTTACCACCAGCGCCGAGAGCTCAGGATTGTCGGACGTATAAGTAACAGTAATAAAGTCGCTTTCTACATCCCGTTCGATATCAAGGCCCTTCCGGAGCGACCGTTCATCGTATCCCATTGAAATAAGAAGGTCGTTTAGCCCGTTTTCGTCCTTGTTGTACAACGACAGCGGCTCGCCATTCTGCAACTTTTCCTTAAATACCACAATTGCATGTGCAACTGCCGGCTTACTCAGGTTTTTAAATTGATGGTTGAGCTTATGAAACGGAGTTGAACTGGTGAGGTCGTGAAGGATTAACGTGTACGAGACATTGTCGGTCAGTTTTTTTAACTTCAATATCTCAGTAAGATTATTGAATTCCTGGTTGATTACTTCCTGTTGAGTTGCGGCATTGGCATCCTTATCGAGCACGTGCTTGGATGCATCAACTATGCCGGTTGCAATTTGAGTGGTGGAAATATAGTCGCTCGGGAGTTTTTTTACCAGGAAATACGATGCAGCCAGTGCCGCAAGTACAACGAAAATAATGACGAATTTATACCTTCCGACAAGTGAGAAATAAGATGATACTTCCATTATTATTTTACATTCTCCAGCTTGGTGCCTAAAAGTTCTTCGAGGTTGGTTTTCGCGGTAAACACTGCCAATTCCGCCGTTACCCTAAACGAGTTTTGATTGTAAAGATTCGTCAACGCTTCGTTATATACGATGTAAGTTGTTTCGCCCCGTTCAAAAGTGTGCTTGAGCTGATTTACCGCAGTGGTGGCATCCTGAACGGCGTTTACCTTGTTGCGAAGGTCGGCCTGCGCTGCCACATACGCGAAGTAAAAGCGTTTGATTTGTGCTTCAATCGTCAGATCGTACTGTTCTTGTTGTTCCTGGGCAATTTTTACAGCAACCCTGGCATTGTGGATGGCGTACGGTTTTTCAAATAAAGTGCCCAGGCTCATGGTCGCCACAAGCTGCACGCCGTTAAAAATGATCGGCGAATTGGCGTTTGTTGCCCCTTGCGGGCTATAGATATAGGATGCTGAAAAGGCATCGAGCCAGGTAAAACTCTGTTGGTGAAAGGAGCTCGTAGCAATATCCACCTGGTCCTGCAAGACCCTCATCTGTGGATAGTTCTTTTTCGCTGTAGCGATTAGTTTTTCCAGATATGGATAGGAGAGGTCCTTAAACATGGTTTCCTGTCCATAACTCTTTACGGTTAAAAGTGAAACAAATAAGGAAAGCAAAAAGATCCTGGATTTATTATTCATTTGTTTATACCTTTTCTTTTTGAACTGCAGCCGGAAGCGTCTTCGCCAATATCTTCAGGTCAAGCCAAAAAGAGTAATTTTGTGCGTAGAAATTATCTAATTTTTTCCGCTCACGTTCTGACATGGCCGTTTTGCCCCGTTTTGATATTTGCCACAATCCGGTTAACCCTGCAGGTCCCAAAAATCGCATCGACCACTCGTTCGAGGTAAGCATTTCGGCCTCGTAAAGTGGTAGCGGCCTATTGCCAACCAATGACATATCTCCCCACAGGATATTGAATAACTGAGGCAACTCGTCGAGGCTCGAATTTCGTAAAAAATTGCCGAGTTTGGTTATGCGTGGGTCGTTCTTAATTTTAACAAATGCGGCTTTTGTGCCCCCATCCTCATTTGCGTACTGATTTTTTGTGGATAACTCAAGTAGCATCTTATCAGCGTCCACCCGCATCGACCTGAATTTATAAAAGTCGAACACCTTATAACCAGTTCCAACCCGTTTGCTTTTGTAGATCACAGGCCCCTTTGAGCCTAATTTAATAGCGATCACAATGGCCAGCATTACCGGCGAAAGCATCAACAGCATCGTTCCCGACACCAGTATATCTATCATCCTTTTGCTGGCGGGCATACGGTAATCGGTGTCCACTTCTTTCGATATTTCAACAAGTTTGGGTTTGAACAACTTGAATTTGACCAGGAAGTTTAAGCGTTCGCGGAGGTCCGACATCGAAAACGGATAGATGTAAAAATCGTGTACGCGCAGCCGCATTGCACGTAGTTTTAAATCGTTGTCGTTCGAAAGTGAAAGGAGCACAATGATGGTCCCGTTGAATACAAAATTCTTCTTTAAACGTTCCACCAGTGCAAAACAATCGCCGTTTTCGTCAACTTCCAGCAAGATAATATCCGGGATCGATAAAATAGACTGGTTGCCCAAATATTCCTCGATCTGATCGATCGAGCTATTAAATGTTGTGTGAAAATAGGGGCCAATCTCCGCAGCGACTAAATCTTTCAATTCGAATCCGGCATAGGCGATCCTGGTGTGCGAAACCGCACTTTCATTCCATTCAGTTGCTATGGACTCCGTCATAAATGGTAAATACTTGATTAATGGCTGCTTTTAAAGAAGTTGGATTAAATGGTTTTGGCATGTAAGCGTCAATTTGGTAAGGCATGTTGCTTACCTGCTCGTCCAGGTCATGCGCAGCCGACAACATTATCACGGGTATGTCGCGAAAGAAGCCGCTGATCTTTATGTTTTTAATGAATGATTGACCGTTAAAATAAGGCATCTGAAGGTCAGATATGATCAGTCCGGGCAAATTGCCTTCCTCGAGCCAGGAAAACGCGTCGATGCCGTTATTTCTAACGATGATCTCATATTCCTTTGAAAGAATGAAATTCAGAAGCTTCAGGATGCTCAGGTCGTCGTCAACTATAAGTATCTTCCTTTTCATGATTTGCTAGCCTGGTAATGTACCTTGTTTGATTAGCACTCATTACGGATTTTAAGGGGTAAAGGTTATAAAAACCCGTAATAAATGCGATTATTTCGCTTTGGGAGGCACTTTTTGTGCAATTGCAGTCCCTGGAGCCCAATGCTGTTAAGTTAAGATAGACATACCCATTTTTACCCTCGTTATCGCTTGCGATAGAGAGGGTCGGCGATCCGCCAACTGGCGGAAATGCCGGGGTGAGTAAACGGAGCGCGTCAATTGCCGCCAATGCATCAGTGAACTTAATAGCATTACGCGGGGTCTGGGATGTACGCCAGGGTAAATTATTAAACCAGCGAGAGTGCTTGAGCTATCCGAACAGCCGCGGTTATAACACCCTTGATGGCAGCCCCCCTTAGTTTGTTTTAACGGCAGCCAGCTGATCGTTAGCCCTTGCCAGTTGACGATCGGTAATGTACCGGCCTAAAATAACGGAAAACTCTTCGGAGCCCTTTTTATTCAAATGGAAGACGTCGGCAAATTTCTCGGGATGATAGTTGAAGCGGGGGTCAGAGGAGAAATCAAGGAAGGTGACATTAGGGTAAGCTTTCGCGACATTTGCAACGATGTTTTTTTCTATGGTTTGGTTGTCCAGGTAAAAAGGATCTTTTAAAAGTGTGGGCGATATAATTACGAGCGTTTTCACACCTTTTGCGGCGGCGCTATCTAAGAATTGCCTGTAATAGCCCACCGCGGCTTTCTCGGCAATTTCCCGCTTATTTCGAATGGTACCATATCTCGAGGTCATTCTTTCAAGGTAGTCGTCCATTTTGGCCTTGTCCATTGCACCATCAAGCGGCAGGTAACCATTTTCGTCTTTTTTTTCCGATCCGGGGAAAAGGCTAT
>Ga0302306_10001002_pt1 | contig 15973 bp, 7 predicted proteins | sample III_Palsa_E3_1_FD_198761 | JGI IMG/M metagenome (GOLD analysis project Ga0302306, IMG submission 198761) | Peat permafrost microbial communities from Stordalen Mire near Abisko, Sweden - III_Palsa_E3_1 | ecosystem: Environmental > Terrestrial > Soil > Palsa > Peat permafrost | place: Sweden...
CGCACCAGGCAAATACATTTATAAAACCACCCGGTATTCAGGCGACGAATGGTTTAATCGGTTTGTATATTATAGTCATTTGATTTACAAACCAACTGACCGGACATTAATTGTTGTAACCAAAGAAAATAAACCCGTTTTTTTCAGCATTACGTCCCTGACGTTCTTTTTTATTGTGTTTCTTTTGTTCAGCATTGCAGTCCTGGTATTGCGATGGATTTGGGTGAAAATTCGAATACTCACGATTAGAAATAACCGCCTGAACTGGAGTTTTAAAATAAGTTTCGACCTTTTACTCTACAAAACCAGGATTCAGTTTTCGATGGTTTTTGCCGTAGTGGCTACCCTGCTCCTGGTGGGTTTTATTACCTTTTTTTCGCTAAGTTCTGAGTACCAGCGTCAGCAGGACGAAACCATAAGGCAAAAGATCAGCAAAATAACCTCCGCGCTTGAAAACGGGCAAGACGTTAATTTCCTGGCAAACATTAATGAAGAAACCCGCGTGGAATTCGATGACTTTGCAAACGCTTATTCGGCGGACCTAACCTTATTTGACTTGAACGGGGTCGCCATTTTATCTACTCAGCCGAAAATATACGACGCCGGCTTGCAGGCTTCCAGGATGAATTCCCGGGCCTACGTTAACCTTGTTGAGCTGAAGAAATCCGAATTCAGTAACGAAGAAACAATAGGGTTGTTAAAATACCGCGCGGCATTCAAGCCGGTACGCAATGCCGGCGAAACCGTAGCCTACCTCCAGTTGCCCTATTTTTCTAATGAATCCGAATATAAAGAGCGCATTGGCGAATTGCTTAACATCATGATCAACGTTTACGCCGTGGTTTTTATGGCGATAGGCTTGTTTGCTGTTTTTATTGCCAGACAAATTACGGCTCCCTTAAATTTTATACAGCAAAGTTTAAGCAAAACCATCTACGGCAAAAAAAATGAGCCAATAAAGTGGGAGCGCAACGACGAGATTGGCGCATTGGTGAAGGAATACAATAAAATGATAGCGGCCCTTGAAAACAGTGCGCAGAAACTGGCACAGTCGGAGCGCGAAAGTGCTTGGCGCGAAATGGCCAAACAAGTTGCCCACGAGATTAAAAATCCATTAACACCCCTAAAATTGGGCCTGCAATTGCTGGACAAATCGTGGAAAGACAAAGACCCCAAATTCGATCAGAAATTCGAGCGTTTTAGTAAGTCGTTTGTTGAACAGATTGAGAGTCTCTCGTCCATCGCCTCTGAATTTTCGGCGTTTGCCAAAATGCCCGAAACCCGGCTGGAACCGCTGAATGTTTTTGATATTTTGAGCCAGGCAGTCACCATTTTTAAGGAAATGGATAACATAAAGATTACGTATATCCAGCCTGAGACATCGTTTTTGATAAATGCCGACCGCGATCAGTTGTTGCGGTGTTTTAATAATTTACTAAAAAATGCCATTGAAGCTACTCAACAAAAAAAGTTCGGTATTATCGACATCAACTTCATGGTCACCAGCAAAAACGCCCTTATTACCATAAAGGACAATGGCGAAGGCATTCCCGAAGGACTTCGTGAAAAGATATTTGAGCCGAACTTTACCACCAAAAGTTCCGGTACCGGCCTTGGCCTGGCCTTCGTAAAAAATTCCATTGAAAATGCCGGCGGAAAAGTTTGGTTCGAAACTATTTCGGAAGTTGGCACCACTTTTTACATCAGCCTGCCGGCTGCATAAACGGAAAAAACCTGGTTTTCTTGATTCTTGTCCAGGTATTTACTGCCAACTGCTACTGCCAACTTATTTCCTGGTTTTCTTGATTCTTGTCCAGGTATTTACTGCCAACTGCTACTGCAAACTGCCAACTTATTTCCTGGCTCTTGATTCTTGTCTATGTATTTACTGCCAACTGCAAACTGCCAACTTATTTCCTGGTTCCTGGTTCTTAGCTCTTCTGTATAACTAAAGTTATTTGTGCCGAAACGTCAGGCCCTTATTTTAGACTTCCACATAACTAAAGTTTAGAAGTTTAACCTAGACAGAGAGAAGGCAAAGAGCGGCATGTTTCGGGATTCGCTGTGTTCTGTTTTTAAACTTCGGAGGAGTTACCTGTTTATAGAAAAAACAAGGATTAAATAGGCTCCGGAGGAGCCCCCTCACTCAAATACTGCCGAAAAGTATGCCGCTGTGCTCTTCGCGCATTCTTTGCGGTCCATGCTTAAAATGAAATTTATTGGTCAAAAGTTATTTTTGCCTAAACATCACTCCCTTTATTTTAGACTTCTGTATAACTCAAGTTATCCGCCAGCTGGCGGACGTCAGGCGCAGCTTCTTTCGGACTAATATGTAACAATACTATGATTTTTAAATATTTGACCTCAAAAAATGAACATTTGTAATTGATTAATGTAATTGTTTATATCGAAGACATTTTTAGCATCGAATGAAGCCCTTATTGATAATTCTCCCCTTATTGTTTTTCACTTTGGGCTATGCTTATGCGCAAAGCGGGCGCCCTGTCCACGGAACGGTAGTCGACACAACCAAACAATCGCTGCCAGGAACAGCTATTGTTTTGACATCCGACCAGCACGATAGTACAACCGCAATTGCCGACATTAAGGGCAATTTTGTGTTCCCATCGGTAAAAGGGAACAAAGTCGTGATCACCGTAACATCCATTGGGTACCAGCCTGTAAAGAGACACTATGCATTGGCGAATGATAACAATCCTGCCGATTTGGGCACCATTGTGCTGAAAACCCAATCAAATATGCTTAACCAGGTGAACATTGTAGGGGTAGTCCCGATAAGGTTAACTGAGGATACCGTTGAATACCAGGCCAGTGCCTATAAGGTTAGGGAGAATGCCCCGGTTGAGGATCTGATAAAGAAGTTGCCGGGCGTGGATGTCGATGTAAACGGAAATATAACCACCCAGGGCAAGCAGGTAACCAAAGTGAGGATCAACGGAAAGGATTTTATGGGAGGTGACGTGCAAAGCGCAACCAAGAATCTGCCTGCGGATGTTGTTGAAAATATCCAGATGATTGATGATTACGGCGACCAGGCTGCATTAACAGGCATTAAAACCGGCGAACCTGATAAAATAATGAACATTACCATCAGGAAAGATAAGAACTACGGCTATTTTGGCCAGGCAACAGTCGGCGATGGCGAAGATGTGCTTCCCCAAAGCCAGGGTATCCCCGATGAAAACCGGTATATAGGCTCGCTAAATGTTTTCGACTTTAACGGTAACCAGCAGATCGCTGTCTTAGGAAGCATAAATAATACCAATGTAAATACATTTACGTTCAACAGCAGCGGCGGTGGCGCAAGCAGTGCCGGTGGCGGGTTTGGCGGCGGTGGTGGGCAGGGTAACGCTATACGTAACGCTATTGCTAACACCAGCAGCCTCGTAACTACACAAAACGGTTTAACCGATGCACACTATCTCGGTGGCAACTTTCGCGACCAATGGGGGAAATATCTTTCCGTATATGGAAGCTATAGCTTTGCAGATAACACGGTAAACACCACTAATGTCATTTTGCAGCAGAATTTTTCGTCGTTCAACCAAATGCAAAACAGCAATGAAACCGATCAAAATATAAACCACCGGTTTACATGGAACATGGAGTACAAGCCCGATACAGTGAATTATTTAAAAATAACGCCGACATTCTCCTATGCCGGCACCAACACCCATGACAGTGAGTATTCTTCGGTCATAAGGCCGAAGGGTACATCGTTTGATAGCACCGAATACAATGAATTAACAAACGGCAATTCCCAGGCGCCAACTTACGGTTTTATTGGATTATATAATCGCCGGCTCGGGCACCGTCAAAATTTAAGCGTTAATTTTAGTTTTAATTCTGCACCGAGTTGGTCTTACGAAAACCCGGTTTATGATTATGTAAAAGGCGCGCCAACTACCCCGCCTGACCAGGAGATCAGTACCTATACGCGCACCGATAGTTACGGTACCACTTTGTCCTACCTTTTTCCAATAGGCGTACATTCTTATTGGGAATTTAATTATGCATTCAATGTTGCCGTTACCGACAATAACACACAAACAGAAGTTGCATTCGATCCGTCAGCTCCTGTATTCACCAGTGACAGCGCGCTTAGCAATGTCTACCACTATACATTTATTACCAACAAGCTTGGCTTTAATTACAGGTTTATTCAAAAACTGTATAATTATACCCTTGGCGTGGGTTTCCAGCCCGCCACTTTGGACGGAAACTCTCCGGCAATCGGGGTTAACACCCACGTTTCAACCTTTGATATTATCCCGACTGCGAGGTACACTTACAACTTTTCGCGAAGCCGGAACTTCACCATAAATTATAACGGATCAAGCAGCACGCCAAGTTTTACTCAATTACAGCCAGTTACCAATTTTTCAAACGCACTCTACCCGGTTGAAGGCAACCCTGATCTGAAACCGCAGTTCACAAACAATTTCTCATTAAGATACAACAACTTTAGCTTTGCCAGCGGCGACATTTTTTTCGTAAGGCTGCAATACACAGCGATCTCGGATTATGTGACGACAAATACCACAACTTACCCCAGCAAATACAAGCCTGCCGGTTTGTTAAGGCCCGACTCCGTTTTTCAGAACACGATATTAACCCAGTATCAGAATACAAATGGTTACAATACCACTTCCGGCCAGGTAACTTATGCAAAACCCTGGGATAACCGTAAATTTACGCTTTCGCTGAGAGGTACCGTTGCTTATACAAATAATATAGCTTACCTGACGAATGTCGATTCCGTAAAAGGTACAACCAATCAGTATAACAGCACAACGGTTGAAAACATCTCGAAGAATTTGCAATTTACCCCGCAGTTACAGTTTAGGGTAGATATTACAGATGTAATAGATGCCCAATTTTTAACGAACTATGCCATCAACCGAACAGCCAATTCCGTGCAAAATGCCCTCACGAATGGAACTGCCGACCTTAGGACCTGGAATATAGGGGTAACCGGAAAAAATTATTTTGGCGACTGGACATTCAGCTATGACTATTCAAAAGCGACAAATTACGGTTATGCGGCAAGTGAGGACGTAACCAACCCTAATATACTGAATTTATATCTTGAACGCCGCTTTTTGAAGGACCATAGGGCAACCATTCGCATATCGGTATTTGACCTGTTTAACGAAAATACAGGTTTCACATCCACAGAAACAGGGAGTTCACTCACCGAAACGCATGTCAACCGGCTTTCGCGGTATTACCTGGGAACATTTACTTTGAGGCTTGAAAAATTCGCCGGAAAAGTGCCAACGCAGGGACCCGGGATGCGCGGATTCAGGAGAGATGGCGGCGGTGGTCCTGGCGGCGGTGGTGGCGGACCAGGTGGCGGTGGCGGTCCGGGCGGTGGTCCCGGTGGGCCCAGCGTCGATCCCGACTAATTTCTTTACGTCTTAATACTTCGGTGTAATAACTGAGTTTTCCGTCAGCCGGCGAATGTCAGTCGCAGCTTCTGTCGGGCCCGATAGCTCTCGCGATCCAACTTTCGGACTTCCGGACTTTCGGACTTCCGCACTTCACTACTTTACGAGCATTGTGTTGATCACACGCTCAAGATCTTCCAAATCAAAAGGTTTGGCTAAATAAGTTTCAGCGCCTGCATGGCTCGCAAGTAGTTCTATATCACTATTAGCCGAGAAATAAATAACGGGGATGTCCTTCAGTTGCTCATTTTTCTTGAGCGTTTGTGTCGCAATTATTCCGCCATCGTCTGGTATCCAATTGTCCATGATGATGATATCTGGCAACACGGCTGATATTTTTTCCGTGATCTGGTTGCAATCGGTATAAGCATACACTTTCCAGCCCTGCTCCTCTAAAATAAAACTACAGATAGAAAGAATGTCTTCGTCATCATCAAAAATGACGATTTTTTTTTCGGCGTTTATCATTGGCTAAATAGATATATGAAGCTATACAATACAATTTACAATTACAAATTGTTTTTTTAATGTTCAATTAATTTTCAGGAAACGGTTTCACTCCAAAAAACACTAAATTTATTTCGATCTTTTTTAAACCTCATGCCCCCTTATACGGTATGCAATTGAAAAATGCGATATTTTTATCTTACCAATTACTTACCTCTTTCGCCTGTTGGCCCAGCCAGCGATAACTGATTTTAATCTATTGAACAACCCCCGTAAACAGTATCAAAAATGCGATTGGGATATCCATTTAAAAGCATCATTCATTAATCTGTACGATCGGAAAGACATTACGTTGGATATGCTGCTTTACCAATCCCTCCGGTAAACCCCCGGTATTGCCTTGCTATTACGAAATCGGCGATACCCTGAGTTCTCTTTGGACGGCCAGGTTAACTCCACCAGAGCCCGGTACTTGCCGGAAACGTGCAAAACAAATCCGGCAGCGTCGCGTCATCCATAGATATTGTTATAACACAGGCTACACCGGGCTACGCAAAGCAACGTTTTTTTGCATAGTAACAAATATTGGACACTTAAGTTTGACGGCGGGCAGCTTTTTCGTGGAATTGGTGAAAATGTTGTAGGGCATGAACAACCTGGCCCATATGCCAGTAAAGGGCGTGTCACCCGGGCATTAATTAATTTGAAAAAACAATTTGGAATATCAAGAGAAAGCTATCTAAATTTTGAACTTACAAGGCATGACCTTTCTTCCCGCACAGGTGCCGACCATGAATCCTTTTTCAGGGTAATGAACGAAATGCTGCAGGAAAACATGATCGTTGTCTCGGGAAAAAAGACATTCTCAGCTGATGAAGCAGCACTACCTAAACTTACCGGGAAAACACGATCGCGATGGACTGGTTGAAATCAAAACATGGAATGAATTACTTAAAGGGATATCCCTAATCCAAATTTATAACCCAACGGCACAGATTTTATCAAAATAGATTTTCACCAGCCTTCAAAGGGTATGATTTCCCTTTCCAAATAAAAATACCGGATGTTTTTGGCGGCAGGTTGATGACGATCTTCCAACTGGTGCCATTTTTTACATAGCTCACAGCTATTTTCCCATTAGGATGCGGGATCTCGCCCGAGGCATGATCCAGGCTGCCTAAATGCGGTTCTATTTTTATTTTGCCGAATCCGGGAGCATAGCTGTCAATACCTAAAACCGTCCGGAAGAATTCGATATTAGGGCTTGCGCCCCATGCATGGCAGTCCGAGCGGGCATGCGGCAGGTCGGAAATCTCGGCCCAGGTTGTCAGGCCCATGGCGATATTTTTTCGCCATATATCAAGCCATTTCATATAATCATCGCCTAAACCGCCCTTTACCAGCGCCTGGTGCATATAATATTTAAAGTAGATGGTGCACTTGGTTAAGGTGGTATCGCTTAATATCTTTCTGCTTAAAGCCATTAGATCTGTCTGTTCTACCAAACCTGCAAGTATAGCCAGTGAATTGGCATGCTGCGAAAACAGCACCTTATCTTCGTTGTCTGCATACATTTGTTTCGACTGGTCCCAGTATTTGGCGTGGATGGTTTGTTTTAGTTGTGCGGCTTTTTCGCTATAAAGTTTGGCAAAGGATATCATTCCGATTTTAACTTCCATTTCGGCGGCCATTTGGTAAGCCAGCAGTAATTGCATATCCAGGATAGATGAGCCGCCATCTTTCCCGGTGGGCGGCATACCCGATTGCCAGTCTTTTCCGTCCGCCCAGTCCACAAAGGTCCAATAAGGTGTTCCTTTTAACGAGCCGTCAGGCTTTTGATATTTACCAAAAAAATCAAGCACCGACCGTACACCCGGCAATTTGTCTTTTACAAAGTTGCTATCAGGCCGGTACATCCAATAATCATGCAGTACGCCTATATACCATAACGAAAAGGTTGAGATGATTTGCGGGCTGTACGACGGATGCCTGCTTAGCGTAAGCCCTTCTGCCAGGCGGGAATGGTCCATCAGGTTAATTGCATTACGGGCCAGCCGGTCGTCGCCGCTGTTATAATACGATACCATTGCCTGGATTCGCGTATCGCCGATGTATTGCAGTTGCTCATAGTACGGACAATCCATATAGGTTTCCATGGCGTCCAGTCGTGCCGTACGCCAGCCGATATCCAATATTTTTTGCATTTCAGGATCATCTGTTTTTAGCTTCGCGTTAAACTTAAAAGGGTAGCTCGTAAACGTTCCGTAAATGTCATCAATCACCAGGGGCTCGTCTGTTGTCTGCACCCTTAACCGGATATACCGGTAAGTCCGCCAGTAAAGGGTAGTAAAAGATTGCCCGGCGCTGCCGTCGGAAATGATGCTGTCACGTCTTCCGGCAAAATCTTTGCCCTCCACATCGTTACGGTTACCTTTTCGGCTACCAAACTTAGCAAGGTTATCGAACAGCGCCTCGGCGTACATCAGCGAGATGCCGGCGCCCTTTCCCTGGCTAAAGTTTAAGGTTAAATAAGCGCTGGTTAGGTAAGTTTGGTCCAGCAGAAGGATAGCTGTAGTATGTGCCGGTATCGTAACAGGTGTTTTAGTTGCAGGAAAGGTTGCGGGTACGGCAATGCCGTCCGATTTTCGCAAAAGCGGGATCCTTTGATACGTCCGTTCCATTTGCGGAATGGACGACGGCACCAGCATCCAGCCAAATGCATCGGCTATACCTTTGGGCTTGCCATGGTCGAGCGTCTCAGCGGCCGGCCAGGCCATATCATTGACGGTGGTGTCCATCACTCCTTTAACGGATCTATTCATATCCACCAGTTCTCCCGGTCCGGCCACGTAATAAGTGGGGTAGCCGATGCCTGTAATCGGGGCATATGCCTTATCCTGAAGGCATTTCCAGGTTTCGTCCGTGTTAAGTATTTCTTCATTTGTAGTGTTGCCCTGCAAAATGAACGCAGTCCGTAGTGAGATTTGTGCTTCGGGCCGCGATTCCGCGTCGTTCCATACAACAGCGGCAATGCTATTTTTGCCGGCATTTAGATATGGAGCCAAATCAATGGTTTCGTAATTCCAATAATACGTATCGCCGCGTGCCGGCCCAACCGAAACAAGCGTCCCATTCACATACAGCTTATACCGGTTATCTGCCGAAACTTTTACAATAAAACTGATCGGCTTTACGGCAAGGCTGATGCTTTTGCGGAAATAGTAAACGCCATATTCCCTGCCGGGATCATTTGCAGGCGCTATCCAGTAAGCGTTCCAGGGTTTGCTTAATACGGTATGGTCATTGGCTATCTGCGAATCAGCACGTGTTGCAAATAGTAAAGTCACAACAAATAAAAGAGCATGGAAAAATGATCTCATGGATTGGGGTTATAATTTGGTTAAACTATTTCTAAAGATAGCAAGGATGAACTACACAAATCCATATTTTTATAAATGCATTAATTTCTAACTAAATCTTATATCTTTATTTCACCAACCTAACGTTATGGACGTCTTAACAATAATATTGCTGCTGGTAATTCTTGTTCTCATCATCACCGGCAAAAGTACCATCGGAGATAAATTCAGGAATCTTGAATACCGGATAACCGAGCTGCAAAACCTGCTGCGGCTCCATGATGCGCAAAAAAAGACTGCCGAAAGTGTGAAAGCCGAGATTCAGCCCATTGCCGTTCCGCAGCCGGTGGTCAAGCCCGTTGCAGTTCCTCCTGCGCCTTTAGTTAAGGTCCCCGAGCCCGTAAAACCGCCAGGGGTTGCTATCCCTGACGAGCCTAAACCGGAACCCACTATTGAGCGATACAAGGAAGTGATATCTGAGAGTTCGGCGCCGATAAATCGTCCTGTGAAAACATGGGAGCCGCAGGCAAAGCTGTATAAGCCACAACCAAATGAAGATCCGGCGCCTTCTTTTTTCGAACGCTACCCCGACCTTGAAAAGTTCATCGGCGAAAACCTCGTAAACAAGATCGGGATAGCTATTTTGGTATTGGCGATAGGTTTTTTTGTAAAATATGCTATAGATAACAATTGGATAGGCCCTGTAGGCCGTGTGGGTATAGGCATTATATGTGGCGGAATTTTAGTCGGGTTTGCACACCGAATGCGGAACAGTTACAATGCCTTCAGCTCGGTATTAACTGGGGGCGGGTTGGCAATTTTTTACTTTACCATTACCCTCGCTTTTCAGCAGTTTCACCTGTTCACGCAACCCGTCGCTTTGATTATTCTTACTATTATTACTGTTTTTGCGGTTGTTCTTTCGTTATTATATAATAAAGAAGAGCTTGCCGTCATTGCCTTATTAGGCGGTTTCTTAAGTCCCTTTATGGTTAGTAATGGGAGTAATAATTATAATGGCCTGTTTATTTACCTTCTTGTTTTAAACATTGGCCTTTTGATCATCGCTTATTATAAGGCGTGGCGAATCCTTAATATTTCCTCGTTTTGTTTGTCGGTGATTGTCTTCGCAACGATCCTATATGCGTTGACAAGCGCAAATTACTATATCGGTTTACGTTATGCCACTATCTTTTACTTGCTGTTCTTCACTATCCATATCATTAATAACATCCGCGAGAACAAGAACTTCCTGGCAATCGATTTTAGCATTTTGCTCATCAACACGGCGCTCTATTTTTCAGCGGGTCTTTATTTATTAACCGAAATGGGCCTCCCTCAATACCGTGGCTTATTCAGCGCCGGCCTTGCTTTTATAAACCTGGCGTTGTCATATATTTTATTTAGGAAAAGAACCGTCGATCCTAATATCCTTTACTTGCTGATTGGTATCACGCTGACGTTTATATCCCTAACTGCTCCGATACAACTTCATGGCAATAATATTACCATATTCTGGGCGTCCGAAGCGGTGTTGCTTTATTGGCTCCATTTAAAGTCGTCCATTAAGCTAATGAAGTTCACGTCCCTGCTTATCTGGCTCGCCATGATCATCAGTTTATTAATGGACGTCTCCGACGTATATGTCAATTCGTATCTTCACGTGGCCATCATTGCCAACCGGGGTTTTATAACCATCCTATTTGCTGCCGTCAGTTCATACCTATTGTACCTGCTGATAAAAAAAGATCCGATCCCTGAAGTTTATGGCATGGCTATCAACAAAAGCTTGTTCCGGGTCGCTGGCATTATCCTTTTGTTTTTAGCAGGACTTCTCGAGGTCAATTACCAAATTACCTATTATTATCCGAATACCCAGCTCAACATTCTGTACCTGATGCTTTATGTTCCTGTGTTTGTTTACCTGTTTGATCTTATTTCCGCCCGGGTGAGTAGCTTTAATTATAGCTGGGTGCTCATGTTAACCCTGTTTTGCTGTACGGTAGGTATCTACTTGCTGTTTTCGCCGGTTTACTTCGGCCAGGTGCAGGATATGCTCGAGGGCAAAAAAATAAGTACTTCCCATTTTACGGTACATTGGATGAGCGACCTGGTTATCCTGGTATTGTTTTATCGCATCATCAGTTTGGCAAGGGCTAACCTTGCCGAGGCCGTTAACAGCCCCTCAGCGTGGTTATTAATAGCTGCCATTGTAGCTTTTTTTAGTTTGGAGATCTGCCTCATGAGCGAGTTGCGCTTTTATTGGCAGGGAACGGGTGTGGACCGGATCCAAACGGTTTACATTAAAACAGCACTACCCGTTTTATGGGGCGTGCTATCCTTTGTTTTGATGTGGCTGGGCATGCGAAACAAACAACGCAACCTGCGCATTATGTCATTGACCCTGTTTTCCATAACCCTGCTCAAGTTGTTTTTGTTCGATATCAACAACATACCCGTTGCCGGGAAGATCGCCGCATTCTTTTGCCTGGGCGTCTTACTGCTGATCATTTCGTTCATGTATCAAAAGGTTAAAAAAATCATTGTTGATGATGGGATTAAAGCGGAAAGTTAGTTGCGGGTTGTTTTTCCTGCTGTATGTGAGCACGGTATTTAATGCATTTGGCCAGGCGACATTCAAATACGAGTCCACAATAAACAAAGTTGATTCATCCGGTTTTTATAAAATCGGTCTCTTGCCCGCTTTTGTAGCCAAAAGCAATATCGATCTTTCGGACATCCGGGTCATCGATAACAATGGCCATTTTGTGCCCTACATTTCTTTCGGTAACCTGCCTCTGCGTAGCCAGGCACAGTTTACCGTTTTTCCGACAGTTGCCATAAAATCAAAGGCAGATACCGGTACAACATTTGTTGTTGAAAACAACCAAACGCAACCGGTAAATCGCCTATGGGTAAAGTTGCGGAATACAGCCGTACAGCGTACCATTAATTTGTACGGCAGCGATGACCTGAAACGCTGGTTTGCGATCGAAGAAGATATACCGTTGCAGCAAGCGATTGCGGATAGTGACGGAATATATTTGCAGGCCCTGGCATTCCCGCCAAGTAATTATCGTTATCTAAAATTATTGGTAAATGATAAAAACAAGGCGCCGCTCAAGTTTTTAGAGGCCGGTAGATACACCGAATCAGCCTCGGAAAGCCTGTACTTTCCTATATCCGGTGCTTCCTTCTTAAAAAAGGATAGCGATAGGACAACTTATATCAGATTTCAATTAAATGATAATTACCTTGTTAATAAAATAAGTCTAAACATAACCGCCCCGAAGTACTATAAAAGGGACGTTTCGGTTTATGAAATTACCAGGCACGGACTTCAGTTAGTCAGCAGTGCGGAACTAAACTCAAGCAGGAATGGCCCCCTGCTAATAGCTGCCAAAACAAACCAACTTGAATTGCAAATTGCCAATGGAGATAATGTGCCGCTTGAAATTAAAACCATCCAATTGGCACAAGATGAGCAATACATTGTCGCCTACTTGGAAGTCGGGAAAACCTACAAGCTTTTGACAGGCGACCTTAAAGCAACGGCCCCGGAATATGACCTGAAATTTTTTGCTGATAGCATTGGTAGAAAAATACCGGAGATGGGAGAGGGGTTATTGACAAAAAATCGCTTATATAATGAGCGGCGGGTACAAGCGCAAAAGGAATATCCAGCCCTGATCTGGGCGGCAATCGTTATTGCATTATTGCTGCTTTTGGCATTGACATGGAAGATGGTCGGCGAAGTAAACAGAAAGGGTTAAGATCACAAACAGATCGCCGGCTTGTTTAAGAATATTTAAGTAAGCGAAACGAATTCCTCTTCCGGTAGTACGAATTAATTCATGACTGTATATAGCTTTTCAATTGCTCAATCGTTTCTTCATGAGATAGAATAGTTTCATCTATCACGTCTGTAATGGAGATGATGCCGCACAATTGGTCGTCCCTAAAAACGGGCAGGTAGCGAATACTGCTCTCACTCATAATGTGCATGCACGTTTCGATGGAATTATCGGGCAATATACGGGGCAAGCCGGTGCTCATAATTTCCCGCACCTGCGTTTCCAACGACGATTTGCCGTGCAATATTACTTTTCGGGCATAATCGCGCTCTGTAAGTAGTCCCGCATATCCGCCATTCTCGGTAATCACAACCGAGCCGATATTCTTGTCTGCCATCAGCTTCAATGCCTCTAAAACGGTGGTTCCTCCGTCAATTGCGACGACGTTGCTTCCCTTCCGGGTTAGGATATTCGACACCTTTTTCATAATAACTTGGTTGTCAATGGTAAATTGGTTATCAAATATAAGGGTATAATTCCCCGTTACCAAGTCAATATTCCTGATTTTCCAACTATTTTTGTGTATCCTTGTCATCCAAAAATGCGGATTCAGCACAATCGCAGTTTTCCCCGAATCTTCCATATAATTTAAGTTGTTTTTGCCGAAATCTCAGTCGCAGCTTCTTTGCGCCACCGCTAAAGCTAAGGCGGCACGCGGTCGGTCCCGATGGCTACCGGGAATCCGACTTCCGGACTAATATTTAACCACTATGGAAGAACTGTTACAATCTTGTGACAATTGCATGTAATGCTTGGCGGTTTAACTCACACACCATACTTTTACCGGCCTATTAGCCGGTAATAGTCAAATATGTTTCCATGCCTAAGAAAATCCTCGTTTGCCACAAATGTCATTCCCCTTTTCATTTTAAGAAAAAACGAAACTGGTTTGGCCGAAACATCCTCTTTTTTTTACCCATCAAACGCTATTTCTGTGCCAGGTGCCTAAAAGACCGCTATGTGTTTATAACTGATAAACAGTCGGATGAATATGAAAGGGTTTGATGATAAGGATTTTATATCCTTTGCACGGTAAAAAGCCGCTGAGCTAATGGTCTAGTAAGCAGCCTTGGTATACGGTTTCGGCCTTGTTCGCTTTATCAGGATGTCCTTTTCTTCCCTTAACGTCAACTTCGCTGTCATGGCGATAACCGGGTAAAAATAAACTGTAGGATTTGATGTGGAAAATTACAGTCTAAAAACCCGTCATAAATAACATCGAAGCCCCGTGTAACAAAGCAGCTAATGCATTAGTCTTACTGGCGAATTTATTTATGCCCGTAAAAACCACATTTAAGGAAAATATTTCCATTGCACTGCAGGCTATAGCGGGTAACCGCTTGCGCACGTCGCTTACCTCCCTCATTATCGCCATCGGAATTATGGCTTTGGTGGGGATATTAACTGCCATCGAGGGTATTAAAAACCAGGTAAACAACGCCTTCGGAGCATTGGGCGCCAATTCATTCACCCTGGAAAACACGGGATCAGGTCTCAACTTCGGCATGGGGGGCCACCGCAAAGTATATCCGGCTATCAGTTACGACCAGGCCGCGCGTTTTCAAAAAGAATTCGCCCTGCCCGTTTTAACTACCATCAATTTGAATGTAAGCGGCGCCGCAGTGGTGAAATACGGCAATAAAAAAACCAACCCCAATATTTCTGTCACCGGTTCCACGGAAAATTATATGGTGGTGCAAGGATACAAACTGGCCTTTGGCCGGAATTTCTCGCAGGCGGAATTGGAGCACGGCGAAAACGTGGTGATGATAGGCAATGAAATTAAAAAACGGCTTTTTAAAGATATTGACCCGGTGGATAAAGCCCTTTTTATTGGCAGCACCCGCTTTCGGGTGATCGGCGTTTTCGCCACCAAAGGCTCAAGCGCGGGCTTCGGCGGCGATAAGTTTTGCGTGATCCCTGTCTTAATTGCCAAACAGATCGACCCCGACACCAACCGCTCTTTTACGGTTACCATAAAGGTGGCCAGCGCCCAGGTACTGGATGCCACCATCGGGGAGGCTACTTCGCTCTTCAGAAATGTAAGAGGACTGAACGTGGCAAGCGAAGACAATTTTGACATATCAAGAAGCGACTCCATACAACAGCAGCTTTCGGGCCAGTTAACTGGTATGACCGTCGCCGGCTTCGCTATCGGCCTTATCACGCTGATTGGCGCTGCCATCGGTTTAATGAATATTATGCTCGTATCCGTTACCGAACGGACCCGCGAAATTGGCCTGCGAAAAGCCCTCGGAGCAACCCCGTCCGTAATCAGGAAGCAGTTTTTGATAGAAGCCATCGTGATCTGCTTCATCGGCGGAATTGCCGGTATCATTTTCGGTATTGGCATAGGCAACCTTATTGCCGTAAACATCAGCGGCACATTTGTAACGCCCTGGGGTTGGCTCATCGCCGCTTTGCTGCTTTGTACTTTTATTGGGCTTACATCCGGCTTTTACCCGGCCAGTAAAGCCTCCAAGCTTGACCCAGTGGAAGCGCTGCGGTACGAGTAAGCCATTTCAAAGTCGTTTTCATTTAAAATAAGCTTCAAATGAGTATTGATACTCAGTTCGACTTCGTGCTGCTAAATTATTAAATTACTCTTCTAAGGCCCACTTTCAAATCTGTTCCATGCGATGTTTGGCGCAACTGTCTATTACATTACCTGCCGCTGCCACCTCCGGCGATGAACTATGAGCAAACTGCCACTGCTACTGCCACTTCTAACTATGAACCATGAACCATGAACAAACTGCTACTGCCACTGCCACCTCCGATTATGACCATGAACCATGAACAAACTACTACTGCTACTGCCACTTCCGACTATGAACCATGA
>Ga0302306_10001004_pt1 | contig 15954 bp, 17 predicted proteins | sample III_Palsa_E3_1_FD_198761 | JGI IMG/M metagenome (GOLD analysis project Ga0302306, IMG submission 198761) | Peat permafrost microbial communities from Stordalen Mire near Abisko, Sweden - III_Palsa_E3_1 | ecosystem: Environmental > Terrestrial > Soil > Palsa > Peat permafrost | place: Sweden...
TGCTGGATACCGAACCAGGTGAAGTACGTGCCAATGCCTATGATTTGGTAATTAACGGCACTGAAATAGGTGGTGGCTCTATCCGTATCCACGATAGAACTTTACAAGCCTTAATGTTTAAGCACTTAGGCTTTTCGCCGGAAGAAGCCCAAAAACAATTTGGCTTCCTGATGGACGCGTTTGAATATGGCGCTCCGCCGCATGGTGGTATCGCGTTTGGCTTCGACAGGTTATGCTCGATATTCGCGGGATTGGATTCTATCCGTGATGTGATCGCGTTCCCTAAAAACAACTCGGGCCGTGACGTGATGATCGATACGCCATCAAGTATATCGGATGCTCAATTAAACGAACTTAAAATAAAAACTACATTACCCCTTTAATAGTGAAAAAAACCTTTATAATAATCCTGTCGATACTAACTATTGGGTTTGTATCATGCAAAAAAAGCACCCCAACCATTAGCGCGGCTCAACAAGCCATTATTGATGACGGATTAATAAAATCCTATATATCAACGCACAACATCGATAGTGTAAAAAAAGATTCAACTTCAGGCATCTATTATAAAATAGTCGCGGCAGGTACAGGGGCATATCCAACGGCTAAATCTACAGTAATTGTTAATTACCAGGGCACGTTACTTAACGGAACTGTATTTGCACCAGAAGATAACATCGGGTCTCCATTAGTTGATCTGATTGCAGGCTGGCAAATAGGTGTGCCATTTATTAATACAGGTGGCACTTTAATGCTTTTATTACCATCCCGTTATGGTTATGGCAGTAATTCACCAAGTGCAACAATACCAAACAATTCAGTATTGATATTTACTATCCAACTGATCAGTTTCACTAATTAATAATAGCAGCGGCTTTCCTAACAATAAAATTACAGTATCTGTAAAAATTGGTTGAGCATGCATAAAATGTTTTTTATTAACTTGGCACCATTAATATAAACTGTTAAAATTAGTACAGTATATAATTTTCACTCAAAAAATCAGTTATAGCGTTATACAACAATATGAAGAGAATACTTTTACTATCCGGATTACTTATCATTCTATTTTCTGCATGCAAAAAGCAATCGTTTAATGATACCAGGCAGGCTACAATTGATAATCTGAAAATACAGGCTTATATAAAAGCTAACAATATAGATAGCCTCACAAAAGACCCATCTGGCCTATATTACAAAATAATAACTGCAAACCCAGGCCCTCACCCAACATTAACTGATACTGTACAGGTATCCTATGTTGGAAAACTGCTCAACGGTACGGTATTCGACACTGAGACTGCAATTGTATTGGGTCTGCCCGGTGTTATTAAAGGCTGGCAAGTAGGCATTCCGTTGATAGGTGCCGACCACATTAACAAAGCAGCCAGGATCAGGTTGATCATCCCGTCTGCTCTTGCTTACGCCGATTCGGGAAGCACCGCTGGAGCGGTAACTATTCCACCTAATGCAGTGCTTGATTTTACCATTGACCTCATAGGCTTTTATCAATAATTGCCCAACCTCCTATTCATTTGCAGCAAAAAGCAGTGGCGCAGCGCAACAGCTGAGCTACTGTTTAAAAATCATGCTATACATTCGGTAAAATCTGCCGGCACAAGTGATAAAGCGCGTATTAAAGTCAACCAGAAAATGATTGCCCGGGCTGATTTATTTTTGTGATGGAGCGCAAACACCGTAAAATACTAGAGCAGAATTTTCAGGAATCTATTATCCATAAGGCAATTATCGTTTTAGATATAGAGGATAATTATCAATTCAACGCCCCCGAATTGATTGATATTTTAAGAATTTCCCTCCAGGATTATCTATAGTCGCCAAACTTTATTGGGATAATATGGTTTAATTTGTGAACCATTAAACTATATCATCGTTTACGCCGTCATACCGGTACAAATAAACAATTATGAAAAAGTTATTCATCCTTATTACCCTTTTTGCCTTTAGTTATTCTGCCTTCGCCCAAAATGTTGACCTGCGCCGTAAAATTGAAGTGAGCGGCACTGCCGAACAGGAGGTTACTCCCGATGTGATCTATGTGTCTATATCGCTACAGGAATACATGAACGGCAAAACACGGGTTACTATTGATCAACTGGAAAATCAATTGGAAGCGGCTGTTAAAGAGGCAGGTATACCTAAGGAAAATTTCACCATAAACAATATATCTGCCTGGAATAACAATTACCAGAAAAAGAAATCTCCTGATTTTTTAGCAAGTAAACAGTACAGCCTAAAATTAAGCGACTTGAATAAATTCGATCAGATACTAAGCGCAGTTGACCCTAAAGGCATACAGTCTACCAATATCGATAGCTACGAATACTCCAAAGCAGATGAGCTAAAAAATCAATTAAAGCTAAAAGCACTGCTTGCAGCAAGAGATAAAGCTACTTATCTGCTAAACGGTATTGGCGCCAAATTAGGCGACCCCATTAGTATTACTGAAGTTGATAACAGTAACTACCCCCAACCAAGAATGTATATGGCAAAAACCATGTCTGTTGCCATGGCTCCGGCACCCGTTTCTGATATAGATTTCAAGACGATTAAGCTGAGTTTCCAGGTAAATGCGGTGTTTGAGATAGTTAAATAAAAATATTTATCTAATTCTCACATTTTGAGTAACTTCTGAAATGCATTAAGCGTATACGGTCGATAGAATGTTCATCATCGCAATTTATTGGGCAATTTGTTTTAATAAATGTTAAGAAATCATAAATAAATTTTAATCTTTTAAATTTTATTTAATAACTGCTTGACAATGTGAATTTTACATTCTATATTTAAAAACCTAATTGCTTAAGCATGATTCGTACCCGTTTTAAGAAGGTGCTTTTAGTTGCACCAGAAATATCTTCTCATCAGTTAACTGCTGATTATAAGCATGTTAGGCACATTCATACCATAAATAATATATTCCCGTCTATCTACGAATCAACCCCTAACCTCATTGTTTTTGACTATAACTTTATCAGCAAAGATCTGGAAAAGATCATTCGTAGAATCAGAACCAACAATTTCTACAGTAAAATCAAGATCTGCTGCTACAAATCAAAGGTTGAACCAAAGGCCGACAGCCTGTTAAAAGCGATTGGTGTTGATTTTTTTGTGTACGAAGAAGAGCTAAGAGCGATCCAAAAAAGCAAAAATATCTTCAGCATTTTCACCGAAATGTTAGAAAGACCGGTTTTAGGCACACTATCAAACGTGCATAATTAAACCATTTTAACCCAGTTTCTGCTGTATTTTTACCTTAAAAAAACAGTATAAACATAAAAAAGGGCAATTTCCGACCGCTTCTCGCCCGAAAATCACCCATAAAAGAACCTTTTTAGCCGCTTCTAGCCGGTAAAATCCCTTAATTAATCCACTCAAATTTTGTGTATGGCACCAATACTTCCGGTATTTTAATACCATCCTCGGTTTGGTTGTTTTCCAGCAAAGTGGCAACTATACGCGGCAACGCCAATGCGCTACCATTTAAGGTGTGGGCAAGCTGAGTTTTACCCTCCGCATTACGGAAACGTAGTTTTAATCGGTTCGCCTGGAATGTCTCAAAATTTGATACTGATGAAACCTCCAACCAGCGTTGTTGCGCGGCGCTCCAGGTTTCCATATCGTAAGTTAAGGCTGCTGTAAAGCCCATATCGCCACCGCATAAACGTAGTACACGGTATGGTAAGCCTAAGTTCTTCAATAGGCCCTGTACATGCCCGCTCATGCCTTCCAATACCTCGTATGAAGTATCAGGATGCACCACCTGTACAATCTCTACCTTATCAAACTGATGTAAACGGTTTAGTCCACGTACGTGCGCACCGTATGAGCCCGCTTCACGACGGAAACATGGCGTATATCCGCAATTCTTCACCGGCAGCTCATCAGCCTTTAAAATCACATCACGGTACAGGTTGGTAATAGGCACCTCGGCAGTAGGTATCAGGAATAAGTTATCCTGCCCCACAAAATACATCTGTCCTTCTTTATCCGGCAACTGCCCTGTTCCAAAGCCTGATGCTTCGTTAACCAGTAACGGCAACATCACTTCGCTGTAACCTGCTTTTTCTGCCTCATCCAAAAAGTAAGCGATCAGCGCGCGTTGCAGCTTAGCACCTTTGCCTTTATATACCGGGAAACCAGCGCCGGTTATTTTAACACCCAGCTCAAAATCAATCAAATTATATTTAGTGGCAAGCTCCCAGTGCGGCAAAGCGCCCTCGTACAAATTTGGCTTTGCGCCATTCTCTAATACTACCTCATTTTCCTCAGGTGTAGCACCTTTAGGTACAGAGCTATGCGGCAAGTTTGGCAGCAACACAATTTTTTGCTGCAATTCCTCTTCGGTAGCCGCTAAGGCATCACCCAAAGTTTTTATCTCTTCTTTCCATGCACCGGTATTGGCTTTGATGGCTTCAGCCTCATCCTTTTTACCGGCACGCATCAGCTCGCCTATTTGTTTTGCAGCGGAGTTAGCTTGGGCCGATACACTATCCATTTGGTTTTGTGTTTGACGGCGTTTTTCATCCAGTTCAATAATTTCGTCAACCAATTGTGGCTGTTTAAAATTTTTTACAGCTAAACGTTCTAAAACCTGTTCCCTGTTATCACGGATATAACTAACTTGCAGCATTATTTTATTTTTTAGGCAAAGATATAATCAGTTGGCGGTTTGCAGTGTGTAGTTTGCATTTTTTTATCTGAAACTTAAGCCAACTGTAAACAGCCAACAGCAAACTAAAAATGAGCGGTAAACTTTACTTAGTACCCACCCCCATAGGCAACCTGGAGGATATGACCTTTAGGGCCATCCGTATTTTAAAGGAAGCCGACCTGATTTTGGCTGAGGACACCCGTACCTCGGCCCCGCTGTTAAAGCACTTCGACATCCATCAAAAGGTATTTTCACATCATCAGCATAACGAGCATCAGTCGTCCCTCGAAATAGTTAAATTTTTAAAAGAGGGGAAAAACGTTGCGTTAATATCAGATGCAGGTACACCAGCTATATCCGATCCTGGTTTTTTCCTGGTTCGTGAAGCATTAAAGAATGATTTGCCTGTTGAGTGCCTGCCCGGCGCTACCGCGTTTGTACCGGCACTGGTTAACTCTGGCTTCCCGACTGATAAGTTTTGTTTCGAGGGATTTTTACCGCTGAAAAAAGGCCGCCAAACCCGTTATAAGTTTTTAGCCCAGGAAGAGCGGACAATCATATTGTATGAATCCCCTCACCGTTTATTAAAAACGCTGGATGAGATGATCACCTACTTTGGCGCCGACCGCCTGATCTCCGTATCACGTGAGCTAACCAAAATGTTCGAGGAAACAGTACGCGGCACTGTTGAAGAAGTTAAAACCTATTATGAAACCCACCCCGTAAAAGGCGAGTTTGTAATATGTGTTGGACCAAAACAAAGCGGATCAAACAAAAAAGGTTCTCAGGATGAGGATGACGAATAACAATAAATAATCCATGTCATTGCGAGGTACGAAGCAATCGCACATAGAAAAGCAGCCTTGCAAAGTTCGCGATTGCTTCGTACCTCGCAATAACACCGTTTGCATTTGCAAAGTCAGAGGCCTATATGTTACGCTTACAGCAATCACGTTTTTATTTGTGTTTATAACATGGAATCATTTTTAAACAGTTTCTCAGCTGCCAAAAAGTATTTTCTATTACCTTTTTTAGCGCTCATTTGCTTATTGCAATCCTGTAAAAAACACGAAAGTGCCAATAGCGCGTTTTATTACTGGAAAAGCAATTTCAGCCTAAACGCACAGCAAAACCAGCTTTTAAAGGCAACATCCGGCAATAAATTATACCTGCGCTTTTTTGATATAAGCTGGGATAATAATACACAAAAAGCTTTTCCAAACACTGTAGTCACCTTCGCTCAGCCTGTAGCTCAATTAAACATAACCCCTGTTATATTCATCGTCAATAAAACGTTTGAAAACTTAACCGATACTGCTATAAATAGCCTCGCCGCAAACAGCAACAACCTTATTAACCGCATTGCTGCAAAAGCAAACATAAACTATCAGGCTGTACAATTTGATTGCGACTGGACATTAACCACCCGCGATAAATACTTTACTTTCTTAAAGGCATTTAAAGCACTAAATAAACATCAGCTGCAGGCCACCGTACGTTTGCACCAAGTTAAATACAAACAACTTACAGGTGTACCGCCGGTAGATAAAGCGGTGTTGATGTTTTACAACATGGGTACGCTGAATAATAATTTGCAACAGCCAAATTCTATTTATAATCCGGCCGATGCCGAAAAGTATATTACTTATATCCCGCAATACCCGCTTCAACTGGATGTGGCTTTGCCGCTTTTTTCATGGGCGATCCAGATTCGTGAAGGGCGATTGATGCAGCTTTATAGTAATCCCGACAAAAAAGACTTTACCAATACTCAAAATTTCGATTGCAAAGGCAACGCCTTCACAGCAAAAAAAAGTTTCTTTTTAAACGGCGTTTACATCAAACAAAATGATATTTTTAAACTTGAAGTAACAGATGTAAATTTATTGAAAAAGGCGGCAAGCCAACTATCGGCTCATTTGTTGCTTCAAAAAAACAGAACTATCATTTATTATGAACTGGGTAACCTCAACTTATCAGAATTTAAAGCTGAAACAATCAACCAGGTTTCTGCTGATCTTTAGTATATGCAGCGTGGCTGTTGCCGGTACCGTTTGGGCTTGCGCCTTTGAGGATGACACCCCAAATTCAATTTTTAGTCCCGAAGCATTCGTTTCAAAACAATACACGCCATTTTTTTACGATAGCGAGAATTGGTACTACGGTAAAAATGTAGAAGTTGATGATAACAACCAACGATTCAACAACCAGGTAATTGATGAATGGGATGCTTATCTTAAACATAAATTAAACCCTGCCACCTTAAATTATTTACTGCTAAAAGGTGACAGAAAAGGAATAGACTCTGTATACAACATTCTCAGCCGCACTACTCCGCCCCCCAAACAGGATTCCATCAGCATGGATATAGGCAAGCTGGATAAAAACACCTTAAATAATTTATTTGATTATTTGCGGCTGGCCAAGGATTGCGAAAAGTTTGCAATTGCCGAAGACAGAGGGTGGTACTCAGATCCAGCACCCGCCCCTATCGCACCTGATGGATTGGAAGAGCAGCTTACCATCGCTTTCAATTCATCTAAAAAGCCATTTATCAAACAGCGCTTATTATTTCAATTGGTGCGCTACTATTATTTTTTTGAAGATACCGCTGGCCGCAAAAAGCACCAGGTAAATAATCAGGCAGAAATTTTATTACTGTTTAATAAATACCAGGCCAAATTCCCGCAAAATTTAACTTATTACCGCACTCTGGGTTACGTGGCCGGTTATTATCGCAGCATGCATAATTACGCGCTTGCCAACTATTTATATAGCCACTGTTACGATTTTTCATACGAGATGAAGATCCCGAGTAAATTCAGCTTCCATCCGCAGGATGAAGCCGACTGGCAGCAAACGCTCAAACTGGCAAAAAATAACGAAGAAAAAATCACACTGTGGCACCTGCTCGGCATGGAATATGACCCGCTGAGGGCCATAAAAGAGATAGTGGCTATCAACCCAAAATCAGATAAAGTAAACCTGTTACTAAGCAGGGTGATTAATGCCCGGGAAGCCAGTGACAACAGTATCTATTATATGCCCCGCCACAATCTATACGAGAGCCAGGATAGTATTAACTCGGTTGAGAATTTGAGAATTTTTGCTGACGAGCGGAAGGTAGTAGATTCAATAGCCTTACAAAACAATACCGCCAAACCTTACTTCTGGAACATTGCTGCGGGTTACCTGCATTATATTCATAAAGATTATCCGCAAGCCGGTAAATTTTATGCCAGGGCGAAAGATCAGCTTCCCGCTGATGATAAACTCGTGATGGCGCAATATAAAATGCTGTGTATTTTTCTTGATGTAGATGAACTAAAGCACATCGATGCCAAAACCGAAGCGAGATTAGTTGAACCCCTAAACTGGCTTAAAGATGTGCAGAAGGGTGACACCCTTAAAAGCTTAAGAGTTGGGGATTGCTCATATGCGATAGCCAAAGCATACCTAAAACAAGGCGACACCTTAAAAGCTGTCTGTTTTACGGATACGATTGTACCTTATGCCAATAACGCCTGGATACAAAGGTTAATCAATCTGATAAATAAACCCAATAAAACACCATTCGAGAAAACAATGGTGAGGTATTATCCCCATAGCGTTAGCGATCTGTATTACCATCAAGCAATCATGTATGCTTATAAAGAGGACATTGATAAGGCAATCGCGATAAGGAGTAAGATAGATACCATGCGATATGATACCTTGCCTGCCAACCCGTTCAATATCCATATTCAGGATTGCCACGATTGCGATCAGGCCGCTAAACAAAAGCAAAAATTCACTTCGCTAACGTTTTTAAAAACACTTCGCAATATTAAAGCTGATTTGAACGCTGGTAAGAACAGGTACAGGAATGTTTTGTTGCTGGCCAATGCTTATTACAATATCAGTTATTACGGAAACAACCGGCCGTTTTATGGGTCCGATATTTTTACGGGCGTTGAAATCTACTCGCAAAAAATCGCTGAGAAATATTACTTGCTAGCCCGCAATTATGCCCAAACTAATGATCAAAAAGCCAAATGCACATTTATGGCAGCCAAATGCGAGCACAACAACTATTACAGCCTGCCAGAGAGTGACGTAACCACACCCTGGACAGAAAAATACTTTACAGAGCTAAAAGCCAACTACTCGCAAACCAACTATTATCAGGATGTTTTAAACGAATGCGGATATTTTAAGGATTTTGTTGATGGTAAGTCGCATACACCGACGAAAAATGCCGACCGATATTAAAGTGGAAACCATTATATAAATCCATAATTTTAGCCTCGCTCAATTTTGTAAGCGAAATAACTAATGGAAGCATATTTAAATAGCGTTATTAAGCGTTTTCAATCCTATAAAACACTTGGCGAAAGCACTTTTAATCAGTTAAAAGATGAAGACCTGCTTTGGCAATATAATCAGCAGAGCAATAGCATTGCTATCATCGTTCAACACATGGCAGGAAATATGCTTTCGCGGTGGACTGATTTTTTAAATACCGATGGTGAAAAGGAATGGCGAAACCGGGACATCGAATTTGAGAGCATCATAACAACACGGCAGGAACTATTAGCCAAATGGAATGAGGGTTGGGAGTGCCTTTTTAATGCCTTAAATTCCATTACCGAAGCCGATTGGGAAAAGACGGTACACATCCGCAACGAGCCGCATAGTGTAGTTGATGCCATAAACAGACAATTAGCACATTATCCCTACCATCTTGGACAAATTGTATTGATAGGTAAAATGCTTACTGGTGCCGATTGGAACTCATTATCCATCCCCAAAGGTAAGTCTGACGATTTTAACGCCGAGAAATTTAACAAATGAAAAAAAGCATAATCCTATCCATCCTTTCAGGTTTATTATTGTGGATAGCCTGGCCACCCACCCCATATACTACCTTCCTGTTATTTATTGGTTTTGTGCCGATGCTGATAGCGATGGAAAACATCATCCAATCCAACATCACTAAAAAGGGGAAGAAAATCTTTCACATTACTTTTTTAGGCTTTTTCATCTGGAATACACTTTGTATTTACTGGGTTTATAATTCGCTTAAAACTATTGGTCCGCTGGTGGCTGTGCCTATCACTTTAATTCCCTACTCGCTTGGGCCGCTATTAATGTCGTCGGCTTGCTGGTTATATTATCGTATGCGTTTAAATACAAGCCGTTGGTTAAGCTTAATTGGATTGGTTTGTTTTTGGATAGCCTACGAATACCTGCACCAAAGCTGGGATTTAGCCTTCCCGTGGATGACTTTGGGTAACGGTTTCGCGGTAAGCCATAAATGGATACAATGGTACTCCTACACTGGCGTTTACGGCGGTACGCTATGGATTTGGGTAATAAATATCCTGATATTCCTGCTTTACGCAGGCCTTCGCGAAGCGCAAAACAAAATAACGCGATTAAGTTTAATCACAAGTTTTGTGCTGATACTGGCTGTACCACTTGGTTATTCGTACTATACTTATGATACATACCAGGAGCAATCTGATCCATCAAACATTGTTGTCGCGCAGCCCAATATTGATCCTTATGCCAAGGAATCGACCATCCCCGCGCAGGAACAGATAGGCATTTTAACCCATTTATCTGATTCGATCGGACAAGCCAATACCGAATTTTTCATTTGGCCCGAAACCGCCATTGCCGATCAGGTTGATGAGAATAAGATCCGCAGTAATAACTACTTTTTACAGATACAGCACTTTTTAAACAAATACAAAAACGGCAACGTTATTACCGGTGCCGAAACCTTTAAACTATACAACACAAGGCTTACCAAAACGGCCAGCCCCACCGAAAATCCCGGTGAATATTTCGATAGCTTTAACGCGGCCATCAATATCGAAAACTCCGCCGAAGTACAATTCTATCATAAATCAAAACTGGTGCCCGGTGCCGAATCATTACCTTTTGGCAATGCCTTATTCTTTTTAAAGCCTGTATTTGAGCATTTAGGCGGCGCTACGGGCAGTTACGGTAGCCAGCCAACGCCGAGTGTATTCTATTCCCAAAGTGGCATAGGTGCCGATCCTGTGATCTGTTACGAATCCATTTGGGGCGAATACGTGGCAACCTCAGTTCACATGGGCGCACAGTTCATCGCCATCATCACCAATGATGGCTGGTGGGGAAACACATCAGGTAAAGACCAGCACCTTGATTATGCCAAACTACGGGCCATCGAAACCCGCAGATGGGTATGTCGCTCCGCAAATACCGGTATATCGGCCTTCATCAACCAACGCGGCGATATTGTGCAACAAACCAGATGGTGGGTTAAAACAGCCATCAAACAAGATATTAACTTGAGTTCTGATTTGACCTTCTACGTCCTGCACGGCGACTACATAGCGCATATCGGCTGTATTTTAGCAGTGTTGGGAATTATTGGGGTATTGGTGAGGAGGAAGAAAAGAATAGCACTATAACCCTTTTGTTATTCTGAGTGATAAAATGATTAAAGATTTACGAAGTTTTTTAAACTTCGTAAATCTGACACTAATAGACTTGTCATTCTGAGGAACGAAGAATCTGTAAAGTAGTTTACACCGTACAGATTCTTCGTTCCTCAGAATGACAAAGAGTAGAATAAATCCAATCCAAAACCGCCAATCAAAACAAGCGAAATATTTCACTTTGCAAATGGAATATTTTCACTATATTTGAATTAAGGATTTATCATTATGGCTATTCTAACAAAAAGCGCACCGGGCATATCAATACCCAACTTTAGCAATCACTGGATTGAAAGTGACGTGCAGATATACAAATACGCGATGACCGGTGTTGATACCGACCTATTTTACGCCTTTGCCGAAACAGTTAAAATGGGTAACAAATCATTGGCTTCTATTTTACATTTATCCTCCCGTACCATCAGCAACTATCATCAAAATAAACAAACGCTTGAACCTGTACAGGGCGAGCATTTATTAAAATTGATTGCATTATATGATAAGGGAATTGAAATATTTGGCTCTATTGAGGAATTTAATTATTGGCTCAACAAACCATTCTGGCAATCAAACGAAAAACCTTTCGATCGCTTGGTTACCCCGGTAGGAATTGATCTCATATTACAGGAGCTCGACCAATTAGCTTACGGTTACCCGGTATAGATGCTTGTTTTTCGGATATTACACAAAAAATACGGTGATGCACTGTATGCCCCAGGCATTGAAGGCAGGTGGAATAGCCGCGGCAAAAAAGTATTGTATTGCAGCGAATCCATACCATTAGCATTTATGGAGAGTATGATTAGGCGGCAAGGTGCTGGCTTTAATGATGATTTCCAAATCGCGTTTATCGATATACCTCATGACGCAGCCATCAAACAAATACAATTAAAGGATTTGCCAAAAGGATGGGATAACCCAAACGATTATTCCAAATGCCAAAAACTGGCTGATAACTGGTTTAACGAACGGCAAAGTTTGATTTTAAAAGTACCATCTGCAGCATTGAGCATCTGCAATAATTATGTAATCAATACCCTTCACCCAGAATTTAATCAAGTTAAGCTAATTAAGCTAACAGCATTAATGCCCGATCCGCGCATTGATGAATTGTTGAAAAAAGCGAAACAATAAGTGAAAAATTCGAGTTCAGACACTCTTCTCCAGCATAAAATCCAGCAGATCATGTATAGGCTGACGGATAATTTTGCCAACACGTATACCATTAATCTCGCATTGCGCCTTTAATTCATCGGCGAAAACATGCGATATAGAACCTACAAAATGGCATTTGTATTTATGATACTCCGGGTACGATTTAATATTTGTATCAATAAACTCCTGAAATCCATCTTTTAGTAAAGTCTGCGCGTATTCGGTAGTCCTTATTTCAGTAAGAAATTTAGAGAAAGCTGCCAGGTAAGAGTTACCTCCCGGCTTTTGGTATACATTTTTGATCACATCCTCACGGGTTAGATGATAAGCTTTTTCAAATTTGACACTGATGTCATCAGGCATATTGCCATATAAAAACCCGGTGACCAACGCCTTACCGAACCAGGTTCCCGAGCCTTCATCGCCCAAAACAAAACCTAAACCATGTTTGCCGGCATGTATCTCCTCGCCATCAAAAAACGAAATATTTGAGCCCGTACCCAACACGCAACATATCCCCTTATCATGCCCGCAAGTAGCATAAGCTGAGCCATACAGATCACTATCAACACTAATAAACGCTTTTGGGAAATACTGGCTCAATGCATTCGATACAATCTCGTGCCTGTCAGGACTTGAACATCCGGCACCAAAAAAATAAATTTCAGAAATTTCGCCACCCTGCGCAATTAGCTCGGGTACCTGGTCGCGTAAAATCTTGGCTATTTCCTTCTCGGTTAAAAAGTAAGGGTTTAGTCCCGATGTTCTGAATTGTTGTGTTTCTTGCTGTGGTGTGGCCAGCAACCAGTCTGTTTTTGAAGAACCGCTATCAGCAACTAAGATCATTTGAAAATACCTCTTCCAGTGCCTTTTGGGTTACAGGCTTATGAATAAAATTCGTGATATGTTTATTAAGTTCCGACTTTTGCATGTCAGCCGGATCGAGCGACGATGATAGCATATATATTTTTATGTTCTCCTTATTTGGGAATACAAGTTTATCATATTCTTCCAAAAATTCAAAACCGCTCATCAAAGGCATTCTTATATCCAAAAAAATCACATCCGGTGCTATTGTGCCTGTAAGTAATGATTCAATGGCCTCATCCGGCGATTGCCTTACAATAATATCTTCAACAAAATTACCGCTCTCCAAAATCTTCCTCGTAACGAAATTATCGATGTAATTATCGTCAATGAGTAAACAAGTTTTGTAGCGTGCGGCCGTCATATTTTTATTAATTGCTAAAGTAGCATTTAGGATTTATACGTATAATATTATTTAAAGATATGGTTTACACGGTTAATGTATGTAATTTTTTTGATATACGCATATATATAAAGTATTTTATCAGTATTAATTGTTTTGATAGCGTGGTTCATGGTATTTTTATCGCTTATTTTAACAAGATTGCTTTTTAAGACAATTAACTATTTTTACAAATTGCCCTAATGAAAAAAATTCAACTAACTGCCCTTTTTTCTTTTATACTATTTTTTATGAATATAAATATCAGTAACGCTGCAACCCCGGCAAAAATTTCATACAACGTTACTTTCCCCCAGGTACAAGCGCATTATGCTGATATTGAAATGAATATTGAGCATCTCAGCCAGCCAACATTAGTATTAAAAATGCCCGTTTGGACTCCCGGCTCATACCTCGTGCGCGAGTTTGCGAAAAGCGTAGAAGGCTTTACAGTAAGCGCCAATGGTAAGGAAATCCCTTTTATAAAAACACGCAAAAACTGGTGGAGCATCAACACAAAAGGTTTAAATAATGTAACTATTAAATACAAAGTATATTGTTTTGAGATTTCGGTACGCACCGCTTTTGTTGATATTTCGCACGCGTTCCTGTCAACATCAGGAATTTTTATGTATCCCGAAGGAATGCTTAACCAACCTTCAACCATTCACATTGTGCCTTTCGGCGGTTGGGATAAAGTTTCTACCAGTTTGGATATGGTGAATAATGATCCTTTCACCATTCAAGCTCCCAACTACGATATTTTATTTGATTCGCCGATTGAAGTAGGTAACCAGGATGTTTTTGGCTTTGATGCAGCGGGGGTACACTACCAGATAGCCATGTATGGCGGCGGCAGCTATGATAAAGAAAAACTGAAAACCGATATAGCCAAAATTGTAGAGCAGGAAACCGCGGTTTATGGCGAAAACCCAAATAAGCATTACGTTTTCATTGTGCACAATTATTTGCGAGGCGGCGGCGGGTTGGAGCATTTAAGCTCAACTGTTTTGGGCGCTTCGCGCGATGCTTACGGCACGCCGCGTGGGTATCAAAACTTTTTAAGCCTGGTTGCGCACGAGCATTTTCACTTATGGAACGTTAAACGCCTGCGCCCTATAGCATTAGGTCCGTTTGATTATGATAACGAAAATTACACCACCGACTTGTGGATAGCCGAAGGTTTTACCGCTTATTATGAAGACATTATTTTAAGGCATGCTAACTTGATTGATGCCGACAACTATCTAGGCGTTATGGCAAACGACATTAATCAGGTGGAGAACACGCCGGGTAAAAAAATTCAAAGTATTGCCGATGCCAGCTATGATGCCTGGATAAAAGCTTATCGCCCTACCGAAAACTCAAACAACAGCACCATATCCTATTACAGCAAAGGCTCGGTTGCAGCCTTGCTGCTTGATCTGGAAATTATTAATGATAGTCATACCCAATATTCATTGGATGATGTGATGAAATACATGTACCATGAGTATTACAAAACCCTTAAACGTGGTTATACCGATGCCGAGTTTAAAAAAGGACTTGAAAAATTCGCAGGCAAGAATTTGGACGATTTCTACAAAAAATACGTGTACGGCGTGGCTGATGTGGATTACAATAAATACCTGGACTATGCAGGCTACCAGCTTACCGACGAGGCCGCAGGCACCAACGACCCATCATTAGGTATCATGACCGCAAGTACCGGCGGCAAAATATTGGTAACAAACGTGCTGCGCGATGGTACCGCCTGGGTTGATGGCATAAATGTTAACGATGAAATTGTATCTGTTGATGGCACGCCCGTTACTGATGCAAACAACATACTAACCAATAAAAAAGTAGGTGATAAACTATCAATAACCATAACCCGTGATGGCCTATCACTGGTATTACCTGTTACTTTACTTAGAAATGCATTGGTAAAATATAAGATAGAAACAGTGGCAACTCCATCGGCACAACAGTTAAAGGTGAGGAATAAATGGCTTAAATTATAGCTGATTGTTAATTAATTAGTGCAATATTTCAGGACGATTAAAACATTCCGGTAAGGAGTAGTGTTATAATTCTCATCTATGAAAATCATTAATTAAATAACACCATGATGAATTCACTACTTTATATTATAGCCGTTATATTGCTCATAGGTTGGGCGTTAGGCGTGTTTATCTATTCTGCAACAGGCATCATACATGTTTTATTGGTTATAGCAATTATTGCCTTAATTTTAGGCATAATCAGAAGGCCAACAGCGATATAAATTGCAATAAACATTTATAAAAAGAGGCTGTCTCAAAAGTGAGGCGGCCTTTTTTTATTTTAAGACGATTTTCGTAACTTAAAGTCATGGGAGCGAAAGTAGTTTTTAAGCCATATGACCCTGACCAGTTAACGGT
>Ga0302306_10001005_pt1 | contig 15952 bp, 12 predicted proteins | sample III_Palsa_E3_1_FD_198761 | JGI IMG/M metagenome (GOLD analysis project Ga0302306, IMG submission 198761) | Peat permafrost microbial communities from Stordalen Mire near Abisko, Sweden - III_Palsa_E3_1 | ecosystem: Environmental > Terrestrial > Soil > Palsa > Peat permafrost | place: Sweden...
TATAGCCTAAACTATTACTGTCACCTACTAATTTTGCCATTGGCGCATTTGTTACCCAACCATTTACTACCAGTACAGGCGGCGTGCCACGCAGGTTAAGATTAATATCCTTCTCACAGGCGCTTAAGAGTACAATAACAACTAGTAAAATAGGAAGTAGGGCTCTCATCTTCATTAAAATCTAAAGTTATAGGTAGCTGAAGGCAGAATAGGAAACAGGTAAATCATTTTGGCCTGTTCCTGCCCATTTGCTTCTTGTTGTATATATATAGCAAAAGGATTCTTCCTATCATAGAGATTGTATATTCCAAAGCTCCAACTACCTTCCCAATTTTGATCAGGTCTTCTTTTCGGCATTTTTACAGTCAACGATACATCTAGCCTGTCATAAGCAGGCATGCGGTATCCATTTCGCTGTGTATAATAGGCCGCCGCTACGTAATCTACAGAATATTTTCCTGCGGGCAAAGTCATAGGCCTTCCTGAGCCATAAACAAAATTAGCGGAGAAATTAATCCATTGGTTAAAGTCGTGGGAAAATACTATGCTAAGGTTATTCCTTCGGTCATAGTTGGCATAGTAAACATTACCATCGTTTACTCCATTAATCTGGCGTTGGGTTTTAGACCAAGTATAACTTACCCAGCCGGTTGTTTTTCCTTTGGCTTTTTTAAGAAAGAATTCTGCCCCGTACGACCATGACTTACCCTGACGGACTTCGGTTTCTATGTGGGGATTAAATAGTAACTGGGCGTTGTCTTTAAAATCCACCACGTTGTACATCTGTTTGTAATAAGTTTCTACAGAAGCCTCGAACATATTATCTTTAAAATTTTTAAAATAACCTAAAGCCACCTGGTCTGCTTTCTGAGGAGTAATATAAGGCGAAGCAGGCACCCATATAGCAAATGGCAGGGGAGACGTAGAATTTGTCATCAGGTTAAGATACTGCACCATACGATTATAAGAGGCTTTAATAGAACTATTTTCGTTAAGACTATATCTGCCTGAAAGGCGAGGCTCGAAGTTGCCATAAGTTTTTGAAGCCTGTAATGCTTTGTAGTGTACGGTGTCTGTTATAACCCCTGCATCAACATTGTTATTCTGGTATTTATAAACTGTGCCCCCCATATCGCTGAATAAGGAATAACGAAGGCCATATTCCAGCGTTGTTCTTTTACTTAGTTTTTGCTTGTTGCCCAAATAAATGCCTTCCCCTAAAGCATGGTATTTATCGATCTGAAATTTCTGAAAAGTGGTATCGCCTTTACCTGGAGTAAGACTACCGGGATTGAACGAATAATAGCTGGCCGATGCGCCAAAAGTTACTTCGTTTTTAGAGTCGTGGAAGTAAGTAAAATCTTGTTTAACCCCTGTTTCGGTTAAGCCGGAGTGCAGGGTTAGAGATTCGCCCGAGCCATTAAATACCAGGTTAATACCAAAATTGGAATATGTGGCCGTAGTAGTAGAGATTAATTTCTCATTGAATGAGTGTTCCCATTTGAATGTTGCGGCAGTATTGCCCCAGTTAATGCCAAACATATTTTGATAGTTAAACACGTCTCTGCCATAATAACCTGCAAGAAACATTTTATTTTTAGCATTTATTTTGTAAGTTATTTTAGCGTTAAAATCATCGAAATGCGCTTCATCTTTATTGGTTGGACTTTTTAATAACTTCAAAAAAAGATCGGCCCATGTGCGCCTTGCCGAGACAATGAAAGACATTTTGTCTTTTATAATAGGCCCTTCTAAAGCAAGCCTGGAAGCTATAATACCTATCCCGCCCGAACCTTTTATCTTGTTGTAATCGCCTTCGCGAGTGCGCACGTCTAACACGGACGAGAGTCTTCCCCCATACTGCGCCGGAACTCCGCCTTTATATAATTCAGCGCTTTTAAGGGGTTCCGAATTAAACACCGAGAACAATCCCAGTATGTGGGTAGGATTATATATTGGCGCGTCGTCCATTAATACCAGGTTTTGGTCTGTACCTCCGCCGCGTACATAAAGCCCTGTATTTCCTTCGCCCGCTACTTGCACACCCGGCAGCATTTGTATGTTCTTTATTACATCTACTTCGCCAAACAAAGCCGGCAGTTTTCTTATCTGCTCAATATCAAGCTTTATAGTGCTCATTTTTGTGCTTTCCACATTCTCATTCGCACGTATGTCTTTTACTTGCACTTCTACCTCTTCTGTTTCTTCGGGCATATCAAAGCTAATAGTAACATCCGCATTAAGGTTTACTTTTTTCTTAATTACCTTATAGCCGAGGTAAGTAATTTCTATAGTGTATTTGCCGGGCGGTAGCTGTATAGAGAAAGAACCATCATCGTTACTTATGGTTCCTTTTTTTGTTTCCTTTATATTAATAGAAGCGGCGGGAAGAGCTTCCCCAGTGGTGGAGTCTTTTACAAATCCTGAAATTTTAAAAGTCTTCTCCTGAGAAAAAACAACAGCCGGTAGCAGGACGAAAAAAAGAAAAAGAAAAACGTTCTTCATAGAACTATAAAAAAAATACAAAGCAAATATACTTTAATTGAAGGTAAACCTAAGATATTTTAATAAAAAAGAGGCTTTTTGTTATCCTAAAAGCGCCATTTATCCGGTAATTATTATGTTTATTTTTTCATAATCTTCCCAATTTAATTTGCCTCCTTAATCAAGCATTTGTCTTTTAATTTGTTTGCGGTTTTATGAAGATTTCGCACCTTTACAGAAGGTATATACTTAAAAACTAAAAACTCTAAAGCTCATGAAATCACTTTTAGCGCCTATCGCCCTTCTGTTTTTTTTACAAGCTAACGCCCAGGATTGTAACACTATGTTTACTTCTTATATTAAAGGCGCTTCGTTTGAAACGACACATTATGACGCGACAAATGCGGTAAAAGGAAAAAATACTTCTACTGTTACCGATGTTAAAAATACGTCTGACGGCAAAATTATTTCTTTACACGCTGCTTCAGTAGACAACAACAATAAAAAGATAGGGGAAACAGATATTACTATAGTATGTGAAGGTAATACTGTAAAACTTGATTTTGCCGGAGCTATGGCCCATGCCAACCCTATGGCTGGCAAAGGAAATTTTGATATGAAGTTTGATAAAACAGATATAGAATTTCCAGCAAAACCCGTTGTAGGCCAAACTATCCCTGACGATAAGATAGTAATGAATATTATTAATAAATCCTCTGCAACTGTTATAGGTACAAATACCATTAATTTCAAAAACAGAAAGGTGGTAAGCAAAGAATCTGTAACAACCCCTGCCGGAACGTTTGAATGTTATAAAATTTCCTCTGATGTGAGTATGGAAATGAATATGATGGGCAATGCATTACCCCCAAGAGTGCATAAATCAGAAAGCTATGTTTCCAGTAGCGTAGGCATTGTTAAAGCTATTATATATGATGAAACTGGTAAAGTAACTATGACTAGCTTATTAACTAAGGTTAATAAATAAAAGCGGGATTGCAAGGAATAAAAAAGCCACACAGCTAAACTGAGTGGCTTTTTTATTCCTTTATTAATTACTTTTTCTCTTTAAGTGCCATTTTTTTATAAAATAACTCTTCTCTATTGCTTATTTTCTTACTCGCATTTCTGGCTTTCTCGAACTCAGATTGCTGGTCGTTTTTCTTCTTGGTTAACATAGCTGAAAGGGTTTTGTTGGTGTTTAATAGCATTATACGCAAAAAACGTTAAAAACACAAAATAAATTCTTGTTTTATAAATAAAATAAAAAACAATAATTTATTACATCATCTTATCAGATTGATTTCTCATATAATATCAAAAAGAAGCGCCTAATTAAACAAGCTAAAATTTTACATCTAAAATAAAATGCTCCCATTTTATAACCCTTTTTAAACATTTATGGTATACATACTTAATTAAGCTCATAAAAATTTGCTTTAAGAAAATGGAAACAGTATTCATTATTAAAAAAATACGCTCCTCTTATTGGCATGGAGAAGAGCCTGAGACAGGCAAAGTTTTACAAACCGGTTCAACAAAAAAAGAAGTGGTCGCTAAACTTATATCCGGCAAAAGAAATAAAGGAAAAATAACCATTATGAACGAAGAAGGCGAGGTTGTAAAAGCTCTTATCAGAATTTCTTTACAAAAAAATTCATGATTATTTTTTACCTCATCATCTTTAATTGGTAAGGAGAAAAATCTTCCGTTCACAAAACATAGCTTCTTTTTTTATAATTTTCTTAACTTATCAACGATTCAACCCTGATATCCTTATAAGAAAAGAATTCTTATGAAAAAAAACTATATTATTTTCACACTCATTTGGATATTATATAGTAGCATTCAACTTAAGGCAGCCAATTATTATATCGATAATAATGCCGCACCAGGAGGAAACGGATTAAGCCCTTCTACAGCATTTAATAAGCTCGTCCAGTTAAATAGCCTTTCATTGCAACCGGGAGATTCTGTTTTGCTTAACAGAGGGGATATTTTTAGAGAGACACTTGTAATTAATAATTCGGGTAATGCTGGTTCTCCCATTTATTATGGAGCTTATGGCACAGGCAACCTCCCTGTTATTTCTGGAGCGATTATAGTTACCGGATGGGTTAACAATACAGGCCTTGTTTATACTTCCTATTGCTCCAATTGCCCATCTGCTTTAAGTCAACTATTTGTAAATGAACAATTACATATACCTGCCAGGTACCCAAATACAGGGTATTTCACAATGTCTGCGGTAAGCGCTAATGGGTTCGCATCACCCTCATTAAGCAATGCTGCCAATACCTGGGACTCTGCTTTTGTATATGCAAAAACAGAACACTGGGTAATAGACCAGTTTACAGTGCACAGTTACACCCCAGGACAAATCATTACTAATCCTCCAAATCACTTTTATGCCAGTTATCCCTTTGAGCAATACAACGGCTTTTTTCTTACCGGTAAACCAATATGCCTCGACACTTTGGGCGAATGGTATTTTGATAGTACCAGTAAAATAATTTCTGTCATACCATTGGATACCAATAGCCTACAAACATTAGGCGCTGAGGTTTCTGTACAAAGCAATTGCATCCAAATAAGTAATGTGCAATATATTACCATAGAAAACCTGCAATTGGAAAAAAGCCTTGCAGACGCTCTGCTTATACAAGCGACATCCAACATAACCATTAATAACTGCCCTTTTGCACAGGCCGGGCGCGATGGCGTTGGCGGCTTTGCGGACTATTCTACAACTAATACTAACCTTACTATTACCAATTGCTCCTTCACTGATATAAATAATACAGGTATTGACATTGGCGCAGGCAGCTCTATTTTAATAAAAAACAATACAGTTAAACGGTGTGGATTAGTTCCTGGTATGGGGCAGGGATTTGACAATGGTTACGGTGGAATCTACTGCCCTTCCAACTCGACGATAACAGGTAATATTGTCGATAGCGTAGGCTATTCTGCCATACATGTAAACAGTAGCGATACGGTAACCTACAACCTATGCACTCATTACGGGCTTACAAAAGACGACTGCGGAGGAGTTTACTTCTGGAGCGGAACAGGAAATTATGTGGCTTACAACATTGCCGGGGATGGCTTCGGAAATGGAGAGGGCACAATTTTTCCTAACCGAATGATGATTAATGGCATTTATTCAGACGACCACTCTACCGGAAATACTATTATTAACAATACCTGTTACAGAAACCAGACGGGTATAGTGATACATAATACCGGTAATACGCTGGTAAGAGGCAATGTATTATACGACAACTGGGGCCAGCAACTTCTTCTTCAGGAAGGCGACCCTCTATTCATTCCTACTATGCTTTATGGCAATAGCATATACAACAATATTTTTCAATGTTTAGACCCCAGCCAAGATGCTGTGCAACTAATAACAGCTAAAAACAATGTAGGAACAGCCGGAACATTAGATAGCAACTACTATTGTAACCCATACTCAGACAACCTGGTTGGAATTTCATACGTGCCTGGCTATAATAGTGGCGACACTACTACTACCCGCTATAATACATTGACATTGAACGAATGGCAGGCAATCTATGGCTACGAGCCTAACGGGCATACTGCATACGATTACCCGACTCCTTATGCAGTATATACTAAGCAGGGGGCAGACCGAATATCAAACAGTACGTTTAACAGTTCCATTAGCGGCTGGTGGACGTATGGTAATGCGAACTTTACCATTCAGCAGAGCACTACCAACCCAGCCATGGACGGAGGCTGCCTGGAAGGCCAATACGCTACAGACACTACCTTGCAAGTAGGCAATTGGGGAACTTCACCTATAACTATACAACAAGGGCAAACTTACTTGCTCACCTATAGTATAGAAGGGGTACAAAACGGAGGCATGCAGGTATTATTGAATGAATCAACAGCCCCCTACACCAGCTCTTGTATCCCTTTTACCCCTATGGCGCCTTTTACAACTTCAAGGACAAATGACACTTTGCTATTTTACGGCAACTTTACTACTACCACATCACTTATTTTTAGTAGTACTAACGCGGACGGTGTTTTCTGGATGGATAATATTGACTTTTATGAAGTAGTTACTGATACAATAGCCTCTGTACCCCATCAAACAAGTATATTATTTACTAATCCGTCCTTTTCACCTTTAACCATTCCTGCGGCTGGTAAATATAGAGATCTTAATGGCAAAATTTTAACACAAAATATTACGCTTGCTCCTTTTAGCTCAATAGTATTGAAGAATTTAAACACATTGACGGCAACAGGGGTTATACAATCTAATTCTATCAGCTCCCCTCTTATGGTATATCCTAATCCGATCACTACTTCTTTCCATCTTTCAGGAATTACTAACGCCGGTGCATTGGAAATTTCTATAATAGACCAAATGGGAAGAGAAATTTTCAATAAAACAGTAGTACAAAACGAACCTATTACCTTTCCTGCGAATTCACCAAATGGTATTTATTTTGTTAAGATAATTAGCGCCCAAACATCACAAACGGGAAAAATCATTTATATAGGCCTGTAGCATTTAAATAGTAATTAATTCTTATATGAATTTAAAAGTTTAGCAACCTTTATAAGGTCAAACTCTATTCTTTATAAAATAACCTTACGTAAGGTAAAACACAAATAACCCGGCAAACGTATACACCCATAATTATAAACTTTTAACAATTATGGAAATGATATTTATAGTCCGGAAGATTAAATCGTCTCACTGGGAGGGAGAGGAGAAAGAAACGGGCAAAATATTGCAAACTGGCTCAACAAAAAAAGAAGTAGTTGCAAAACTAATAGCGTTAGGGAAAAACAAAAGCAAAGTAACCATTTTGAACGAAGAGGGGGAAGTCGTAAAAACACTTATCAGAATCGCTTCACAGAAATATTCAAAAGCATAATTGCTATAAAAACAATAGCAAAACATATCTTTTTCTCTAGTTTCTTCCCTGATTAAGCAGCGTTATCAACATAAATATACTTAAAAGATACTGCTATAAAGAAGCGCTAGTTACTAATTTCTTCTAACATAGGTAAACCTAAAATAGTATAACCAATAATAGAACTATTTGCCGATAACTAAAACGCCAAAAGTATTTGGAGTTACGCTGGTTTTGGGGTTAGGTGTTTGTGCTGTTGCCTTAGGAATAGTAAAATCAGCTGCTGGAATGTATAAAAGATGTTTAGCCTTATCCAGAGCAATAGTTTTAGCTCCTTTTTGAGTTTTCACATTTTCCAATACCTTATAACTGTCTGCATTTTCTTGTTTTATTACTGTTATAGTGCCTTCGCCGTTAGAAGTAAATATTAGCTGTGTGGCAGGGTCAAAAGCAACCCCATCAACTTTTTCCCCAATGGGTAGTGTTGTTACTACTTTGCCAGTTGTAGCGTTTATAACTACCAGAAGTTTGTTAGCGCATCCGGCAAATAACCGTTGGTTTTTTTCATCCCAGGCAATACCAGTAGGTTCTTCTCCTGGGGCAAGCGGCCATCTGGCTTTTACTTCATAAGTTTTAGCGTCTAGTGTTATTAACTCGCTCTTATCTTCAAGGTTTAAATATATGTTGCCCTTCCCATCAGAAACTGCAAGTTCGGGCATGCCGCCAAGTTTTACTGTTTGCAGTACAGTAAGCTGCTTTGGGTCTATAATGCTTACATCTCCACTCTTATTGTTAAATGCAAAAACATTTTTTGAGAAGGCATCATATATAATATGGTCTGGATTACTACCGGGTATTTTAATTGTTTTAATAGTAGACAGTGTTTTAAGGTCAAACACAGTAACTGTCGAATCCTTTCCATTGCTGGTAAAGCCCTTACCGGCTTCATTAACAATGGCTATACCATGTATACCTGGTGTATTTTTTACTTCGCCCGCAACAGTTCCTTTATCAATGTCTACTACCTGCATTATTGTGCCATGCGAAACATATACTTTTCTTGAAATATCATCAAAAGTGATAAAATCCCATTTGCCGTCTCCTTTTACTTTGACTTTTTTAATGACTTTATACCCGGATTGGGAATAACCTGATTGAATAAAAACTATAGATAATAAAAGAACAATGGAGTATATATATGGCATTTTTTTCATAATAATAGTATTAAAGGTTTCAAAATTTATTCACAACGCAATAATCAAATTTTTGCCGTTACTTGCATTAGATCTGTTGTTAAATAATTATTAACAATACCGAAAGACTGAAACTATAAAAACAAAATAGCAAAAGTGTTACTTTAAATTATTAATATATTTTTGTTATAGTATTATTAAAAGGTTCATTGGTTTATTTATAAATACGCACTAATCAATTATATAGCCTACTATACCTTTTATGTAATCTGAGTAGCGTTACAACTAAAAATATTAATCCAAAAATATTCCAGATTTGACCTTTTGCTTTGCGCAAAAATTATTTTTTACCCCTAATACTTCATCAAACTCTTCTGGCACACATTTTGTATCTAACATCATTACTATGCATTGGTGAATTTTATTGAATAAAATTTTTATACAATAAAAACCATTTAGCTACGTAATTTATGACGAAAGGTTCATTCAAAAACATCCTTTATCATAAACCATAGAAAAACTAAATTATATTTTACTATTAATTCTTCAATTCAGAAACTGAATTGAATTAAACTTTTAGGTAAATGACACACTTAATAGACAATAAAGGCGATAAATTATTTACAACTATTTTTTATCCTAACGGAGGCAAAGAAACAATAATTCTTCTTCACGGAGGACCTGGCGTTCCAGACGATCTTGTAGACGTCGTAAAAGCCCTCTCCCAGAAGTTCCAGGTAATTACATTCCACCAAAGGGGAACCCAAAAATCACTATGTAAAAGCAATAATTATTCAATGGACGCCTATATCTCAGATATAGAAACAATAGCAGCCTATTGCAATGTAAAGAAGTTCCATTTATTCGGGCATTCCTGGGGCGGTTTATATGCACAAATTTATGCTCAAAAACATCCTGAGCAGATATTGAGTTTGCTTTTATGTAACCCTGGTTCTGGGACAGGAAACGAATGGAAGCAGACAGAAAAAGAAGTTTTGGAATACAACAAATCAAAATGTACGTCTGAAGAATGGATGAAAATGGGTATAAATTCTTTATTAGGACTGTTGGGGAACGACAATGCCTACAAACGCCTCTTTAAGCAGGTAATTAAGAATTACAACAAAGATTTTGTAAAAACCAACAATGTGGGAATTGATCTTGACAACATTAAAGCAGCTCCAATAAATCACACCAGAACAGAAATACTAAAATACCCCTTGCTTAAGCAAATCAAAAGTCCCGACTTTCCGGTTACTATTATATACGGGGCCAAAGACATTTACAAAACAAGCAAGGAGTTTGTGGTTAATCGTTATCCGACAGCTAAAGTCTGGACAATTGAAAACTGTGGGCATTTCCCCTGGTTGCACAACCCTGCAAAATTTAAATTGATAGTAAATCAAATAGTTGTACACCCACTAAAACAAACGTCAAACGTCGCAGAGGTACACTAGGAACCCTATTATTTAAATTTACTATTTAGTAAAACCTACCTGTTTTGCTATAATTTTATCCAATAATCGTGTGGGGAGTAATTTGGGTATTACTCGTTTCATAAAGCCATCTTTTACTAAGGCATACCGCGCTTTAGGCTTTTTAGCAGTAAATGCTTTTGCAATAAGTTCGCCCATTTCTTCGGCTGTATATCCAGTGGGGTATTCATTTAAAATATAATTTGCATATTTTTCTATATAAGGATAGTAAGGGCTTGCTTTATACAATTCCGGTTTTACGCCTTTATCCCATATTGGCGTAATAACATTGCCAGGCCCTACTACTATTATATCAATTTTATATAACATAAGTTCTCTTCGCAGTGTTTGCGAAATCCCTTCTAATGCAAACTTAGAACCTGTATAAGCTCCAACAAAAGGCCCCGCCAGTTCTCCAGATACCGAAGAAACATTTACTATTCGCCCAGGCAGGTTATCATGTCCTTCCCTAGCCCCAAGCAGCGGAAGGTAAGCTCTGGTTACATTTAGAAGTCCAAACACATTTACCTCAAAGTGAAAACGTATTGCCTCCATAGGCATTTCTGCGAGCGGGCCGCCTATTGCTACTCCTGCATTATTGATAAGGCCGGCAAGCCCTTTTCCTTGTAATATAGCCTCTACTATACCTACAGAAGCTTTTACTCCTTCTTCATCAGTTACGTCTAGTATAATAGGATAGCCGTTAGCTCCTGTTTCTGCTTTTATTTTTTGTTTGTCTATCTCAGACCGCACTGTGCCTATTACCTTATAACCTCTTTTAATGAGCGAGTGCATTAAAGCGTTACCTATGCCGGTAGATACGCCAGTTATCAATACAAAATCAGATGGTTGTTTCATTTTTATTATAATTTAATTAAATCTACTTAAGATTAGGTATAACAAAATTAAAATAGATACTCAATAGAAAACATACACAAAATGCAAAAAAAAGCCAGATACTAAATCTGGCCTTAAAATAATAGTAGTAACAAGTTTTAAATTATTACTTTATAGCTTCGTAACGCGTTTTTTGCGAATTCATTAGCTCCCTGTTTTTTTCTAATTCTTTTTTGTCCTTGTGAGAAAGATCCGAAGCAGCCAGCTTATCCATAGCTGCCTCTGAATCGCTGAATCTATTAAGCCATATATATACTTCTGCCAGATTTTCCAACGTAGCTATAGTAACTTTTTCATTTACTCTGGCTTTCTTTTCATGAGGTTTAGATTCTTTCATAGCCGCCTCCCAAATTTCACTTGCTTTTGTCAAGTTCAATGCAGCCTGGTCTTTCGATGTTGTTAGTTGATTTAAGCCTGCTATAGCTGCTTCGTAGGCTTGCTGATAGTCGTCGTAATTTAGCCCCTCATGTTCTTTAACAACATTCACTTCTATTTCTCTTTTTACTTTAAGATAACCATACTTGTCGTTCAAATACCCGGCTATATAATCGAAATTATCTTTTACCGCTTTCTCCTCAAGAGAAGTTACAAATGTATTTTGAGTGTTAACATTGTTCCAGTAATAACTCAGTTCTGCGTCGCTATAGAAACCAGGGGTCTGCGCAGTTTTGTATTCCGCTAGTTTTGCAGGCATCTCGTCCAAAACAACCCCCTTGCCTGGAACTTCAACTTTAACTCCCATAGTATGCCTGTACGAAATTAGATAGTAATATTGAGTTACCTGACTGGAGACTCCATTCTCAGTCCTGGTTGAAATATTACTCTTAGGCTCAGGTTCAAGCATTTCAAAACCTGCCATGGTAATAGTAATAGTTACAGCATTTGTAGGCAGATTTTTAAATCCTTCCAGTTTTATGCCGGACGCTAGTACCTCAGGGGTAAACAATTTTTGATAATGCCCTTCTGCAGGAACTGTTTTAGAAGGGAGAGAGGGCATTTGCTTCTGTGGTTTTTTTTCATTTAACAAGTCCTTTTCTACCACTTTTTCCTTAAGCGTTTTTTGATTATACGCGGCCATATCTGCATTGTATTTAGCGTCCGCCTCTGCGACTTTTTTATTGTAGTCAACCATATCGGCATTGTATTTATCATTGGCGTCTTTAACCTGTTGTTTATAAGCATCCTTTTGTGCTTTAACGCTAGGTTCATAGGCCTGAACTACCTTAGTAGTATAATTCGTTATGTCTTTACTTATTGGTTCCAAGGGATACTGCACATACTCAAATGAAACCTTATTTTCATCTATCTTTTGAGAATAACTAAAAGAAAAAATCGCAAATAAAATAAAGCTTAAAAAAATCTTTTTCATGATGTTAAGATAAAGTGTAACAATATAAAACAAAAGTATTCTTATTTTTTTAATATCCCCAATAAATTATAACCAACTTTGTTACAATTTATTAAAACTTAATTGCATTAACTAACAGAAGCATGTATGTGTGTTTAAAGAAATATATCTAAAATATAATGTATAATAATATTTACTACATTTGATTGTTGCAAGGCCAATGAACACTCTTATTACCCTAATTCTCGTCGTCTTTTCTGGTATTGCATTTAGCCAGGAGCGTCAACAATTAAGCGTCGCTAAAGTAAAGACCAAAACCGAATTCCTTTATCAATTCAAAAAGAATGGCAGAATGGAGGAAAAAGGTAGGTTTCTTTCAAAAATAACATACAATAAAAAAGGGGAGGCAGTAGAAGATTCAATAGTTTGGACTGAAGGAATGTGGCAAAAAGGAAAAACAACTTACAACGAGCAGGGCGAATACCTTACAAATCTGAATATAGTAAAGAAAGAGGATGGCAGGATAGACACTAGCTTTACTACTTATTATTACCAAGGCGATAGCGTAAAAAAAACATTCGACAGGTATGGAATGCTCAAATCGCATGAAGTGAAGGTAAACGATACTCTTAAGAAATTTTACGACGGTTTTGGAAATCTTATTTATATGGCAACTGAAAAAGAAACCCTTGTTAACCAAGACGACATATATAAACGCCGTACGTCAATTACCTCAAGCCCCGAAGGCCTGGCATACAACTATACTATTTACTACCTGGATAAAGAGGGGAAAGTAGTTAAGAAAGAAATAGACAACAACCGGATAGAGAAATACATTTACGATGCTAAAGTAAGAAGAATAGAAGCTGCCGAATTTACCATGCAAAATGAAGTAGCGGGCAAAACAACTTATAACTACAATGATAAGGATATACCCACAGAAATTATTTCTTATGATGAGAAAGGCAAACCTATAGATAAGATAAAATGCTTTTATGAGTATTTTGAATAAGATAAAACATGATAGTAAATACTACTATTTTATTTTATTCTTATAGTATTAAGGCAATCAGGCCTATAGTTATCTAGCTGAGTAAAATTACTGGCAATTACCTGCTTTAGCGTTTCAAAAACTGCTTAATATTAAAAAGACGGCAGCCTTTTATTTATTCTAAATTTAAAACTCTGCTTTGGGCATTGTAGTAAACTTTCATAAAATTCCCTACCTTTTTGTATCCACTTTGGCAATTAAGAATTATATTTAACGTTTAGTTGTTGCAACATCTAAATAACAGGGCAACCTTCACGTTTTTATGAAACCAATTAGAAATCTGATATTTATAAATTTATTTTTTACCTTAGTAGCTTGTTCGCAGGCAGAAAAGAAAAATCATATCATAATGGATGAGACTGTATTAGACAACAACGCTTCAAAAATGGATACCGCAACTTTTGGAGCAGGCTGCTTTTGGTGCATAGAGGCCGTATTTCAAGATTTAAAAGGGGTAAAATCCGTTACTTCGGGTTACTCCGGAGGCGCAACTATAAACCCAACCTACGAACAAGTATGTTCTGGCACAACCGGCCATGCCGAAGTAGCCCAAATCGTTTACGACCCTGCTCAAATCTCATTCGATGAATTGCTGGAAGTGTTCTGGAAAACCCACGACCCCACTACGCTTAACAGTCAGGGTAACGATCATGGAACACAATACCGCTCTGCTATTTTTTACCATAACCAAAAGCAAAAAGAACTGGCGGAAAAGTATAAAAACGAACTAAACAAATCAAAGGCCTGGGACAAACCCATTGTTACAGAAATTGTTCCTTTTAAAGTGTTTTACAAAGCAGAAGATTATCACCAGAATTATTACAATCTAAATGGCGATCAGCCCTATTGCAGATATGTAATACAGCCTAAAGTAGATAAGTTTCACAAAGTGTTTAAAGACAAACTAAAACATTAAAAGACAATTAACTGCAAAAAAACTTTTTAGCCCAATTTCAGAATACAGGTAGTGGTATTTTTGATGTAATACAAAACTTATGGAAAACCTAAAACCATACGCTTCTTTTTTGTTAAACAACTACCTTGATGAGCTTACACGGGAAAATATAAAGCTTACAAGGGAGTTAAAACTTCCTTTGCTAGACTTGTTTGCCCACTTGAGTGAAGAAGAATTATTCCAGCTGAGCAGGCAGGGACAGGAAACCTTTCTAAATGAGATTATAGAAGGCCATCCTTTTGAATCTGCTATGAAATCACTATGGGACTGGAGAGACAACAAATTACCTGGTATATCCAAAGATAAAATATCACTTACAGACTTAGTATTGGGATACAGCTCAAGAAAAGACCTTTTTTCTCACTTTCTTCCCCTTTATACCAATGATATACAAAAGGCGCTAGCTGTAGTAAGTAGTCTGGAAAAGCTTAACAGAGATATTGAGAAAGAAGCCTACAAAATATACCTGGATATACAACAAGAAGAGCTTAAAAGAGAAAAAGACTTTACCCTATCTCTCATAGAAAATAGTATAGACGGTATAATGGCATTTGACAAGGAGTTAAAGATTACCGCTTTTAATAGCCAAATGGCTAAAAGACACCAGGTAAATGTTTCGTATTTTATAGGTAAAAAAATATTTGATGTATTTCCGCACTATGAAAAAGCCGAAGAAAATCTGGCAATAACAAAAGTATTACAAGGCATCCGCGTTTTTATAACCGAACGCCCCTACCGCTCGTCCCCGGGGTATTACGAGGTAAATATGATCCCTTTGCGTAACCCCCAGGGGGAAGTAACAGGGGGCTTCTCCATAGTACACGATATTACGGAAAGAAAGAAAAGCGAAAGCTTATTACAAGAACAAAAAGATAAACTAGCAGCAAATAACGAAGAGTTACTAATTGTAAACGAGGAGTTACAAGCCCAGCGTGAAGAATTACAGGCGTCTAATGAAGAGCTACAGGCAGTTATATCAGAACGCGAAGAAATAGAAGAAGCTCAGAAAGAGAGTGAATCTAAATTCCGGCTGCTGGCAGAAAATTCTACCGACGTTATTGCCAAATACACCTGCGATGGTATATGCACCTATGCCTCCCCTTCGGCCCTGACCTTATATGGCTATACACCCCAGGAAATGGAAGGAAAAAGCCTGTTTGCACTTGCTAACGAGGCTGATGTGGAAGAACTAAAAAAAATATGTGATACTGTTTCTTCTGGTTCAGATGCAATAACCTTCTCCTACCGCTTCCATTGTAAAGACGGTTCTTATAAATGGATAGAATGCACAGCAAAGGCAGTGTGGGAACACGGAGAGATAGAAATTAACGCAGCCAGCCGCGATATAACTAAGCGAAAAGAGACAGAAGAAAAGCTAATCAGAAACGAAATGCTTCTCTCCGAGGCGCAATCCATAGCCCATTTGGGAAGCTGGGAATGGGATATCCTTGAAGACGAAATAGTATGGTCGGATGAGATGTTCAAAATATTTGGCAACAGCAAAACTGATGAAAAACTCACCCTGGAAGACTATATAAAATATATAAGTCCTGAAGAAGAGGGAGCCAAGCTGATGAATGCCATAATGGACGCTGTAAGCCTGAAGGAGTCCTATACCATACAACATCACATAATCAATAAAGCCGGA
>Ga0302306_10001013_pt1 | contig 15867 bp, 17 predicted proteins | sample III_Palsa_E3_1_FD_198761 | JGI IMG/M metagenome (GOLD analysis project Ga0302306, IMG submission 198761) | Peat permafrost microbial communities from Stordalen Mire near Abisko, Sweden - III_Palsa_E3_1 | ecosystem: Environmental > Terrestrial > Soil > Palsa > Peat permafrost | place: Sweden...
CACTGGCAGCAAGCACGACGGCAAAGACAAGCGCGGATTGAAATGATTTTCCTTTCATAAATTTTTCAGTGAGCTAACTACACAGGGTGCAGTGGTTTATAATACCCAAAGCTATTCATTTTTTTGGAAAGACCTTGTTTTTCTTGTTTCGGGAAAATTGACGTTAGGAAGTATTAGCACATCGTCGGTTACATTCACGTAATAATTGGAAATCCAAAAATTTTCTAAACTTTTTTCGGCTGCCCTTGTTTTCAGATTTTTAATCTGATACCATAAGTATCCGGTTTTGTCAAGATTTGTTCCATTGCTTTATAATTTATTAAATATTTAAGAGCCATTATCGACTAATCTTTACCTATAGTGACAATTTTATCCGGGCAATTCAAACAGTTATCGCTACCTTCTAAATTGACGATTGTTGGGTTGATCCCAACGGTGTTCCTGTTAATGATCTCATTCAAATATTACCAGGCCGAGAAACAAAAGCTGGAACTTTTGCAAAACAACATACGTGTTATTGAACGGGCGGCGGCTGTGAATGAGCTGATCGAGCAGTTAGATATTGAACGACGCTACGGGTATGAATTCGCTTTGAAGAAAGATGAATACGGCGCCTTTAAAGGCCAATGGCATCACACTGACGGCGCCATCAGCCACCTGGAAACAGTGGACCCTGAATTGAAAAATATTACAACCTACACCCTGTTGGATGGATTAGATAAGCTGCGGCAAAATAATTCAACAGGAAAAATGGCGCCAGATGCCATAATGGGTTACTACACTACCACCATTTTCAGGATCAGCTACCTTGATGCCTCGCCCGAACTCCTGGTCGGGAATTCAGGCGATATCAATCCCGACATAAACGGCCTGAAAGCCCTGTCAGAAATGAATATATACCTCGGCATAATAAATTCAAACATCTATAATGTCTTGTATACCCACAGCAAATATGCTGTAGGTACGTTATATGCATTGGTGGGTTTGTACCAGGTCTACAATACATTCGAAAAGGAGTTTTTGCTGAAAGCCTCTCCCGGAGCGATCCGGTCATATCGCTATGCAAAAAAGCATTCGTCTTTAAAACAAGTGATTACCTACCTGGACGGCAGTTTTAAGCGGATGAACATAGATAGTACCTATACCGATGTTCAATGGTGGGCGGTTTCCGGAGCTGCCAATGATCAACTCAAAATGCTGCAGTTGAGGCTTACCAAAAAGATCAACACTATCCTGGTAAACCTCGAAACTACCGAACAAACCAATGCTGACCGTTTATTCTTTATATTGCTCGCTTCCATTTTGCTTATAGCGGCGGCGGTTGGCTATGTGATAAAGGATATCAGCACAAGCCTGACCGAATTGCGGGTTGCGGCCGAAAAGATAGCGGTTGGCGATACTGGTATTGAGTTGGGTGAGTATTCGGATGACGTGATCGGAAGGCTTGCACGGTCGATCTTACGGATCAGCGAAAATAATAAAGAGCTTGCTGAGGCGGCACAGGCTATTGGCGGCGGCGATTTCCATGTACCTGTGCAGCCCCGGGGTGAATCGGATCTGTTGGGCAATGCCATCTCACGAATGAAAAATGAACTTCAGCAGTTTACCAGTGAGAAACTGGCGAATGCTGTTGAACTGGAACGACTGGTTGAGGTTATCAGGGCAAGTGAAACGCATTTCAGGCAAATAGCCGATCAGTCGCCCTTTATGATCTGGCAAACCGACGACAAAGGCAATGCGGTGTATGTAAACAAACGGTGGCTGAACTTTACCGGCATGAGCTTTGACGACAGTCTGGGCCTTGGATGGGCGGAAATGCTGCATCCCGAGGACGAGAAGGACCGGCCATTTATTAAGGCATTTGCGGAAAGGGCAACTTATGCCTCAAGAGCGAGGTTTAAAAATGCGGACGGCGAGTACCGTTGGATGCAGATACAGGGAAATCCTGTATTTGAAAATAGACGGTTCCAGGGTTACATCGGCAGCCTTACCGATGTAACTGATCAATTGGCTGCCGAGCAGGCTATATTGGACCTGATGAACAAAAAGGACGAGTTCTTGTCCATTGCAAGTCACGAGCTAAAAACCCCATTGACCAGTATTAAAGCCTATGCTCAGATCCTTCAGAAAAAGGCTGCCAAAGAAGATGAGTTATCACCGTTCGTCACCAAGACGCTGCAGCATGTCGAACGCCTTGAAAAACTGATCAACGCTCTTTTAGATGTTTCGCGCATTAATTCAGGGCAGATGTCATATGATATGGAGACCCTCGAATTCGACGACCTTCTGCGACAAAGCGTGGAAAGTTTTGGCGACACCTTGCCCAAACATAAAATTGTGATCAAAAACACGATAACCTGCACATTGAAGGCCGACCGGGCAAGGATAGAGCAGGTTATAAATAACCTCCTGAATAATGCCGCCAAATATTCGCCCGACGCAGATACCATTTATGTAGATGCTTTTTTGGAAAACGGCAGCGCTATCACGAGCGTGCAGGACTTGGGTGTGGGCATTGCTGAAAAAGACTGGAAGTTATGTTTTGAACGCTTTTATCGCAGCGAAAAAACCTATAATAAGTTCCAGGGGCTGGGGCTGGGCTTATTTATTTCGTCGGAAATTATTAAACGGCATAACGGGCAGATTTGGGTGGAAAGCGAATTAGGCAAAGGATCGACTTTTTATTTTAAACTGCCAGTGGAGACTGGCGACGCGGTTGTGAATTAGATCGTGATGAATATATCTTCCTGTATTCTCTGCCGGGCCCGATAGCATTTCGGTTCGGTGTGGCAGTGTCATAAGCCCAAACTACGGGCCGACGCATCTAAATTATCGACGCGCTTTCGGTTCCCCTCTCGGAGAGCGGCCAGGGGTGTGTCTGCGGGTTTTGCGAGGAATTTACTTTGGGCCGCTACATTTTGTTTAAAGAAAACACCCTTGCTTAGAAGGGAAGATATTCATCATTAAGAAAAGGCTCTCCTGTTTTCATCTAAAAAAGAATTAATCATATCGTCGGCCTGACACTTCAAGCCATTTAATTCAGATGCGTTTGCCATAAGCTCAAACTACGGCAGTTTCAATTCTTGCCACAATTTTTATACCTTCAACTAAAAAATAAAACTATGCTTCAAAATAAAAATGCGGTGATCTTTGCGGCCGGCGGGTCGCTGGGGAGCACAATAGCCAAAGCATTTGCCGCGGCAGGCGCAACAGTTTTTCTTTCGGGCCGTACTATTGCCCCTGTTCAAAAAGTGGCTGCGGAAATATTGGCTTCGGACGGGAAAGCCTACGTGGCGCAGGTGGATGCCATGGACGAAGCGGCCGTAAACGGGTATGTCAGCAAAGTGATGGAACTGACCGGCGCCATTGACATTTGCTTTAATCTGATAGACCTGCAAGTAGTGCAGAACATGCCGCTGGCGGATATGACCCTCGGTGATTTTGTGCGCCCTTCGGCCATCGCCATGCAAAGCCATTTTATTACCGACATCGCGGTTGCCAGGGTAATGATGAAGCAGGCCTCGGGCGTTATTTTGTCGCTAACGGCTACGCCGGGTGGCATCGGTTATCCATTTACGGCAGGTTTTGCGCCGGCCTGCGCCGCCATGGAGAGTTTTTCGCGCAACCTGGCTGGGGAGCTGGGCATTTATGGCATCAGGGTGGTGAATATCCGTTCCGGCGGCTCACCCGACTCAAAGGTTTTTGCGGACGCCATAGCTGCCCATCCTGATGTAATGAAGGGTGTTTTAAACAGTATGGAAAACGATACCATGCTAAAAAAGCTGCCGCTGATGGCCGATGTAGCCAACAGCGCGGTGTTCCTGGCTTCAGATATGGCGGCATCCATAACCGGCGTTACAGTTGATGTGAGCTGCGGGACGACTGCCGGGCTGAATTACCGGGCAAAAAAGAGCACCGGCGCAGTGAACGGGATGGAGAATTCGCGGATATAACCAGGGACTATCGGTATTTTTCGGCCGGGGTTCTTTTTTGATGATAAACCGCAACAATTATAACCAGTTCCCGGCTTTCTTCAATGGTATAAACTATTGTGAAGGGATATGTTTGAACATTAAATTCATAATAGTTCTTGTACTCGTTGCGACAGCGTTTCGGATCGTCGCAAATGTAGATAAAGGATTCCTCAATAATATTTACAAAGTTTGAGGCTGCCTTAAAACTCCGTTTGAGATACCAGGATACGGACGACTCGTATTCCTCCTGTGCGGCCGGATGAAGTTTGTATTGATAGGCCACTATTTACCCTTAGCAGCAAGTAATTCCTCTATTTTCTTTCGGCTCTCGTCAGCGCTTACTAGTTCAACTTTACCTTCCTGATAATCCTGGTAACGTCTGTCAAGCATGTTTTTTAGGTCCTCAGTGTATAACACACCCGCCCGTTCTTCCACTTGGTAACTCAACCCCAGCCGGTCCACAAATTCTTTCAATACCGACAAGTCTTTAGCCTTATCAATTTCAACGGTGAATGTTGTCATAGATCAAATTTAGTGATAATTCAAGTAATTTTATAGAAATGGACCTCGAAAATTATGCGAATTCCGTATGTCGCTTTCCGGTTTGATGTATTATTAAACTTCTTATATTCGCTTTAATCCTGAATTAATAACCCATGTTATCAAATGGCCGATTTTAAAATGGAAGCCGCCAAAGCGGCGATAAAACTTATTCAGCCGGGGCAAACCATCGGCCTTGGCGCCGGCACTACCATCGCCAACCTGGTGTTGCTAATTGCCGCGGAAAGCGGTCTTGCCGGCTCGCTTACCCTCGTGTCATCGTCGTTTAAGACTACGGCCTTAATGCGGGAGCATGGTTTAAACGTACAATCCATAGCCTTTACCAAAAGCCCGGCCATTTATTTTGACGGCTGCGACCAGTTCGACAGGGAACTGAATGCCTTAAAAAGCGGTGGCGGTATCCATACTTCCGAAAAAATACTTGCCTCGATGGCGGACGAATTTATACTGCTTGGCGATGCCGCGAAATTTGTGGACAGGTTGGATGCCACCTATCCCTTAGTGATCGAGGTCTTACCCGCAGCGCTGTCCTTAATGACGGAGCGGTTAAGCGGCTATTTTCCGGATACAAAGATCAGCACCCGCATGAGCGACAAAAAGGACGGCGCAGCAATATCAGACAATGGCAACCTGCTGCTGGATGTATATTTTACCCAACTGCCGGCATTGAATGAACTGAACGTGCTGGTGAAAATGATACCGGGAGTGGTAGAACATTCGTTGTTTTACCGGATGGCGGTGAAGGGGATAATTGCCGGTGCGGAGGGGATTAAAGTCATCACGCCAGCCCGCTAAGATGAAATTTTTTAAAGTTTGTATGTTATTCGATACGAATACATAACACAAATGATGAGAATCAATAATTAAAACGTACCTTGCAACTTTATTTAAAAACACAATGGCATCAGGAACAGTAAAATTTTTTAATGAATCAAAAGGCTTCGGCTTTATTACCCCCAGCAACGGCGGCAAAGAAGTATTTGTGCACGTTACCGGGTTGATCGACCAGATTCGCGAAGGCGATTCGGTTACGTACGATGTAGAAGAAGGTAAAAAAGGCCCCGGGGCTGTTAAAGTAAAGAAAGCATAGTTTGGGAAGATCGACAGAAACATTCAGCAAAAAAGAAAGAGAAAAGGCCCGTTCACGAAAGGTCAAAGAAAAAAAGGAAAAGGCGGAAGACCGTAAAGCCAATGGCAGCAAGGGCAAAGGCCTTGAGCACATGATGGCCTACGTCGATCAGCATGGGAATATTACGTCCACGCCGCCCGACCCGACCAAGAAGATCAAGGTCAATGCGGAGGACATCCTTACCGGGGTTCCTAAACAGGAGGATGTACCCTATGACGCTGTCAGAAACGGTATTGTGAGCTTCTTTAACGACGCCAAAGGCTACGGCTTTATCAAGGATATGCAGACCCAGGAAAGCATATTCGTGCATATCAATGCGCTTACCGAACCTTTAAAAGAAAATAACCTTGTCACTTTTGAAACCGAAAAAGGGCCAAAAGGCCTCTCTGCGGTTAATGTAAAAAAGAAATAACCCCCCACGATGTACAAAGTCGCTTTAAACAAAACAGTCGCTACCGCCACTCAGAAAGAGTATTTTAAGACCATCTTCGCGGAAATCACCAAAAACAACGCAAGTATCCGGGACCAATACAGCATCCAATTCTTCGAAACGGCCCAAAAAAGCAATTATGCTTTTATCGGCCGCGGCGGAAAATCGCTCAATGTATTATCCCTACTTACTTTAGAAGAAGCCGAAAAATACCAGCATTTAAAAACTACCTGGCAAAGTTAAGTTGCTGACTGTTGCAAACGGTCGGCAAATAGCCTGCGTTGCGGCCAAACAGCGATGCCGGAAGGCCGAATCGATAGAAAAATTATCCTTTGCGAGGCGTTCCCACGCTTTAGGAGGGTAATAACGCTAAGCCACTTCAGCTTATTCGTTAAAGTGTTTAACAATTTCATCCAGCTTTTCTAAAGCGTCTTTCACGCATTTCAATAAAAAATGCTATTCCCGTTGGTTGTGCCGGCATAATTAAATGGGTCGGGGACCAGGGCAGCATGTAACGCTTCCTGAGGGCGTGCACCCGCATGCGTTTTCCCGATTTTCGTTACCTTTATGGCACCGCCAATAAATTTAAAGATGAAGAAACTGCCCGGCCTAGTCTTTTTCCTCTGCACCGCCTTTTTTGACTTTTCCTGTCACCATTCGCGCTATTCGAACGAGCAGGCATCGCCAATAGATGCTGCACTTGCAGATTCGATAAGCAAGATAAGGATAATAGATAACCATGCCCACCCCAACACGATCGACACGGCCGACGCAGGCGCTGATGCTTTACCAATGGATGGGCTGGGCGCCATCGCACTCCCTGCCAGGGTGAGGCCCGAAAGCGCGACCTGGGTTTCGGCCTACCAGGCGATGTATGGTTTTACCGGAAGCGAACTCAATGAGCAAGCATTGAAGGAATTGTCGGGCAAGGTTGCGCGCGTTAAAAAAGACAAAGGTGAAAACTTTCCCGCCTGGGTGCTCGACCAATGCGGCATCGATGTGATGTTTGCCAACCGGATGGCAATGGGCCCCGGGCTTAGCCCTAAAAGGTTCAGATGGGTGATGTTTGATGACGCCTTGTTATTTCCGCTCTCCACGGTACAGGAAGCTGCGGCAACGCCCGACCGAAAAATATTATACCCCATGGAGACGCAGCACCTGAAAGATTATCTTTCGGCGCAAAAACTGTCAAAAGTCCCCGCAACGCTTGACGCTTATTTGAAACAGGTAGTAACCCCTACGCTTAAAGCACAGAAAAAAGCGAGATGTGCTGCGATAAAATTTGAAGTAGCCTACCTCCGCTCGCTTGACTTTGAAAAAACCACTTACGCTGCCGCTGCAGCGGTATATGCCCGCAACGCCAATGGCGGCGCGCCCTCGCGGCAAGACTATAAATTGCTACAGGATTATCTTTTTTACTTTATAGCAGGGGAAGCCGGCCGGCTCGGCCTGGCCGTACACATTCATGATTTCCCCGGCGTGGGTAATTACTATGTTGCAGCAGGCAGCAACCCGATGTTGCTCGAACCTGTTTTCAACGACCCGGATTTGCGCAATACAAAATTTGTACTGCTGCACGGCGGCGGCCCGTATTCGGAAGAAATAAACGCCATGCTGTGGAAGCCGAATGTGTATGTCGACATATCGCTTCTAACACAGCTTTGGACGCCCGATCAGTTGGCGGCAGTGTTAAGGCAATATCTTTCGCAGTTCCCGGAAAAAGTGCTTTTCGGTACCGACGCGGACGCATTCGGACCAGGGTATGGCTGGGAGCTAAGCGCATGGATTGCCAGTACCACCGGAAGGCAGGCGCTCGGCATCGCGCTTTCGCAAATGATGCGCAGCAATGAACTGAGTCGCAAACGTGCCATGGAAATTGCAAGGATGGTAATGCGCGGCAATGCCAATAACCTGTATCATTTGGGACAGAAATAGGGCCCTGGCAAAATTGGTTCCCGGTGTAGGCGGCACAGGCATTGCGGTGGTGGACGATTGGGAGCGGGGACAATGTTTTAACGGGCTGCTTGACAGCGAACTAGTAGACAGTGTAGTTTACAACAATTTCCTGATCGTGTACAGATGCGCAAAAAGCACGACGGGCACAATAAAGCCGGGAAGCCAAACAAAGGGGAAATATAAAAGCGCGACATTTGGCTGATCAAATGCAATCCGCTGAAATGAGAGGGGTGCCGAGATTACTGCCAGCACTACTATATTAATCAATAGCAGCAAGCAAATTACATTCCAGGCTAAAATGATTTTTCTGTTAAGTACAGGCTTAATATAACCGAAGTAATAAATGAATGGAGCTGTAAGCCCGCAAAGCATGTCAAAGTTGCGTCCCTCAAATGTCATTACCCGGGGAACAACTTTATGCAGGTACAAGCCAAACAAAATCAATTCGACAGGTATTCGCATAATATGCAACAGGGTAAGCACCTTAACATCATACTTGGCCGTCGTCGTTTTGTCGCCCCTTATTAATACCCCAGTGATGAGTAGAACTGGCGGGAACAATAACCACATGAATCTTGGCGGCATGCCTGCAGTATCCTTGTAAAAGCCTTGCAGGCCGAGCGCGGCCTGCAAGGCCATCCACAATAGAGCGATTGCTAAAACGGTTTTTGAATAGTTTGCCGCCTTGCAAAGTACCCACAGGGTGAGAAGGGCAGTAATGATAAAGGCGGCACTGATATAATTCGGTAAGGTAGCCATGGTTTGTCGATTTGATAAAGCAAAGCAAAGCAAACAGCAACCAAATAATCTTGCCAATTGGCAAGAAATCATAGTGTTTATTTCATGGCGAGTTCTTTTCGAATCCTGCTAAGCGAAGTGTCGGTTATCCCCAGGTAGGACGCGATGTTTTTTAACGATGCGTGCTGAAAAATACCCGGATTTGTTTTCAAGAGTTCGCGATAACGTTCTTCTGCTGATTCAGTGATGGTGATGAGCATGCGATTTTTAAGGTCGGACAGTATTTTAACCAGCACCGATCGGCCAATTTCCCGGAACTGGGGCAATTCATGAAACAGGCCGTTTAGCGATTCATACGTAATGTACCAGCCTTCGCAATCCGTAAGCGCTTGTATGTTTTCTTTCGACCGTGTACGGTTAAAAAATGAAGCAACTTCCAAAACAAGGTCGCCGGGCGAACAGAAGGCGGTGGTGATATCGTTTCCGTCCGTGTCGTAGGCAAAGGCCCGCATGTAGCCATTTTCAAGGAAAAGGTATTCGTCGCTTATCTTCCCAGCTGCCAGGAAAAGCTGGTTTTTGGATATTATTTTATGGCTAAAATGCTTCACTATCTCCTGTGCTACCAACAAGGAAACCAGGTTTGTATTTAAGTAAAATTGGAGCAATGCTTCTTTGGTCATTGGAGCGGTTTATCCCTTCGAATATACAGAATGATATGTAGCTTTTTGAACGGCGATTTGGGCGTATCAGGAAATAATTAGGGAGTGTAGACACACACTAAAAGCATATTTGTCCCTAGACGCAGGGTAAGCGAGGCAGGGTACGGTTGAGCGGAGTTTGAAGAAGGATAACCCCGTCCTTGACCAGGGACGGGGCTACCAGCAGTCTTTGCAGATGTAGCTTTAAGCTACCAGGTTTGCTTCGGCGCCGAATGCCTGGTCAATGACGATTTTCCAGCCGCCGTCTGTTTGGCGTTTCATTACTTCAATTCCTTTTGCGCTGATCTTTACTTCGTCGCCATCGGTGATGCTCCATTCCGATCTTCCTAAAGCGATATCGCCGGCTTGCAGGCAATAAACCGTTTTGATCTCCATTTTGCCTTTGATGGACAATATCGCTTTGATCGATTCTTCAAATTTATCATTGCCCGAAACCGGTTTACCCGGCTCAGGTACGATAATGCCAGTTGTGTCGTACATCTGCAGTACGGTGGCCACATTGCCCGAATTAAAGGCTGCGGCAAGTGTTGCATGGGCATCTTCGGCCCTTTTTGGTAAGTTCATGTTTTTTTATTTTTTATGGATGAATGGAATTTTTTATAGAATTGAGGAGAAGTTGTTATCGCTGAGGATCGCCTTTGCCAGCTTTCCGATGTCTTCATTGGCCTTATTAAAAAGGAAAGGGCCCATGCTGATCCTTTTTACACCCATCGACGCCAATTCATCAAAACCGGGCAGGGCGGGCATGCACATTACGTTAACCGGAAGTTTGGTGGCGCCAACAACTTCCCTGATATCGTCCCGGTTGGTAATACAGGGAACGAATACCCCGTCGGCGCCGGAATTCTCGTAGCTTTCAATCCGGATCAGGGTTTCGGCAAGGGCGTTTGGAAGACCTAAAAGAAATCCATCGGTCCGCACATTTAAAAATAGCTGCAAATGGTTGCGGCTGATGTGCCCGGCTATTGCCGAAAGGATTTGTTGAAATTCAGCAACCGGCCTGATCTGGCGCACCGTCCCGGGAATGGTATCCTCCAGGTTTATTCCCACTACGCCGGCATCATGCAGCTTGTTGATGTTTTCAATAATGCCGGCAACGGTACGGCTATACCCGGCCTCCATGTCAACGGAAAATGGTATGTGAACCACTTCCACTACTCTTTTGGCAAATTGAAGCAGGATTTCGAATGGGAGGTTTTCGCCGTCTTCAAAACCGAGCGAGTTTGAAAGCGCCTGGCTGCTGATGCCGATGGCTTTGTACCCGCTTGCCTCAAGAATCCGGGCGCTGTTTAGGTCCCATACGTTGCCTAACACGAGGGGTGTTGCGTTTTGGTGCAGTTGTTTAAATGTTTCAAAAGGATTCATACAATACTTTGTTTAATGATTATGTAAAACAAAGGTATTGCATGCTGGAACGCGGAAATTGTATATACCGGAACTGCTTAAATTTTATTGGGCCAGCATCAGGTTAACCGGCGAGGCGTTATCGGCGTAGGCGGAAGGGGTAAGGCCGGTGAATGATTTAAAATCCCTGATAAAATGCGACTGGTCAAAATAGCCGGCCTGGTAAGCAATGGTGGTTAAAGGCTGCTCATTTTTAGCAATAAGCTTTAGGCTGAATTGAAACCTGTTTATTTTATTGAAGAATGCAGGAGACAGGCCCGTATGCCGGTAGATCAGTTTATGCAGGTAACGCGGACTAATGCCATGCCGCGATGCAATATTACCCAGGTTATTCTCGGCGGGGTTCCTTTTAATGCTTGTTAAAATATGCGCGACCTTGTCGATCCGGAAGGATTTTTTTTCGCTCCCGATTAGCCTGTTTAATAAAAAGGTTTCCACCTGTTCTATCCGCTTATGCGGATCATTTGTTTCCAGGAGCTGCATATGCAAAGTTTTCGCGGGGCTGCCGATCACATCGCCGAAGTCGGATATGCGGTCATTAAATAGGCCAATCTCGTCGCTAAAAAAATAACCTGCCGAATGGGTGAAGAATTTTATACCCAGCATGGTGTGCCGGCCTTTTGAACGGATGGGCAATGGTTTGGTGATCTGTCCCCAGAGTTCAATTTTTGGTGTTTTGCAGAATTTATCGCCCACCGATGATTCCCATATTCCTTCACCCAGGTTAAAGATCAGCTCCATATCACCGCTCGGGAATACGGTATCTTCAAACTCCACATCGGCATCCGATTCAAAAATATAATAATGCCTGATGTATGGCTTTAAAATATCCGAGGGCTGGAAATGGGTAAATTCCATATGTAAATTTACGATTTTAATGTGGGAGTTTTTTTTAAGATCGAGTGGTAATATGATGCGTCTGTTCAGTCAGAAATTATTTCTTTCAAAGCTAACAGGACGATACAGTTCAAAATTGTATAAATCGGAACTGGTTGTAATTAATAAACACTACTCGTAACTTACGCCAGGGAGGCGTTTAAACTTATGACTGATCAAGTATTAGATCTTAATGATAATGAAATAGCTATAGAAGCATTTCATCCGGGCGAATTTTTGCTGGAGGAGATTGAAGAAAGGGGATTGATTAAAAAAGATGCCGCGAAGGAATTAAACATACTTCCTCATCATTTGAGTGAAATCTTTGCCGGCAAAAGAAATATCTCTGCCAGGCTGGCCCTTAAGTTGGAAAAGCTATTAAACATAAGCGCCAACTACTGGCTTGGAATGCAGATGGAATATGATCTTTATGTGGCAAGACATAAATTAGTTTAGGGGATTAACTCTTTGAAAAGACTGATGTCAACAATTGGTTATTTCATCAACCAACTCAACTGCTCCACTTGGCCTACAATTTTTATAGGTCTAAAAATGCAAAGCCAAACCACCAAACGCCACATTCTACCTAATTATCGTCACATACCCCGCAATATTCGGCCCCCCGTTTTTTAAATCGATAATATAATAATAGACCCCTGCCGCTAATTGCTTGCCATTGTATTTTCCATCCCATTGTTTGGCGTAGCCGATGCTGGAGAACACCTGCTGCCCCCAGCGGTTGTAAATAAAAACGGTGCATTGCACATCGCCCTGCAGGCCCTGGATGTCCCAGGTATCGTTGATGCCATCGCCGTTGGGGGTGAATGCGTTTGGTATTTTTGTGGGGTAGCAGCCGATCTCATTCATTACGACGGTATCGGCAGCCATGCAGCCGTTTGCATCCGTTACCTTTACCCAGTAGATACCGCCATTTTTTACGGTGAAGGTGGGCGAGGTAGTGCCGTCCTGCCATAAATACGCGTTAAAAGGCCCCGGGTTTAATATAACAGAGTCGCCGTAACAAAATGTTTTGCCGCCGCCGAGGCTGACATATGGATTGACAGTTAGGTGTAAGGTGACAATACTGTCGCAGCCGTTTGCCGCCGTTAAGGTATCGGTATAGGTTCCGCTTTTGGTGTGCTTAAGGTAACTATCGCCATTGCAGATACTTGTGGTTATCGTTGCAAACGACAATTGGTTAACCGTTAGCGATACGGTGACAATACTGTCGCAGGCATTCACCGCCGTCAGGGTATCGGTATATACCCCGGTTTTGGTATAGCCCATGTAATTTTGGCCCTGGCATATTGTTGCTTTGAGTGAAGTATACGCCAATGGCCGTAAGGCCAGGTTAACATTTGTGATGACACTGTCGCAGCCCTGTACCGTTCGCAAAGTATCGCTATAGGCGCCTGCCGCATTGATCAATTTGCCCGAGGGTAAGGTGTATGAAGTACCGGTGCAGATGGAGGCGATAAGGTTGTATACTGCCGGCGCAGCGTAAACAATCGTATACACGTTTGAGTGGGCGCTGCAACTGGCATTCCCGATATTATCGCCATCAGCCACATTAAGGCGGTAGTAATAGGTGCCGAGCGCAGGTGGGGAAACGGTATAGGAAGTACCGTTTGCACCCGCAATATCGCTGAAGGTGGCGCCATCGGTTGACATTTGCCATTGATACCCGTTTTTTACATAACAGCTTGCAACCGTCGAGCTGAGGATTGTTTTATTGGGACAAAAAATGTTTGCATTATTGCCGGTAATGCCGGGTACGGAAATAGCGGTTTGAGGGCCCGCAGGGGAAAAGGTAATATCATCGAGCCCAAGGTCATTACCATTACCACCCGGCGCATTGTTATGCATTCTGATGACAACAGTTGAAACCCCTGCTGGTGTTGTAAAGTAAAAGCCAAACTGCGACCAATCAGCAGGGCTTGCTACTGTGCCGGCTACATCATTTATTGGCCCTGTATCAAAGCTTTTCAAAACTGTACCATCGGTTTTTTCAATGGTAAAAGTGATATCGGGGTTAATACCGCCAGGTACATCCCACATATTTATCATCCATGCGGCAAATTGGTAAGTTGTGCCGTCGCAAAGGCCATTAACCGTTTGAACAAAAAAATCACTGGGCTGGTAGGATGCATTGATGAGCATGAAATAACCGTTTGGATCGCCGGTATGATCGGTAAGCGTATGCCAGTCGCCAAAACAACCCGATGTATAATTAATAATGGAATAATAGCCGTCCTGGGGGCAGGTCGTGGCTTCGTAGGTCATGTTAGTGGTCCCGACCGGCAGTGCGGGGCCAAATTGACTTGTGCCTGAGCCAAAGGTTTCGTCGATGATGGGGGTGCCTAAACTCCCATTGCACTGCGAATATGCTGCAGCAGCAATCAAAGTGAAAAGCAGGAGTGCATAAAACTTCTTAACCATTAGGTAAGGGGTAAATCAATGGCTATAATAAATTAATTTGAGGTTTGAACGATGGTATAAAACCGCTAACAAGGTATTGTTATTATTGGAGATAAACAAAATCAAGGCGAGACGGGCCTTGGTTTTAAAATGGCAACCCGTGGAGCTCAAGTCCATCATTTTACCTGATGATGGTTACATACCCTGAAATGTTGGGTGTATTGTTGTTTAGATCAATTACGTAATAATAAACGCCGGCAGCTAATTGCTTGCCATTGTATTTTCCATCCCAGGGTTTACTATAGCCTGTGCTGCTGAAAACCTGTTGCCCCCACCGGGTGTAGATAAAGACGGTGCAATGCGTGTAGCCTTCCAGGCCCTGGATGTTCCAGGTGTCGTTAATGCCATCGCCATTGGGCGTAAATGTGTTGGGTATTGTTGCGGGCAGGCAGCCAATCTCGTGCATATATACGGTATCCGCGGCCATGCATCCGTCTTCATCAGTAACTGTTACCGAATAGTAGCCGCCATTCTTAACAGTATAGGTGGGCGTGGTACTGCCATCCTGCCACAGGTAATGGATAAAAAGGCCCGGGACTAATATGACCGAGTCGCCGTAACAAAATGATTTGCCACCGCCGAGGCTAACGTATGGATTAACCGTAAGGTGTAAAGTGACTAAGCTGTCACAGCCGTTTGCCGCGGTTAAGGTGTCGGTATATATCCCTGTGGTGGAGTGGCCAAGGTAAGAATCGCCATTGCAAATGCCAATATTTAAAGTAGTAGCCGAAATTGGATTAACCGTAAGCGTTAGGTTGATAATACTGTCGCAGCCGTTTTTGGCGCTGAGGGTATCGGTGTAGACCCCGGTTTTTGTAAATCCCAAATAATTTTGGCCCTGGCAAATTGCTGCTTTCACAGTGCTGAATGACAGGGGCTTCAATACCAGGTTAAGGTATGTCACAACGCTGTCGCAGTTCCGGCTGGTGCGTAAGGTATCAATATAGGCCCCCGCAGCGCTAACCGATTTGCCCGAGGGCAGGATATACGAAGTGCCGGCACATATGGAAGCGTTAAGGTTTGAGAGTTGGGGCGGATTGTAAACAACGGTGTAGACATTGGAATTGGCGCTGCAATTAGGATTCCCTATGTTGTCACTTTCGGCTACATTCAGGCGATAGTAATACTTTCCGGTGGCAGGCAGGTTAACGGTGTACGCGGGGTTGTTTGCACCCGGAATTGCGCTGAAGTTTGTGCCATCGGTTGAAATTTGCCATTGATACCCGTTTTTAGCGTAGCAGCTGCCAACGGTTGATGTGATTGTTGTTTTGTTGCTGCATAAAACTGTTGCCGTATTGCCTTTAATGCCGTCAACAGCAATCGAAGTTTTCGGGCCGGCCGGCGTAAAGGAAATGTCGTCGAGCCCAAGATCATTCCCCTGTCCGCCCGGGGCATTGTTATGCATCCTCAATACCACCGTTGACACACCGGCGGGCGTAGTAAAGTAAAAGCCGAAGTTCGACCATTGGGCTGGCGTTGCTAAAACGTCGGTAGAATAATCAATTGCGCCTGTATCAAAACTTTTTAAAACCGTGCCGTCGGTTTTTTCGATGGTAAAAGTAATGTCGGGGTCGGTCCCCCCGGATAGGTGAAACATATTGA
>Ga0302306_10001015_pt1 | contig 15860 bp, 16 predicted proteins | sample III_Palsa_E3_1_FD_198761 | JGI IMG/M metagenome (GOLD analysis project Ga0302306, IMG submission 198761) | Peat permafrost microbial communities from Stordalen Mire near Abisko, Sweden - III_Palsa_E3_1 | ecosystem: Environmental > Terrestrial > Soil > Palsa > Peat permafrost | place: Sweden...
ATGAACGCGCCCGTTAAGGAATACGTGTTTGTGTACAAAGCCGGCAAGGTAAAACAGGTGCTGGTAACCACCGGCATACAGGATGATACCTATATACAGGTACTAAGCGGCCTTAAAGCCGGTGATGAAGTGGTATCGGCGCCTTATGCTACTATTTCAAAAGTGCTTAAAAATAATATGATGGTTGAAAAGGTGGATAAATCAAAACTGTTTGCCACTGACGCGAAATCAGATAATTAATATGCTTGCATAATATATGCGGACACATTTTGTGTCCCCGTTATTATTTCATTAATTTGTCCTGCCATAAAAAAAGCAATTTTTTGGCAGGACATTTTGTTTTAAATGGATAAGCAAAAAAATAAAATAACGGTTGTTGGAGGCGGTAGTTGGGCTACAGCTAACATTAAAATGCTTGCCGATAATACTACAGAAAAAGAGATCTTCTGGTGGATGAGAAACGTGCAAACTGTTGAATACATCCAAAAATTCGGGCATAACCCTAATTACCTGAGTTCGGTTGAAATAAAGGTACCGCCGCAAAATATTTCGTCAAACTTAAAGGAGCTTGTACAGCTTGCCGATATTGTATTGCTTAATGTACCTGCGGCGTTTTTAAAGCAGGCTTTGGAGGGCATTACTTCCGCTGATTTTGCCGGAAAGAAGATAGTATCGGCCATAAAGGGTATAGTGCCGGATGAAAACCTGATCATAGGCGAGTTTTTAAACCAGCATTACAACGTGCCATTTGAAAAACTCCTCGTGATCAGCGGCCCTTGCCATGCCGAAGAAGTGGCGCTGGAAAAACTGTCCTACCTCACCATTGCCTCGCGGGATGTGGAGCTGGCTGCCGAGTTTGCCGGGATGATCAATACCCGTTACATCAAAACAAACGTATCCGACGATATTTATGGTACCGAATACGGCGCTGTACTTAAAAATGTATATGCCATTGCCAGCGGTATATGCCATGGCGTGGGTTATGGCGATAATTTTCAATCGGTACTCATATCAAATGCTATACGCGAGCTGGAGCGCTTTGTAGATACTGTACACCCGATAGACAGGGATATTAAAGAGTCAGCCTACCTGGGCGATCTGCTGGTTACCGCTTATTCGCAGTTTAGCCGCAACCGCACTTTTGGCAATATGATAGGCAAAGGTTATACCGTTACCTCGGCACAGCTGGAAATGAACATGATAGCCGAAGGCTATTACGCCGTAAATTGCCTGCATCAGGTGAACAAAAACTACAAGGTACACATGCCTATTTGCAACGCGGTATACAATATTTTATATCAAAAACGCTCTCCGGCAATTGAAATGAAACTTTTGGCAGAAGAATTGAGTTAATAGCTTTATTAACTCTTATTGCCATGAAAAACATTATTAAAGCCGCTTTATTTGCCGCCGGAGTATTCGCGGCCACCCAGGGCCATGCCCAAAATACAGTAAGCCATGATGCCAAAGATGTTGGCCACAAAACATCTGAAATAGCCGCGAAAGGCAAAGCCGATGTGGTTGACAAAAAATACAAGGGAAAAGTTGGCCCTGGCGGGCAAACCATTTACATTGATAAGTATTCTCATTACTACTATGTGAACTCAAAAGGCCACAAGTATTACGTAAAAAGGGCGCAACTGCGGGATAAATAAGTTAAATTTGTTAAGGCCGATCCTATGAAATCATCACTCTTAATATTTGTACATGTTGCCTGTGCCTGCGTGTTGTTCGCGGCGGCCTGCTCGCACCCTGTACCGCCTGATTTGCCGGGTAACTGGCACGCTAAAACCGGCAACAGCAAGCTGAATATAACCGATAAGCAATTCGCGATGGATTCGCCCGAGCCGGAGGATTATTTTGTGAAGGACGATACCATTTATACCTCGTTTCAGGGTAACCTGCCTTACAGTAAATATGTGATCAAAAAGCTCGACGCGCATCAGCTCGTAATATTCACTCCTGATTCCACTACGGTTGAATATACGCGGTAAAACAAAAAGCCTCCCGGTCTTTCGACGGGAGGCCTTAACACTAAAACTAAACTAAAAATCAAAGCTTCTGTTACAGAAGCTATAAATTAAAATCTTCTGCGTCTTTCCGGGCGATCCTCACGGCGTTTGCCTGAAAAATCGCGGAAACCACCTGCTGCAGGGGCACCGGTGCTGGTATTGCTTCTTTCACGGTTAAAGCCGCCTTCACGCCTTTCGCCGCCACCGCTTCTTTCGCGGTTAAAGCCACCTTCGCGCCTTTCGCCACCACCGCTGCGGTTGTAGCCGCCTTCGCGTCTTTCGCCGCCGCTACGGCTGCTGCTGGTACCTTCGCCAGATATTTCTATCCTAACTTCGCGGCCCTTAAAGTCGATGCCTTTAAAGCCTTCAGTTACTTTCTCAACATCTTCGTGTGCTACTTCAAAAAATGAATAAACACCCTTAACATCTATTTTGCCAACGGTGCGGCCGCTTATTTTGGTGTTGTTGCAAATATAACCCAGCAAATCGCCACGGTTAAATTCATCAACAGAACCTAAGTTTATAAATAAACGGGTGAATTCTGATTTACCACCGTTGCTGCGGGGGGCACGTTCGCCACGCTCAGCACCGCGTTCGCCACGTTCTTCAAACGGACGGCGTTCTTCAACTGCTGCGTTCAAATCAGGGGCATTTTTGTAATAATCTAAAAAGCGGTTAAACTCTAAGGATGCAAAACGTTTAATAATGTCCTCTTTGCTCAGCTCTTTAAACTCTTCCATTATGCGTGGAGTATACTGTTCAATCTGTTGCTCGTTAACCTCTACATTGTGTACTTTATGTACCAGGGCGAATAATTGTTTTTCAACAACATCAAAACCTGTAGGTATTTCGGCCTTAACAAATTTCTTGCCTATAACGCGCTCTATCTGGCGTATTTTACCCAGCTCCTTACCGTTGATGATAGAGATAGATACACCGGTTTTACCTGCGCGGGCTGTACGGCCGCTGCGGTGGGTGTAGTTTTCCAGTTCATCGGGTAACGAGTAGTTGATAACGTGTGTTACATCATTAACATCAATACCACGGGCGGCAACATCAGTAGCAATAAGCAACTGCAGGCTGCGCTCACGGTAGCGTTTCATTACCTTATCGCGCTGTTGTTGCGATAGGTCGCCGTGTAATGAATCAGCGTTGTAGCCATCTTTAATTAAAGATTCAGCAATTTCCTGGGTTTCAATTTTAGTACGGCAAAACACGATACCGAAAATTTCAGGGTTGAAATCAACAATACGTTTAAAAGCGGCATATTTATCACGGGCACGGATGATGTAGTATTCGTGCTCAATGTTAACATTACCGGTGTTTTTGGTGCCCATGGTAAGCTCGAAGGGATCGGTCATGTATTTTTTCGCGATCCTGCGAACTTCGGTAGGCATGGTGGCTGAAAACAGCCAGGTTTTTTTCTCGTCGGGAGTAGTAGATAGAATACTGTCAATGTCTTCCTGAAAGCCCATATTGAGCATTTCATCAGCTTCGTCTAAAACTACATACTTAACCTGCGAAAAATCAATAGCCTTGCGGTTGATGATATCAAGCATACGGCCAGGGGTTGCAACTACAATTTGCACACCGCGTTTAATCTGGCGTAATTGATCTGAAATACTTGCACCGCCATATACGGCCACAACGTGTACGTTGGGCATATTTTTGGAGTAGTTGTTCAGGTCGTTAGTAATTTGTAAACAAAGTTCGCGCGTTGGGCACAAAATAAGTGCTTGCGGATAATTTTCTTCGAAATCCAGCAATTCTAATAATGGCAGGCCAAAGGCAGCAGTTTTACCGGTCCCGGTTTGGGCTAATCCGACAAAATCGTTGCTGCCTGTTAACAATACCGGAATTGACTGTTCCTGGATTGGCGTTGGGTTTTCAAACCCTAACTCAGAGATGGCATTAACAATATCATGACGGATTCCCAGTTCAATAAATGGGTTCATGAATTTAAATAACGAATTTGGCAACATCGCCAAATCGGGCGCAAAGGTAGGGATAATATTTTGCAATTACAATAAGCAATTGGAAAGTTAAGATTATTTTAAGCAGGCTTAACATCGCACTTTAGCTTTAAACAATAAGTGTCTTGATTTCAGGCACATCAATGCAGCATCTTTTGCAGTAACCGGATTTATATAATTAGCAATAATTACAAGAAAACAGTACTTTTTTTAAAAATATTATTGGAATATCCCTATAAATAGGTATTTTGTGCTAACGTTTGTTGCCTTATATTTGAATAAACGTAATTTTTTCTGCTCTTATCACATTTTCTAAAATAAAAAAGCAACCTAAATGAAAAAAATTATTTTTTTTCTGTTGCTGAGCGTATGCTTTAAGGCGTATGCTCAGGACTCATCAAAGGCAGGCACCATTCAAGACCTATCGCAGCAGGGCACTGTTGGCGCTATGGCGGTTCAGGTGCAAATTGGCACGCAGGGCATAGGCGCCGATTTCAGGTACGGGTTTTTGCCCAATCTTTCGGCTCGTTTCGGCTTTAGCACTATCCCGGTTACGGTTGATAATGCTTTCACCTTTCATAATTTCCCGTCGGATAATAAACTGGAAGCCAAATTTTTTAACCTGCACGCCCTGGCCGATTATGTGCCGTTTGATAATAGCATGTTTCGTATTGTAGGCGGTGTAGCCTATTTTTTCAGAGCCGACGGCGAAGCTGTTGCTACACCTACCGGTACCTATAAATATGGCGACATTCCGCTAACCGGCGCGGAGGTTGGCACCTTAACGCTGGATGCATCATGGAAAGGCGTTGCTCCCTACCTTGGCGTAGGCATACTGAAAAGCTTTCCTGATAAGTTATTCAGCGTGAATTTTGATGTGGGCAGCTATTATTTAACTAAAACCGGGGGTACAATAGTAGGCACCAACCTGCTATCTGATAATTATACACAGGACGCCCAGTTTGATAAAAATTTACAAAGCTACCACTGGCTGCCTGTTGTACAGGTCAATCTCAATTTTAACATCGATAAATTATTTCACTAATGAAAAAGGTTTACAAAAATAAATGGGCCGGGGTAGGAGTATGCTGCACATTGATGGCCATTGTAGGTTTCGCTATCATGTCCGGCTGTAAAAAGTCGCCCAAATACGGTATAAAGGTTATTATTAACCCCGATATTATAAAAAACAGTATGATGGTGCAGATAGTTGATGCTTATGATAATACCACCATACCCAAAAACATAACCGCCGCTATTTCGGGCGCGGATGCCGGCAATATTTATGAAACCGGCGGTACCAAAAACTTTACCGTTACCCGTGGTGCGCTATCAATAGGCGTTGGCCCGCAGCGGGTGTTGACGGATGCTAATCCCGCTAAATTTAATATAACGGTGAGCGCCCCCGGCTACATGCCCATTACACAGGCGCTATCGATATCAGCCAGTGAAACATCGCAGGTGGTGAGGTTGAAACTGATCAGTTTTAACAGGCCGCCGGCTGATGTAAAAATATACCAAACTAATGTGGCTTTGGTTGATGGGGCGGTATCCGAGCAATCATCATTCAAGGTTTTCTCGGTAAGCAAGCCCAGCGTTAATGCGCAGCCTTTCAGGCGCAGCACCAATGATATTAATACTAATGATGTTGATTCTGTTTATTTTGATGACGGGCTTACCAGCATAGTACTGCCTAAGGGTACTACGTTCCATTATTATGTAGAAGTACAAACCGGAACGGTAACGGCAGTTAACGTGGTGCCCGAATATGCGAAAGTACCTATCACACTCGACCAGGGAAACGGATCAGGATATTATACGCGGCTGGTAAAATATGATACGATACAAAATACCTACGCTACCTATTCGCTCGAAGAAAGAGCCGTAACTTCTGACTCGGTAAAAATGGTTGCTTATACCACAGCCGGGCAAAGCGTTCCATATTCGGTATACCCGTACAATTATTATACGCCATTCAGCGTACAACTGGCCGACGGCAGCAGCGTTGCGGAAGACCAGGTGCTGTACCAAACTGCTGTTCAACAAAAAATAACCGGTATCGGATTTTTTGCGCAGGTGAATGGTATGGAGGAAGAAGTAAGCCCCGATGCGCAATATAACTGGTTTACCAGCTTTGTTTTAAACCCGGCTACCATCAACCCCGCTACCAACCGTGCTATTGCTGCCGGCGATTCGATCGACGTTGGCTTAGATGTGACTAATCATGTTACTTTGCGCGCCGTGATACAAAAGGCAACGCTTACCAACGGCACCACCCAGCTAAGGGTGCAAACCCAAACACCCGATGCAGGCTATTACTTAAAAGCAAACTATTCGTCGGACTATACTTATACATTCAATACGGCGGGCACCCTGGCTGCTGTGGCCGATCCGGATAATTTGAGCGCTTATGGCTCAATCAAAGTATTAACCGGCGGCAATTATGTAACGGGCGCCGAATTCCCGCTCGTACCCAATAGCGGTACCATGACATTTGATGGTAAAGTACGGTCCTTTACCCCTATAACTGTACAGGCCGTTACAGGCGTAGTATATTGGGGTAAGGATTATGAAACCGCGCCGGTTTCGGGTTTAACAGGTACGCTCGATTTTCCATCATCGTTAAATATCGATATAGAGCCTAAGGTAACGCTGAATGTAACCTTTACCTGTTCGGCAAGCAGCACGGTTTATTTAGGTGTTGGTTACGCTTCGGTTTATGGTACCGACGGCAAGTACGGCGTTTGTAACATGACGAATGGCAAGTGGAGCACCAACGGATTTACGGTAGGGCAAACGTATACCGCTTATATGGTAACGCCAAGCGGCAAGCAGGGCTCGTGGCACGATCTGATAACGCGGCAATCATATTCGCAACTCGTGCCGGATTCATTAAGCAATCCGGGAGGCTTTTGTAATGGCTTTTGATACCTAGTTAATTGTTGTTAATGCAGGCCGCCCGGTACACCCGGGCGGCTTTGTTTTTACAGGCAGCTTATGCGCGCACAACATAAAGTGGATGGTCCCGGCTGGATAGGTGATTAATAGCGATGGATTTTTGTTGACATTAAAATTTATTATATTTGAGTATAAATAACGGGATATGACAGCAATGGCATTAAAGGTTGATCTTCACGACAAAATAGAGCGTGCCAGCCCTGATCAATTAAAGCAACTTTACGGCTTGATCACCAAAGTATGGGTTAAATGGCTAAGGAAGTTATTTTAACCCCATTAGCAGTTATTAATTATGAAGTCATCGTAGATTATCTGGTTACAAACTGGGGATTAACAGCAGCAAATAATTTTATTGAACGCTTTGAAAAGATATGTGTTTTTTTAGCCGAAGCTCCCGGAAATATTTCCATTTGTAAACAGAGCGAAACAAGTACAAAAATGTGTGTTAACTAAGCACAACGTTTTGTATTTTAAAATAACAAAACATAGCATTGAAAATACTTACGATTTTTGATACCCGCCAAAGGCCTGACAAATTAGCTTCGGTTATTTAGGGACGGAAATACCGGAACCATTCTACCGCAACCTATCAGCAGATTTCAACAGCTTTATATCCTTCTGAATATTTTTGATAGCCAGTATCAGCAACAAAATACTTAGCGGGCACAGGAACAAACCGATACCGAAATTGGCCGGGGCAAGCGTTACGCCACCTGTTACTGTTTTTGCGGCCTGCGCTATCCAAAAACTAAAGCCGATAATCACTAAAATAGTACTATAGCATAAAGTGATCTGCTGTTTGCGGTTTTTATAAAGGAAGATAATGATGAGCGGGATAATCCCAACAATAGCCGTTACGGCGGTAAGCGCCACAAAATGATCCTTTAAGGTTTGCTGTCCGCCGGCATCCTGGTAGGTACCGGTAACCATAAGGCTGATGGGCGAATTATCCACATAAACATTATGCGCCAATGGGAACAGGAAAAGCGCGAAAATGGCCAGGCTGGCTAAAAACAGGTATATGCTTTGTATGCGTTGTAACATGGGTGATAGAAATTATATAGCAAAGATAGAATTGTTTAGGCAAATTGTTGATTGGTATTCAATTCGGGGTTACAAATCGTAAATCAAAATTCGTAAATCATAAATCCAGCGTTACCTTTGCCTTGTGACGGCAGCCCAACGCTTTTTTATTGAACTAAGTTACGATGGTACCAACTATCATGGCTGGCAGTTGCAGCCTAACGCTTTAGGCGTTCAGGAGGTTTTGAATAAGGCGCTAAGTACCATTTTGCGCCAACCTATCGAAACTTTGGGCTGCGGGCGTACCGATACCGGGGTGCATGCCAAACAGTTCTTCGCGCATTTTGCACTCCAAGCCCCTGAGGGTGGAGTATTTAAGTTTGACGATTCTCACATCCGTAGTTTAAATGCCATCCTTCCGCAGGATATTGCTGTTAAACGGATATTTGAGGTCGCGCCGGATGCTCACGCGCGTTTTGATGCTATTTTGCGCTCATACGAGTATCATATCCATTTTTATAAAGATCCTTTTAAGAACGGCTACTCCTGGCTGCTGCGCGATGAGCCCGACCTGGAACTGATGAACCAGGCGGCGAAGATCATAATGGAGTATACCGATTTTAGCTGTTTCAGCAAATCAAATACCCAGGTTAAAACCAATAACTGCAAAATATCCAAAGCGGAGTGGCTAAGGATTGACGGCGGCATTGTTTTCCGCATCTCTGCCGACCGATTTTTGCGCAATATGGTGCGGGCCATAGTGGGCACCCTGCTACAGGTTGGGCAGCATGAAATTGAACCCTGGCAGGTGCGTACCATTATCCAAAGCAAAAACCGCAGCAAAGCGGGGGTATCGGTACCGGCTTGTGGCTTGTATTTGGCGGAGGTAAAATATTTATTTTAACCATTAGCTGAACACCGGTTTTTAAAAGCGCCTGCCAAGTGCCGGGTATTTTATATACATTTGATAACAACCCGTCTTCATGAAAATATCGATCAAAATAAAATTACTTTTCATTATATCTCTTTTTGCTGTTCTGTTTTTTACGCAGATGGCACAGGCACAACAAGCCGATAGCACTCAATTGGTTATTGCCAAAATTATCACTATCCATTCAAAAATACTGAAACAGGATAGGAAGGTATACATTTATGCCCCTGCCGGCTCGGCCAACGAAGCCCTGCCTGTTTTATACCTGATGGATGGCGAGATACATTCCTCACTGGTTTCCAGCGAGGTGGAATATCTTTCCAACGCCTATAGCGTAGTGCCCCGGATGATAGTTGTAGCTACCGGGAATTATAATTACGACCGTATGCACGACCTCACCCCCACACACTTTACCAGCGGCACGGGCGCTGATACCGGCAAAAATGCTGCAACGAACACCACCGGCGGCGGCGAACAATTTTTACAATTTTTAGGCAGCGAGGTAATGCCCTACGTTGAAAAAACTTATAAAACCGCGCCTTACAAAGTATTTTCGGGTCACTCGCTGGGTGGGTTAATGACGGTTCATTGCCTGGTTACCCACCCGGATATGTTCAATGCTTATATCGCTATCAGTCCCTCTGTTTGGGCGGCGGATGGTTTGGAGGTAAAGCGGGCGGCTGAAGTTTTTGCAAAGGCACCGCCTAAAAACAAGATACTGTTTGTTAGCGATGCCAGTGAAGGGCCGATGTTCCACGGGTATGTAATGAGCCTTGATTCCGTAATTAAAAAAGTGCCCGGTTTGAGCTATAAATACATCAGCTATCCCGACGAAACACACGGCACCGAACCTGTAAAAGCGGAATACGACGGCCTTAAGTTTGTATTTTCGGGCTGGCAATTGCCACCAACCGATACCACCACTGTGATGGTAAAAGATTTTTATGCGCAGCTTTCGGCGAAGATCGGTTATACACTGCTGCCTTCCGAAAACACCGTAAATGATTTGGGTTATGCGCTAATGAGTAAACCAAAGGAAGTTGACGAGGCCATTGCTATGTTAACTATGAACGTTGTCAACTACCCGGCCTCCAGTAATGCCTATGACAGCCTGGGCGATGCTTATGCCAAAAAAGGCGATACCGCCAAAACCATTGCCAATTATAAAAAGGCATTGCAGCTAAAACCCGGCGCGGTAGAAACTGCCCAAAAGTTAAAGGCAATGCAGGATAAAAAATAAACAAGCATACCCGTACCTGCCGCTGCCCTATGCCGTAATAAATAGCTAAATTTGCTGCTGAATATTTGTTGAGCACAATTTTTATTAAATATGGCGGAAGTTACCGGAAAAGCCCTCGACTGGAATTTGCTGATGCGGGTGATGCACTACGTTAAACCTTACCGCGGAACATTTTATATAGCGGCTTTCCTTACTGTATTTTTAGCGGCTATAGCCCTGGTGCAGCCCATACTCATACAGCTTACGCTGGATGAGTACATTATGAAGAATAATTACAGCGGCCTGGTTTTTATGGTGGAGCTGATGGTAGCCCAGCTTATTGTGCTCACCCTGGCGCAATATTATCAAACATACATCACCAACTGGCTGGGAGAATCGGTGATACGCGATCTGCGGATAGATATTTTTAACCATATCACCAGTATGCGCTTAAAATACTTCGACCGTACGCCTATCGGGGTGCTCATTACCCGCACCGTATCCGACCTGGAAACTATTGCCGATATTTTCTCCGAAGGGCTCATATCCATAGTTGGCGATATGCTGCTGGTGCTTTCCATCATTATTTATATGATGATACAGGACTGGAAAGTGGCGCTGATCACCCTGATACCTATGCCTTTCCTGCTCATGTCGACCTACGTGTTTAAAGAGGCCATTAAATCATCATTCCAGGATGTACGTACCCATGTGGCGCAATTAAATACCTTTTTGGCCGAGCATATTTCGGGCATCAGCGTGATACAATACTTCGCGCGGGAGGACCAGGAAATGCGCAAGTTTAAGGTGGTGAACAAGCAATACCGCGATGCCAATATCCGCTCCAACTGGTATTACTCCATATTTTTCCCGGTGGTTGAAATTTTATTCGCTCTTTGCATCGGGCTGCTGGTTTGGTATGGCAGCAAACGTATTTTGAGCGATCAGCAGCTGGCCAGTTTGGGTACACGCCATCACCCGGTTACTGCCGGTTTAATACTTTCGTTTATTGTACTGCTCAACCTTTTATTCAGGCCGATACGGCAGCTGGCCGATAAATTCAACACCCTGCAAATGGGTATGGTGGGCGCCGACAGGATTTTCAAGGTTTTAGATACCGATGAGGTGGCTGTTAATACAGGCAAATTGCGGCCTGCCAAAATAAACGGCGATATAGCTTTTGAAAACGTGTGGTTTGCTTATAACGATGAGAACTGGGTGCTTAAAGATATCAGCTTTCATGTAAAACCGGGCGAAACATTGGCGCTGGTAGGAGCAACGGGCGCTGGCAAATCATCAACCATTAATATTTTGAACCGTTTTTACGAAATTAGCAAGGGCAGCGTAAAGGTTGACGGCCAGGATATACGCGATTATGATGTAAACTATTTACGCGCGCAGATAGCTACCGTTATACAGGATGTTTTTTTATTTACCGATACCATTGCCAACAACATCAGCCTGAATAATGAGGCTATTACCCGCAAGCAGATCATAGCGGCGGCACAGGATGTTGGCGCGCATGAATTTATTGAGCGTTTGCCCGGCGGTTATGATTATAACGTGATGGAACGGGGATCTACCCTATCTGCAGGGCAGGCACAGCTCATCTCATTCATCAGGGCGCTGGTGTATGACCCTGCTATCCTCGTGCTGGACGAAGCCACCTCATCGGTTGATACAGAGACAGAGGTGCTGATACAAAATGCCATTAACAAGCTAATGCAGGGCCGTACAGCCATTGTTATAGCCCACCGCCTGAGCACCATACAAAATGCTGATAGAATTATAGTGCTGGATCATGGCGAGATAAAGGAAACCGGCACCCACCAGGAGCTGCTAAAGATAGAGGACGGCTATTACCGTAAATTGTACGACCTGCAATTTAACTCCGCAGGAATAAGCCGGTAGATTTTGGTTGGTTGTAAATAATGCAGCAACTAACCGGCAGGGGGATATTTTAACGGTTCAACGGGTTGTTCTTCGTTTTCGTGCTTTTTGGCATTGTTGCCGCCATGCGGTTCATCGGCATTGTATTGCCTGTCTGATTTACGCACTACGCTTTTATTGCCATTATCATGCGGCCTGTGGCTTGGCGTATCGCTGGGTGATGGTTTACCGGGTGAATTTGCGGGCTTTGTCATGGTTATATGCTTTACCCTATTAACAGCCCGGTTTGTATTTTGTTCGTTAATGATTAGGTTCGGCCCATATAAATGGCGATGATTTACATGAATCGTGCCGACGGCACTCCTTGTATTTGTTTTTGGTATACAAGGGGTTGAAACCCCTTGCTACAAGATTTGGCCGAGCCGATGGCTGTTTAAAGCAGCATACCGCGCGAGAGATCTTATTACGATACTCAATCTCCCCAACAATAATAGCCGGTGAATAAATTTTATGCCGACTGCGCCAGTTGTTCCCCATCAAGCGCGATGGTTGGGTTTACGGTTTCGTAGTCTTTTTCTACACGTAAATTACTAACGATGTGTAACTGCCTTGCCGGGGTATTTTTACCCATATAGTATTCCAGCAGCCCCTTAATGTTGGCATCCTTCAAAATAACGGGGTCGAGGCGGATATCCTTGCCTATGAACAGGCCAAATTCCTCGGGCGAAATTTCGCCCAGGCCTTTAAATCGGGTGATCTCGGGTTTTACGCCTAATTTGGCTATGGCGTTGCGGCGTTCCTCATCGCTGTAACAATAAATGGTTTCTTTTTTATTGCGTACGCGGAAAAGCGGCGTTTGCAATATGAATACGTGCCCGGCTTTCACCAGATCGGGGAAGAATTGCAGGAAGAAGGTCATCAATAACAAGCGAATGTGCATGCCATCCACATCGGCATCGGTAGCTATTACAATGTTGTTGTAGCGCAGGGCATCCAAACCATCTTCAATGTTGAGGGCGTGCTGCAGCAGGTTAAATTCCTCGTTTTCATACACCACCTTTTTGGTTAGGCCGTAACAGTTAAGCGGCTTGCCCTTCAGGCTAAAAACGGCCTGGGTTTGCACATCGCGCGATTTGGTGATCGATCCGCTGGCCGAATCGCCCTCGGTAATGAACAGGGTGGTATCTTGTTTGCGTTCGTGGTTATCCTCAAAATGCAGCTTGCAATCGCGCAGCTTGCGGTTATGCATCGATGCCTTTTTGGCGCGCTCGTTGGCCAGTTTCTTAATGCCGGCAATATCCTTACGCTCCCGCTCCGATTGCATAATGCGTTTGAGCAGCGCATCGGCAACGGCGGGATTTTTATGCAGGTAATTATCGAGTTCCTTTTTAATAAAATCATTAATAAAGCCACGAACCGACGGCCCCTCGGGCCCAATATTTTGTGAGCCCAGCTTGGTTTTGGTTTGCGACTCGAATACCGGCTCCTGCACCTTTATAGCAATGGCGGCAACGATAGATGCCCTTATATCCGAAGCATCAAACTCCTTTTTATAAAATTCGCGGATGGTTTTTACTACCGATTCGCGAAAAGCGGCCTGGTGGGTACCGCCCTGGGTGGTGTTTTGCCCGTTTACAAAGGAGTAATATTCTTCGCCGTAGGATTGCCCATGCGTCATGGCTATTTCTATATCCTCGCCTTTGAGGTGGATGATAGGGTAGCGTATGTTTTCGGTGTCTGAATTTCGCGTAAGCAGATCGTACAAGCCCCGCTCCGATAAAAATTTGGTGCCGTTAAAGTTGATGGTAAGCCCGGCATTCAGAAACACGTAGTTCCAGATCATATTCTCCACAAACTCCGGTATAAAGCGGTAGTGGCGAAAGATGGTATCATCGGGGAGGAAATTTATAGCGGTACCATTGCGCTGCGAGGTTTCTTTTTCCGGCTCATCGCGAATCAGCTCGCCTTTGGCAAACTCGGCTATTTTGGTGCGCCCGTCGCGGTAGGATTGTACAATGAAATTATTGCTTAGCGCGTTCACCGCCTTGGTACCCACGCCATTCAGGCCTACCGATTTTTGAAATGCCTTGCTATCGTACTTGCCGCCGGTATTTATTTTCGATACGCAATCAATCACCTTGCCCAGCGGTATGCCACGGCCGTAATCGCGCACGGATACTTTATGATCGCTCATGCTTACCTCGATAGAGCGGCCCGAACCCATCACAAACTCATCAATAGAGTTATCTATTATCTCCTTTAGCAACACATACACGCCATCGTCATAAGCGGAGCCATCGCCCAGCTTGCCAATGTACATGCCGGGGCGCAGGCGGATATGTTCCTTCCAATCCAGCGACCGGATACTATCGTCATCGTAATTTACTGCTTCTGCTGCCATAGTGTTGTTATAATTAAGGGGTGCCTGTAAAGGCCGCGATTACTCACCTCATTTGTGTTACGCCGAACGGGATAACGAACGAAAGGTGAAGTGGCTATTGAATTTTGCCCCTCATCAGCAAAAATAGAATTTACTACCGGAAATGCTAAGGCAATACTTTTAACTTATTAACATTAATTAGTTGTTGCGGGCTTAAATTTAAAGCTGCGGCAGGCCCTGTTCATGTTGTTGTAAAAATCAGCGTCCTTATTATTGGTGAAACAAACGGCTACCAGCATGCCGGTATGGCTTTGCTGCAGGGAAATTATGAGGGCGTATTTATAGTGTTTGGTATCGGCCAGATCGAGCAGGCTCAGCAGGTATGATCTGCCGGCATCAGCATTGTAGCGTGCCAAAACCGTAGGCGGGATATTGCGTTCCAGTATGCCGGTACCGCCTGTTAGCGCAATAGCGGTAGCTTTACCCAACTCCAGGTACATGCTATCAGGGTCGGCAACCTGCGCGCTTGCATCGTGCCGGGTATGCAGAAAACTGTTGTAGTTTTGCTTTTGCGATTTTACCATCAGCCATATCTCAAAATCGTTGCCGGGCGTTTCCATGTCAAAGTCGAAGGAAAAATCTTCATCGTTAACTGCCGGTATTTGCCTAAAGCCCGCAGGGAAGGTAAATTTGATATTGGCATCGTTTAAAAGCTGGTAAAAATCTTTGCGTTCGGCGTTTACAGGGTGATGTTTTACCTGTGCCATTGCCGGCGCAACACAATACATCAATATTGCCGTAAATACTAAACGCCTTAAATTTAACACCATAGCTTTCATTTTTTTAGGGAAAAACAAAAAACGTAACCTTCGAATTTACCTCTAATTTTTAATAACTGTACAATTTTGCCCTATAAATATCAAAATATTATGTTTATTTAATATTTATAATAATAAATAATGCCTGTAATTATCGGTATTCCATCGCCTGCTATCATCCCTTTCCTGGCCCGAAAAGCAATTTGGATGCAGAAACCGGCCAAAGGTTTAATATTTTTTATACACATTATATAACACGTTCAAATCCAGCTGGGTAAGCTGCGGGCTCTCGTCGTTTTGTATAAAATGGCGCTTAAAGGCCACAATGGCGGCATTAAGGTTGGCGGTATCGTAACCCATCAGGTGCAGGGCGGTTGCCGGGTCGAAGTTATCGGGGGCCAGTTCCAGCACCTCATCGCTCCAGTAACCGAAGCCGTGGCGTGCCAGTATTTGCCAGGGGAACAGCGGGCCCGGATCGGGTTTGCGGGTGGGCGCAATATCCTGGTGGCCAATAAAATTGGTAGCCGGTATGTTATATGTTTTTTTTAATTGAGCCAGCAGCAATAGCAGGCTGTTGATCTGCGCTGTTTTAAAAGGTTCGGAGCCGTTATTATCCAGCTCGATGCCAATGGAGCAGCTGTTCATATCGGTAATGC
>Ga0302306_10001018_pt1 | contig 15817 bp, 15 predicted proteins | sample III_Palsa_E3_1_FD_198761 | JGI IMG/M metagenome (GOLD analysis project Ga0302306, IMG submission 198761) | Peat permafrost microbial communities from Stordalen Mire near Abisko, Sweden - III_Palsa_E3_1 | ecosystem: Environmental > Terrestrial > Soil > Palsa > Peat permafrost | place: Sweden...
TCGAAGATAATTTTCGAAAACAAGGGACATACTATTGAACTGATCGAGACTATATTGGTTAACGATTTACCGGCAGAGTTTAAGGCCCTGTATGAGCACAGTCATGGCTCAAATACCACGACGAGCGGTTTTGCTGAAGTGCCTGGTAGGAAGACCCGCTTTACGATGGCTATCGAAACGGTAGCCATAAAAGGTCTCCTGCAAAAGATCATGATGCTGATCATGCCTGGGATGGTCAAAAAACCGACCCAAAAGTGGCTGGAAAATTTTAAAGCTTTGGCCGAAGCGCCAGCCTTTTTAGGTTAAAGCAATAAATTTTTTTTCACCCTCTTTATCGCTTGCGATAGAGAGGGTGAACGAGCGCAGCGATGTTCGGGTGAGTCAACGGAGCGCGTTCATTACCGCTTTCTACCTGCTTAACCTGATAGCATTGCGAAGCATCGGTGTAGGAAAAACCTTAATTTGATTCCGCCTCTTGTTCCTTCTTCGCGGATTTAGCTGCAAACCGCGAAGAAGGCTAACAAGAAAAGCGGCGGGGAATCAAAAAACAAATTAATTATAATGCCCGCGAACCCAATGGCGTCCGTATGGCCCGTAAACATAATGACCTGGAACCCATCCGGGTCTCCTAACTATACAGGAGCCGAGGCTCAACGTGGCTGCAGTAACTAAAAGCAGAGCAAAATATTTTATCGTTTTCATGGCGATCTGTTTTAATAATTTAGAATATCCCGTTTCCTGGCTTGAAAACGGGCATTATAACTCTCTTTTGTCGGCGCCTAACGACAATATGACTTATGAATATCCCCATAGTTTAAAAAATAAATAATATTTAGTCTATTCGCAACTTTCGAGTGCGTCCCCGCTGGTAAACATGGTCTGTATTTGCACCCCTAAACAGCGCAGCTAACCAATCTCAAATTTTATTAATCGATAATTAAACAATTTAATTTATTGGGATGTTAGCGCTTTATAGATCAATCCCTATGAAGGACGAAACAAACCGGCCAATCAGTGAGCAGGAAGTGTCATCGGCTTTTTTAACCACCCGCCGCGGATTTCTCGGCAGGATTGCCGTTGCCGGCGCCGGACTCACAATTGCGCCGTTAATATCCGGCGCCGAAGACTTGGTCCTGGCTGAACGGGCGCGCACAGCGGAAGTATCATCAGTTAGCCTCATCATAAACGGCAGGAAACAAAATATCGACATAGATACCCGCACCACCCTGCTCGATCTTTTGCGGAACAACCTCCAAATGCCCGGCACCAAAAAGGGCTGCGACCATGGTCAATGCGGTGCTTGCACGGTACTGTTGAATGGCCGGCGTGTTAACTCCTGCCTGGTATTAGCGGCCATGTGCACCGATGCACAGGTAACCACCATCGAAGGGCTGGCCGCCGGGGATGAGCTGCACCCGATGCAAGCCGCGTTCATTAAGCACGATGCTTTCCAATGCGGCTATTGCACACCGGGACAAATTTGTTCTGCCGTTGGATTGGTGAGCGAAGGTAAAGCGCATACTGATGATGAGATCCGTGAGCTGATGAGTGGCAACATCTGCCGCTGCGGTGCGTACCGCAACATTGTGGAAGCAATTAAAGAAGTCAATAACGTTTAATTCGGGTTATGCAACCATTTAAATTTATCCGGGCAGACAACCAGTTGGGCGCCATTAGCACACTTGCGGCAGGTGGCAACTCCAAAATAATTGCGGGCGGCACCAATATGGTCGATCTGATGAAGCTGAACATCGAAACCCCTGCAGTCGTCGTCGACATTAACTCCCTAAAATTAGGGCAGGTGGAAACACTTCCGGATGGGGGTGTAAAGATCGGCGCATTAGTCAAAAACAGCGATTTAGCATATCATCCCTATATTATTACGCACTACCCGGTGCTTTCGGAGGCTCTTTTGTCGGGCGCCTCGGCACAGTTGCGGAATATGGCCACTGTTGGTGGCAACCTGTTGCAGCGAACCCGCTGCCCGTATTTTTATGATACCTCCTTCCCCTGCAATAAACGCTCGCCGGGTTCTGGTTGTTCGGCGATCGAAGGCTACAACCGCAACAACGCGGTGCTTGGTACGAGTGCTCAATGTATTGCGACGCACCCTTCGGATATGTGTGTGGCCATGGCGGCCCTTGCCCCGATTATCCAGGTGCAGGGCCCGAAAGGATCAAGAGAAATCCCTTTTTCGGCATTCCACCTCGAGCCGGGGTCGACGCCGCAAATCGAAAACACATTGCGGCATGATGAATTGATAACGGCCGTTATTTTGCCTCCGCTGAAGTTTGCTGCGCGTTCGCATTACCTCAAGGTGCGCGACCGTTCGTCGTATGAATTTGCGCTCGCATCCGCAGCTGTTGCCTTGGAACTCGACAATGGCCGCATCAGTGCAGCAAGAATAGCCCTGGGCGGCGTTGGCACGAAACCCTGGCGTTCCGAAGCAGCCGAGAAAGTTTTGATCGGCGGATATCCAAATAGCGAAACCTATAAGAATGCTGCAGAGGCGGCCTTAAGTGATGCAAAACCCTATAAATACAATGGTTTTAAAATTGAACTGGCCAAACGCACCCTTGTGCGCGCGCTGGAAACGGTAGGAGGTATGTCATGAGTGAATTAATCTGATTGCCCATCGACAGGGTGGACGGACGGCTGAAGGTTACAGGCGGCGCAACCTATTCTGCTGAATATTACCTGCCACGAATGGTATATGGTGTGATTGTAGTGAGCACCATTGCAAAAGGCAGGATAAAAAACTTAGATACCTTGCGGGCAGGACGATCAAACGGCGTTGTGGGCATCATGACTTACAAAAACTCCATGAGTCTGCATTTCCCGCAAAGTTCCGATCCGGGTGGCGGCAAATATGGTGAGAAAGACTTGCTGCCCTTGCAAAACGATCGCGTCTTTTACGATGGGCAGGCAATAGCCGTGGTAATGGCCGAAACCTTCGAACAGGCAGAATATGCTGCTTCGTTAGTAAAGGTTGACTATGATGAAGAAAAGCCCGTCTATGACCTCGAAAAAAACAAAGAGAACAGTTATAAACCCATGTCCGGCCTGGGCGGTTCACCTACCCAGGTGTCACGCGGCGATGCGGCTTCAGCTATGCCGGCGGCGCAGGTAAAGCAGGAACAGACTTATACCACACCAGTTTTCCATCACAATGCCATGGAGCCTCATGCAACCACAGCATTCTGGAACGGGGAGGAAGTAACCTTTTACGATTCTACGCAATCCGTTGCCGGCAGTAAAAGTTTGATGGCGAATATGCTGGGCGTCGTACCCGACAAGGTGAAGGTTGTTTCTCTTTTCATCGGCGGCGGCTTTGGCTCTAAAGGATTTTCCTGGCCAAACACGGTGTTAACCGCGATGGCTTCCAAACTGGTTAACCGTCCTGTTAAGCTGGTTTTATCGCGCCAGCAAATGTTTACCAATGCAGGCAGGCGTTCGCAAACCATCCAAAAGGTCGGACTTGGCGCCGATAGCACCGGGAAACTGTCAGCAATACAGCATGAAACAACTTCCGAAAGCTCTTTCGTGGATGAATTCGTTGAACCGGCCGGCGTAGCTACGCCAATGCTGTATAGTTGTCCCAACGTGGATGTGGTGGCCAAACTGGTCCGTCTTAATAAAATTACGCCATGCCCGATGCGTGCGCCTGGCGAGGCTGTCGGTACCTACGCGCTCGAAGTGGCCCTGGATGAGCTTGCTTACCAATTGAAAATGGATCCTGTACAATTGCGGCTGCTGAATTATGCCGACATGGATGAGCAAAAGAAAAAGCAATTTTCATCAAAGAACTTGAAAGAATGCTATCAACGCGGCGCGGATTCGATCGGTTGGACCGCGCGGAATGCCACGCCGGGTTCGGTAAAAGACGGCAATTTTTTGATTGGCTATGGTATGGCAACAGCAACATATCCTGCAAACCGTAGTGCGTCTACCGCGAAGGCCACCATTTTTGCCGATGGACATGCCGAAATTGAGTGCGCCACACAGGACATCGGCACCGGCACCTACACAGTGATGACGCAGGTAGCTGCGGATGCACTTGGCCTGCCCATCGACAAGATTAAAGTAAAATTGGGCGACAGCAGCTATCCAAAAGGAGCGAATTCCGGTGGCTCCCAGGTAACGGCCAGCGTTGGCCCGGCAATTCGGGCAGCCTGTTTAGGTGCGGTGAACATGGCAGCAAAAATGGCCGCAGGCGATAGTGCTTCCCCGCTGCATGGCTATAAGGAAGAGGATATTACAGCTGCCAATGGCGGTATCATTTTAAAAAGCAATACCTCCCGTGGGGAAAGGTACGCAACGTTGCTTGGCCGAAATAATACGCCAAAGATTGAAGCGCTGGCCAAAACAAATGTTTCCACACGTGACCAGCAGGCAGAACCTGCTCCTGCACCAAGGGGGAGCCCCGAGGCAAAGGCCGAGGACCAAAGCAAAAATAATCCCGCTGTACAACAGGACGAGCAAGTAGATCGCAAGCCTTATGCATTCCACTCGTTCGGGGCTCAATTTGTCAGGGTCAGCGTAGATGCCCAACTCGGAAAGGTGAAAGTGGATAAAGCAGTGGCTGTAATGGACGTTGGTAAAATACAGAACCTTAAGACTGCCACCAATCAGATCATGGGCGGCATGATCTTTGGCATTGGTATGGCGCTGATGGAGGAAACGGCCTACGATCCCAATAACGGGCGGGTAGTTACCCGCGACCTGGCCCAGTACCTGGTACCGGTAAACGCCGACATGCCGGAATTCGATGTCCAGTTTATCGACGAACCCGACCCGTATATTTCACCTTTAGGCGCCCGCGGCATTGGTGAGATCGGGATTACCGGCATGGCAGCAGCAATTAATAATGCCATTTTCAACGCCACCGGAAAAAGGGTTCGTGACTTGCCAGTAACGCTCGATAAACTGATTTAAAATCCATGGTCTGCTAAAGTAACGGGAGTTCGCGGCCGTAAACCCGGAAATCTTTGGGAAACGGCCAGCAATCACTGGTTTTATTTATTTAAAAAAAATTTTTCACCCTCTTTATCGCCCCGCGATAGAGAGGGTCGGCGAGCGCAGCAATGCCGGGGTGAGTCAACGGAGCGCGTCAATTACCGCCAATGCCTCCATCGTCCGGTAATATTACTTGGAACCTCAGAACTAAATAGTACTTATTCGACGAACACTGATTTAAAGGGACGTGTGACAGAAAAGTTGAGACCAGACCTCACCGCCGGACTTCATCAAAAAATGGCGTCCGCCTTTCCTCAACGCAAACGGCTGCATACAGGTACAACGCGGCGCTCCAGGTCTGCCAATCTACCCCCATAACGTCACCTGTCTGTGCTTTTATCCATTCATTAAACCCAAACTCAAGGCTGGGGTCTTTTGATAAACGGCACAGCCTTGTAAGCTCCGACAGCCTTTGCTCGGCAAGCTCGTATTGGCCCGCGGCCACAAGCGCCGCCACATACAGCCCGCATACGAATGGCCAGATCCCGCCGTTGTGATAGTTCCCTGGCAGGTTAAATTGTTCGTAACGCGCGTGCCAATCTTCGTCTCCCGGCAAAACGAAAGGGAAAAAGTTGGGAGCCATGTCGACTGAAAGATCGCCGCTTATCCGCATTTCCGTACACTGACGCTCGATCCAGTCGATGATCTCGATAGCCCGCTCCCTCGGGGCCAAACCCGACAGGATGGCAATGCTGTTCCCCAAAAGGTCGAACCGTTGGCAGCACAGTACTTTGTATGACCATAATGCAAAATAGGGCTTGCTCTTAACCAGCAGGCCTTCATGTATGTGATGCGCGATAAAACCGCTGTCGATGGTAAACTGGTTCATCTCGCCGCGCGTATGCTCCGCTCTTTCGTTATCGCCGATCATTTTCAGGTAACTGTAAACTACCGTGTTCACAAACAGGCCATACCCGAGCACCCATTGTTCGTCTCGCCAGTCGCTGGTAGGCTGTTGGGCCACCATATACCGGTCTGATGGGCTTTGGTATTCCATCCAAACCAGCGATTTGTGTACAGCATCTTCCAGGAAATCGCTTTCCCCTGTCAGCTTCCTGAAGATTGCCGTGCCCAACAGAAACAAAGGAGTTGTATCACTTGCTCCGCGATCATCCTTATCGTGCACCAACGAAGCGATATGGCCGTGTTCGGTCTGGTTTCCGGCAAGCGTTTCCAATACCCGCCTGATACTCTTGATCAGTGTTTCATTGCCGCTAACCGCTATCCCCAATATCGAAAACATCAGGTCGCGTGTATAAGGTTCCGGGTATCCCCAGCCGGCCGTGCGGGGCAAGCCGTCAAATGGCCCGTTTGCGTTATGCAGTAGCACCTCAATGGCAGCCTGTTTTGCCGCTTTTACTTCGTTCCAGTTGATCGATTGCATCATGCTTGTTTATTGGCTATTGGCCTTTTCTCAGTTTATCCCCAGTTTTTTGGAAACAATCTCCACAAATTGCCGGGCCACCACCCGGTAGTCGAAATGCTCAACTACACGTTTTCTGCCTGCCTTTCCCAATTGTATGCGCAAAAGCGGGTGGTCCATCAGCTCGGTTAATGACCCCGCTATATCTTCGGAGTTTGCACGGTAGTCAACTACGCGTGGAATGTCGAAATCTATGCGGTGATTTTCTTCGTAACCGCCTTCTACGCCTACCGTGGCATGATCTACCACTATTTTTTGAGCCACGTTAGCGAGGTAAGCGGTTTCTCCGTCAACCATTGTGTCCAGCAACCCCATCGCTTTAATGCCGATCACTGGTTTTTCACACGAATTAGCCTCCACTTGCGACATACCGAATCCCTCCAGCCGGGATGGCGCCGCATAAATGTCGCAGGCGGCGATCAGGTGCGGGATATAATTCCTCGAAGTGATCCCGGTCGAAAAGATCACCCGGTCGGCAATGCCCAACTCCAGCGCGAGCTCCATGTCTGCCCTGTTCTGTTCGTCCGTGCGTGGCTGCGGCCATACCTTGCATACATATTTCCAGGCGGGTACCTTATCTTTTATCGTAGCCAGTGCGCGCATCACTTCCTGTCCGCCTTTCGAGGCGGCATCGCCTCCGATGGTAAGTATCATCAACTCGTCCGGCTTAACGTCCAGCGAGTCGCGAATGGCCACGGTTTTCGGATCATCTTTTTGCAGAGGAATGAACGAATCGGTGTCGCAGCCCACAGGTAATACCTCAATATTGGTGCCGTCTATTCCGTCGCGTACATACATTTCCTTTACCCAGTTTGAGGTAACCAATATCAGGGGAAGCTTATTCAGAACGTCCTGGTAATTGGCTATGTAGCCGTCAGCAACCAGCCATGGAACCGGCTGCACACCAAATTTTTGCGGGTGAAGGATCAGGTTGGGCGTATGGCCCCAATAGCCAATTCCTACCACAACGTCAGGTTTAAACCATTTATAATACCATTCCTTTTCCTGCGAAGCCTCGTCGTTTACAGCGTAAGCTTCTATCCCGATTTCCTTTAGCCCCTGGAACAATAAGCTGCCCTGGGTGGCAAGCCCGCTCGGCGACGCGGGGTAGTCGTACAATAATAAAACTCTCATAATGTATTTTGCGCGCTGTTAAGCCACGTTTTTGCTTCGGCTGCGTTGTAAAATTGACGGAACGCTTCGTCCTTTGGGGTTGCCTGCGCTTCCCAGCTGTCTTCCGCGAACCCGTATATCTCTCTGATAATGTTGTATTTTTTTTGCCAAACCGGTTGCGGTAACCTGTAAAACAGGTTTGCTTCTTTTATTGCTGCGGGATAATACACCCTGCCTCCATCCTCAAAGGCAAAAGTCCATAATGCTTTGGATTGCAGCCGGCCCGACGACCATAAGTTGATCACCGCCCGCCCGGTCTCCTCGTGCCGGCGGTGGCGCGTGTACTCTCCGTAAATGCTGTGTGTAATGATCAAATCGAACGACATGCCGGGCAAAAGGTCCAGTATCGATGTTTCGACTTGCTCATCCGGAAGTGGCGTTTGTGTCGGCCCGTCGTCCAGGTCGCCCATAATTCCGGTTGCACCTAATGCTTTTGTGGCCTTTTTAAATTTCGGCGCGCGGTCCGCATCTGTTTTACGGCATAGGCTGGCAACAAAATATTGTTTTCCCGGATTCATTAAAATAGTCCCCCCCGCCCAAAGGGTTTCGTCGTCAGGGTGGGCTATTATCACGGCTATCGTCTTCGTCTTGCTGTCCATGGGGCAAAGGCAAAACATTTACATGTGTAAATAGTTTTAACCCTTCAGTCTATCCATTCATTTAATCAAACGTTCATGAACTTTTTAACAGAACTTTTCGGCCAGGGGAAGAATTTAGATATGCTGCAAATGGGTTCGCGGGGCGCCTTGGTGTTTATTGCCGCCTTCATATTGATCAGGATTTCAGGCCGGCGCTCGTTTGGTGTGCGAACACCGCTCGACAATATTATCACCATAACTTTAGGTGCTACCCTTAGCCGGGCCATCGTCGGCGCATCGCCCTTTCTCCCAACATTGATCACCTGCTTTGTCATCGTTACTTTGCACCGCGGCTTCGGTTGGTTCATCAGTCGCAGTAGCAGATTTGCCAGGCTTGTGGAAGGAAACAAAATACTACTTTTCAGGGATGGGAGTTTTATCGACAAGGACTTAAAGCGGGCGCTTTTATGTAAAGAAGATGTCATGCAGGGCGTCCGGAGATCTGCATTGACCGATGACGTGGAACAAATCGACCGGGTTTATATAGAGCGGAACGGCGAGATTAGTGCATTAAGAAAAAAACCTTAACTGTATGGTGATTGTTTAATTAACGGCCTGTCAGCAGAGACCGGTCATTAAAAACAACAAAATGGCAACTACAAACACAAAATCGAAACAGAAATGGTCGGCTGAAGTAACCGAACACAGTGATGCACTCGATCTGGAAAACAATATTTTTGAGTCCAAAGACCCAAAGAAAATAGCGGAATCATTAAAAAATTCAGCCGAAAAAAGCGACCGGAAAAAGTCGGCGCCATACCGATCGGCTATGTCAATGCTTACTTTTTATATCAACCGTGCTGGCAAAAACCTCGATGCGTCACAGAAAGAGGTACTCGAAAAAGCAAAGGCTGAATTGCGCAAAGCCTTCGGCAGAGAGTAGTGCTGCAATAAAATGTAAGGATACCCTGGATGCCGTCCCGCTCGGGAACGCCTTCCAAACGAATGAAATTGTTTGCGTATAAACCTTCGGATAGAGGCATAAAAAAGACCGGTACTTTTTTTGATTAAAATAATGCACACTTTCGCAGCGTTTATTACTTTTAAACATGAAAAACACTTGCCTGTCTTTTATTCTTGTTCTGCTCGCGGCATGCAAAAGCAATGCGCCGCAAAGTCAGCCGTTTGATCTGCAGCAAGTAAAACAGATCATCAGCAATAATAATAAACTCTACCGCATCGCGCTCCTAAGCGGCGACTCAGCAGCTTTTGCCGACCTGCACCATTCTGCCACTTTAAACATGCCGCCCGGGGCGCTTACAATGAAGGGCCAGGGGCCGATGGGCGCCATGATTGAACAAATGCCGGCCAACGGCGTAACGGACTACAAACTCACCACCACCAACGTATACGGCGGCCCCGAAGATGTGATAGAAGAAGGGAAATACGAACTGGACACCGGCAATAACAAACTGATGGAAAAAGGCAAGTACATCGTTATCTGGAAACTCGACAAAGACAGGTGGAAGATATATCGCTCCATTTGGAACACCGATCCCAATAAATAGCAAACTTCTCGCTGCTAAACCCGTATAAGTCAAAAAAGCGCAATTTGCGGAACAGATCGGTTGGGCCAATCCTAATCGACGAACAGTGTTCTTCAAGCTGACGGCAAATAAAAAACGGCTGCGTAAGCAGGAGCTGAATATGACCAAATTCTACTACGGGTACTTTAAAACTTATGCGGTTGGTTTAGGTTTAATGGCGCTCATTTCGTCCTGTTCAAAGGAAACTGCCCCAACGCCATCCGGTGTGCAGCCCATCGCAACGCTGGGTTTGTACGAAAAGGATAGCAGCGTCTATAAGAGCGTTTACATCCCCATATCAAGAGTTGGCACCCAATCATCCGCCACCTACTACAGTATTTTTGATACCGGCTCGTCAGGAATGACGATTGATGCGTATGGCCTCATTCCTGCCGCCATGATCACCAGCTCCGGTATACAGGTTGCCGGCGACAGCGTAAATGTAAATGGCATCACAATAACCAATAAAACAGCTATCCTTTTTTACGGCAACTCCCTTAATGAACGCAATGAATATGGAAATCTCGCTTATGCGCAAATAACTATCGGCGACCGAAATGGCAGCATAACCACCAGGCGGATACCGTTCTTTTTGTACTATAAGGTGGTGAATGTCGCAACCGGAATAATTCAGCAACCCCATTCAAATGATATTTTTGGAGTGGGGCCGGGCTGTAGTTTCGCGAGCAACGCCATTGCAAGCCCGCTAAGCTATTTTACAACCGGCAACGGCGTAGTAAGCGGATTCAAACTGGCCAAGTTTAGTAACGCGGGGTTCAGCCTTAACGGCACGTATGTAAGAAACCTGCTCACCATCGGTTTAGTGCCGGATGACCTCTCATCTTCGTCTGGTTTTATCATGCACCCGCTCACGTTTTACCCGTACGGTGGCTATTCTCCTGATATCGCGGCTACTGTTACCTATAATAACACAACCACTTTGGCGGCAGTATTATTTGATACCGGCGCCTCCGCTGTTTCAATCATCGAAAGCACAAATCCTCCCCCCAACTTAAAATCGTTGCCGCCTAACACAAACGTAACAATAAACACAGTCAGCGGCTTCAGCTATTCATACACCACCGCTGCCGCCGATGATTTAACTCAGGTAGACGACCCTTCCAATACCGGCGATCCGCGAACCATCTTCAGCATTGACTTTTTTACCGAAAATCAATACCTGATAAATTATGACACCCACCAGCTAGGTCTAAAAAAAGATTAATGATAAATTAACTGCCCACCGCTTACTGCCCAATCACCACTGCCTACTCACTCTGCAAACTGCCAACCGCAAACTGCCAACTTACACCGCAAACTGCCAACCGCCAACTGCCCACTCACCCCTGCCAACCGCAAACTGCCAACCGCCAACTCAATACTTAGCCGGCGTCCCTGGCTTCGGAACAGATTCCTGTATAAATTTTCTTAAATTTTCTGTGGCGACTGCAATGTCTTCCTTTCGCAGGTAAAGCATGTGCCCGCTCTTATAGCCCTCCCATTTCAGGCGGTCTTTCAGTCGTCCGCTGGGGTCAAGCTGCCAAAGGCTGTACTTGGCGTTAAAATAGTCGCAGGCGCCGTCAAAATAACCCGATTGGATCAGCAGGTGCAGGTAAGGATTTTGAGCGATTGCCTGGCGCAGGTTTTCGCCGGTATGATCATTTTTATCGTCCCAGGGCCAAACATCGCCGAACATATTGTATTTAAGATCGGTTTTATAGTTCAGTTCATCGCGCAGGTATATATTCATTGCCGGGGTAAATTCATGAAGCCAGCTGGTCAGTTCGGCATTGTAATCAGGGCTGCCGCCGTAGGCCTGCCGGTCGATGCCGCGATACCGCGAATCGAGACGACCGATCGTGTATCCCTTTTGACGCAATAGTTCCTTCCAGAACAGGTCGTAGGAAACATCGAGATTATTGTCCAGTATCAGTTTTTCCGAAATGCCGCTGTACTTAGCCATTTTGGCGGCAATCTCCGCCTTTTGTGCATCGTCGATAAACCCGCCGCGTGCCATAGCGGGGATCAGCTCATTGATGGTGAAATTTTCCACCTCCGGCAAAAATGCGGTAAGGTCCTTTTGCTGGTATTCAGGCGCCAGCATTTGGTGATACCAGGCGGTCGCGGCAAAATAAGGCAGCTTCAGCGCTTCCTGCACCGGCCCGCTGCGCTCAATCCCCAAATCGGTCGGTGAAACCAGCACCACCCCGTTCAGGTACATCCATTGTGCGTTCTGCAGCTCCAGCGCCAGGCCAGATACCCGTGTGGTGCCATAGCTTTCTCCTATCAGGAATTTTGGAGATGCCCAGCGATTTTTGCGCGTCACAAACGTATTGATCCACTCCGCTAAATATTTGATGTCCTCATTCACGCCAAAGAAGGTAGACCCCGGCGTTTCTTTATTTACAATCCGCGAGTAACCGGTATTTACAGGGTCAACGTATACAATGTCGGCAACATCCAGTATGGAGTTGGGGTTCTCGGTTACGCCGTATGGCTGTATCGGGTAGCCTTCATCATCAGTATTCAGCCTTCGCGGACCTGTATATCCAATCTCCATCCAAACCGATGGGGTCCCGGGGCCGCCGTTGAACGAGATCACCAGCGGACGTGTAGCGCGGTCGCTCACATCATCCCTTTCATAATAAGTATAAAAAACACCGGCAACCGGCCGCCCGTCCTCGTCCCATATCGGGATACTGCCCGCCGTGGCAGTGTATGATATCACCTTTCCTTTAATGGTTACCGCATGTTTGGTCGAGACCGAAGAATCAACCTGCAAAATGCGGCTTTTGGCGATAGGGTTGGGGTTTTTGGGCTGTTCTTTGCCGGGTTGCTGCGCAAGGGCTATGGATACGGCGCAAAGCAATACAATTGAAATAAAAAGTTTCTTCATGATATGAGTTTTTTACCAAGTCGGGTTAGCGTTTGGGTTTAAGATAAATGAAAGCACAATTCTCGGAGCTGTTTTAACAACAATGCACTGCGCTCGGGCTTTTGCAAAGCTGCTATCAGCGATGATATCCAAATATATATTATCATTGCATCAAAAAAATTGTAGGGATACCAATTGCAAATTGATGTTTGCAAGAGCTTTCTTATAGTCCGGTGTAGTAAAATAACCATTGTCAGCCGTAGCCGGTTCGCCAAGTTTGCTGAGCATATTATGAGATTTTTGCACATAGGCTTCACACATCGTCAGTTGTGAACTTATGGTCTTAAGTTTCTCTTTGGCGTTTTTTAACTTTGCGATCGGGCCTTGTTCGGTAGCCTGGTATTGTTGCTGTTGTTTATTGAGTGCTGCATTTTTTATGTCCAATTTAGCCTTTGCCGCGTCGAGCCTGGTTTTCCAGGTACCAACTTGCTTGCCCATTGAGTCCACCTGCAGGCGCTGCCGGTTCAATTGTGCCACGGCAGCCGTTTTGCGTTTATTGGCCGGCAAGGCATTATTGGCCTGTGCAGCTTTATTATATTTGGCTAATTGGTCGGTATACTTCTTCCCCGCGGCATTATAGTTATCAAGGTCCTTTTTATAGGGCTCAACATCGTTTTTATCAAAGGCTGTAACCGCCGTTGTGTAACTGGCTTTAAGTGCTTCCCCTTTTGAAAGATCTGCTTGTGCTGCGGTCACATTTTCTTTTATTTTATCAACCGAGGCTACAAGCAATTTTCCCACGTCTTCCGCCGATGAAATATTAAGTTTTGCTTGTGCAGGAGTTGTGAACGTAGCGGGATCGGGCAGCTTAAAGCTTTGATTGGTATTTGGGGTAACGATATCAAGTTCCTGGCAAGACCCTTTGAATGGAATTAGGAATAGCACCAGGCTGAGCATAAAGCCTGAAATGTTTTTGATATTTGAAGCCGGCATTTTCATTTCCGAATATCAGCATAAAAAATTACTTGACCGAGGGGGTCGCATAAATTTTAAGCCCTAATATGCCAACCATGATCAGCATCATAAAAAACACCTCGGGCCAGGATGTCCGTTCATGAAAAAATGAAACTTCCGCGATCTTTAAAAACACAAGCGTTGTAGCCGTCCAAACGGCAAACGCCACCGCCATGGGGATCTGTTTGATCGCCGTCGAAAAAAAATAGATATTGGCAAGCCCAAACAAAACATAACCTACAAAAGGCAGCAAAACGGGCAATCCGCCCTGCCATTTATAAAAACTGTTCAGCTCAATAGCTTTTAAATCGTTGAATCTCATGTATTTCAGACAGAAATTCCAGGCAGTTTCACAGGTTGCCGCTATAATCAAATATACCCAGGCCAATACGTAGAAATTAAATTAAACGGACGCAAGGTATAAATTTTTAAGGGGATAAATAATGTCCGCGAAATTGCCCGAAAACATCAAATCGTTGAAAGCCGAACATTTTCCATATTAATGTAGAGACGCAATACTTTGCGTCTCCATTAGGCGAAACCGGTTGAGAATTCAGTTATAATTCACCACGCCCTCTTCATCCTCACCACCGATGACCTTTGCCGGAACAGCGCCTGGCATCATTTCGGGGGTATGCATATTCACCACGGTCGCACCCTTTTTTAATTCGAATAATTTTTTAAGCGCCATCATCACATTCGGCCGTAGTTCGTAATACCATTTAAACCACTTGTATTTAAGCAGTTTTTGCTCGTCAAACCGCTTTACAGAAAAGGCGTGCTGCAGAAAATAGTCTTTTGGGTAATCGTAATAAAGACCCCAGTTCTCCCGCTGGTCTCCGGGTTTTTTGCCGGGATCGTATACCGTGCCGAAAAGATAGTCCCAAACCGAAAATTTGGTCGAGAAATTAGCATGGAACACCTCCCTGTAATTGGCGTGGTGCCATAAATGCAATTCAGGGGAATTAAGAAAATATTTAAGCTTGCCAAATTTGACATTAACGTTGGCGTGAATAAACATCCCGAACATGGCGTCGAGCAGCGCTTTGATGGGTATCACTTCCGGGTGGGCGCCCAGGAGAACGATAGGGGCAAACTCAATGGTTTGATTGATAATGATCTCCACCACATGCGATCGCGAACCAGCCAAAAAATCCACTTCCTTCCCCGAGTGATGGGCCTCATGAGTTCGCCAAAGTAGCTTGCTGGCATGCTGCATGCGGTGAAACAAGTAGATATACAAATCGTGCGTTATCAAAAAGAATAACACTTGTTCGGCAATGCTCCATTCCCTGAAAAAAGCAAAGCCATGCCAGTGAATGCCGTTTTGTATAACCGGGATGATGTAATTAAAGATGAGTATCTTCAAAAAATAGCTTTGGATGATGGTATACCAAACCAAATCCACCCAAAACCCGTCCCTGAAAAAGGGCAACCCTTTTCGGTACGGCGAAAGGCGTTCCCATGCGATAATGCCGCATGCCCAGGCGAAAAGGATAATGGTTGTTATTTCTACAAGAGTCATTTTAAGTCGAAAGTCTAAAGCCTAAAGTCGAAAGTCGCGTTGAGCAATTGAACGAATCACGCTGCAAAAATGAAAACATTTATTTAAACTTTTCTGGATTGTTTATCATATAAACCAAAAGATAAGTTACTTCTTCGCTTTGTTTATTAAGCTCAGCATGTTTTTCCTGTGATATGTAATTGCATGCAAGCGAAGCATCAAGCCAGGCCTGCGTTTCGCCGTTTTCCATATCAGCATCAGTGAGCTTACTGATAAAATGATTCGGATATTTCCTTTTCTTATAAGCCTCGGCAATCGAAGCAAAAACCGACCTGGACGATCGCCTTATCTGATCAACAAGACTATATGTCTCTTCTTTTGGAAACCTTTTTGTAATTTCAAATATTTCCATTGATAAGGCAAACGCTTTTTTGTACGCGATCAAATCTCTGAACGTGCTCATAAGTCAAAATTAAAACGCCAAAGATAACCTGTTAAATTAAATCCGGACCTAAGACCACCGACTTTCAACCTTGCTTCCAAATTAAGGCACCATCGGCTTCCGACTTAAACTTATACTCTTCCCTGGGACAAATTCCCGAGGCTTCCGACTTAAGACTTTCGACTTTAGGCTTTAGACTAAAGCTT